>OGOU01002305.1_pt1 | contig 13584 bp, 7 predicted proteins | sample 1552721 | NCBI WGS metagenome assembly OGOU01 (sample SAMEA2580176, study PRJEB22360) | human gut metagenome | biome: human gut; feature: human-associated habitat; material: faeces | place: Denmark | collected 2008/2010 | reverse complement strand
CACTCTCGGGGAGCTGTGCTTTGGTTGGGGCAGAATCAGAATATTATGTTAGATAATTTTGAGATTTTTCAAAAGGTTATGGCTTTCCAGAAAATGAATACTAAAGATTGACATATAAGTGATTGCTATGATATCACAGCAATTTTACAATAATAAATTAAGTTGTCTTTTATCTATTTTGCAGAATTAAAGTAAGCAGGCGTTTTCAAAATTTTTAAGCCGGATTGCACAGAAAAAATTGAAAAAGAATGGGTTCACTATAAGATTGAATTTTATTCCTTTGCGCTGTGGAGTTCTGACTGTAACCTCACGAGATCGTTTTTGAGCAAGGTTGTTTTATCAGGCAGAATGGAACATTTAGCACGACAGAATAAAATCAAACGTATAATGAACCCCTTCTTTTTTAGATATCTAAGATAATCTGGCAACAGCCAAAGACAGCTCCCAACGAGAGAAGCCATCCTATATTTGTGGCCTTAGAGCAAGGATTGAATGCGAGTATGTAAGCGAACATTCAACCCGCAGTGATAGAGTCACAAATATAGGATGGCTTCTCTCGTTGGGAGCGTCTCCCCTGCCTGCGGCAACCCAGAGCTTAATAAGAAATTACCGTAGTATTCGTTGGCATATATTTCCAAATATAATATGCATCGGAGTCCATCAGACGCACACATCCATTAGATGCTGGTTTACCAATTGTAGCATCTGCATACACCGTGCTTGCAATTGGAAATTTATGATGATTCTGGCTGCTGCCGGATGGGTAACGGTGTACTCTGGTGTGGAAAGAGTTTCTTCCACAATAATGAGTTATGTATTCTTCATAAGTATTAACATAATACCAGCCATTTTCCTTCTGACCAATGCGGAAAGTTCCATGGGGAGAACGGGTATTATAGTTTCCGGAGGCGCAAGGGAACGATTTGATTAATTTCCAATTGTTCTTTCGACCCTGAAAAATGCTGACTTCCTGTGTATAATGACTGACCCAGATTAAATAGCTGGTTTTGCTGGAATACTTTTTAACATAAGCAAGTTTTTGAGCAGTAGAATATTTGGATGTTGTGTAGTTGCATTTGAAAGCGCGAAGACTTCCTGTAGTGAGGTAGTAGGTCTTTCCTTTATAGAGAATCTCGCTTCTCTTATATTTGGTATTACGTCCGATTAAATCAACGGTTACACCGCTGCTTAATGTTTTAACAACTTTTTTAGAAGTCCAGGAACGGTAAAGAGAAACTCTCTTGGTTGTCTTGCAGAAGTAAGTCATCGTTCTTATTGTTTTTAATGGTGAAAGTAAAGTGTTAGGGGTACAGCTTACAGTAGCTCCTGTTGAAGAAGTATAATTCTTTCCATTAATCGTTGTGTAAGGTTTTACCATAAAAGTAATACTTGAAGCGCCGCTTGTAATGGAAGTCTGATAAGTGGAGCGGGTGGTGTTTGCTAAAAGAGTGTAACTGCTGCCTTTTTTTATATATACACTATAACCGCTTGCGTTATAAAGTGTGTTCCATTTTAAGTTGAGACGGCTATTGCTTGCGTAGACAGATAATCCAGTTACATTCTGTGAAATGGTTACGGGAATCGTAGCAGAGAGCTTTCTGGAAACCGTTTTTGCGTTAGGAGCGAATGCTTTTACAGTAAATGTGTAGGTCTGGCCTTCATTTAACTGATTAAATGTATAAGTTCCGGCTTTTTTAAACTTAACAGAACGTCCATCGGAACAAAAGAGTTTATATTTATTAGCTCCAGTGACGGCTTTCCATGTGATTTGTGCACTTTTATATCCTGGTGTAACAGTAAAATAAGGTGCTTTCAGTGAGACGGCTTCGGTTGAACTGGTTGTGCTCTGGCTTTTGACCGTTGTCTGACTTGCATTCAGAGAAACTGCCGGATAAGTGCAAAGCCCGAAGAATAAAAGGGCTGAAGCGACAGAAAGACAGAGTTTATTTGTTATTTTCATGAAAAATCTCCTCTCTCATAGTATTAATGGTCATTGATAATTTACTATCTGACTAATATAACAAATTCTGCTACCAGAAGTCAAGGAGATGGATTTACTATTTAATTCAAACAAAATTCAGCCAAAGCCCTCTGTTTCCATCCCCGAATCTCTCCAACCACTATTTTAATTCAACTAAAAACAGCCAAAGACAGCCCCGGAAGAGAAACGCTATCCTATATTTGTGGCCTTAGAGCAAGGATTGAATGGGAGCCAGTAAGCGAACATTCAACCCGCAGTGATAGAGTCACAAATATAGGATAGCGTTTCTCTTCCGGGGCGTCTGTCTCTTAACGAATTAAACTAGCCAAAAATTCTGGGAGAATACTTTCTGGTACTTCCATTTCTCCCTGTCCTTTAAATAAGGAAATATGTGGTTTGTTCTGACCGTGGAAGTCTGTTCCGCCTGTTTTAAGAAGACCCCACTGTTTGGCAAGACCAGCAACATATTCCTGTTCAACAGGAGTGTAAGTGTTATAGTAAGCTTCAATTCCAACAAGGCCGGCTTCTTTTAATTCGCGGACCAGAGTTTCTTTTTGGGCGGAATCTAACTTTTTATAGAACATAAGGTGTGCAAGAACAGGGACACCGCCACTGTTTTTGATTAGTTCGATTGCTTCCTGCGGAGTAGGCATGATACGTTCCACATAGCAGCATCTTCCCTCTGCAAGATATTTATCAAATGCTTCTTGAACAGAAGAAACATATTTCTTTTTCATAAGAAGCTTTGCGATATGTGGGCGGGCGATTGTTTCGCCTGGCTTATCTGGTTTGATTTCGTCCATGGAAATCTTAAAGCCCTGTTCCTGAAGTTTCTCAATAATTTTTGCATTACGTCCGTCACGGCTTTCACGACAAACGGCAAGGCGTTCTAAGAGAGCCTTATTTTTTGTGTCGATGTTATAGCCAAGAACATGAATTTCTACTCCGTGATAGTCTGTAGAAATCTCTACACCAGAGATGGCAGTAAGTCGTTCTTTATGTTTGGCAGCAGCTTTCTGAAATTCTTCTGTGCCAGCAACTGTATCGTGATCGGTAAGAGCAATTACAACAGGATTTTTATCACCAGCAAGTTTTAGGGCATCATTTATAATTTCTGTTGGGGAAAATGTACCATCAGAAGCAGTAGAATGAATATGTAAATCAATATAAGTTTTCAAAATGTACTCCTTTCATGCAATAATCAATCAAGTATCTATAATATTCTATATCTAGTATCGCAGAATTAGTTAAAAAAATCAATGTCTATGACAATTATTTATATGAATTGAAAGAAAGTGATGGAAAATGTGTAATAATGCAATACTTGTTTGTAATAATTGCATAAAGGTGTTAGAATATCTTTATTGAAAATGAGAAGCTAAACAGGCAGACAGAACATGTAACGGAGGTTAATCTATAATGGAAGATATGATGAAAGCGTTGTTGGATGTGGTGAGAGCACAGCACACTGCAACAGAAGGAAGCGAAGAAAGACCATTTGATATTAATGATATTATTGATATGGCGCTGAATATTACCGGGAGACCAGAAGAACCAGAGGAACAGCAGGAACTTTCTGATACGATTCAGAAGCTGGCAGAATCTCTGGCACCAGATATTTTCCCACCGAAGACATTTGAGGAGATGGATGATTCCGAGCAGGCAGCTTCTGCAGTGAATATGATAGAGGAACGGTTAAGAAATGGTGGCAGAAGAAGAGAGACAGCAGCCCCACAGTCACAACAGGAAATGACTCCACAGCAGAATAGTTCACAGATGCAGAGTGAGTCACATGAGGAGAATCCTTTTGCACAGGTAATGGAGAATGAAAATGCGAATATTCAGCAACAGTCAGAAACTGCAGATGGATATGGAAATATGGCATCCACAGACAGTGGTGCGTCCGAAGATTATGGTAATGGCAGTTCTTACGATATGTTTGGACAAGACGATGTAAATCATCAGGAAGCGGCGAATCTTAATGATTTGATCTATAATAATTTTATGCAGATGATGGGATTAAATGATCCTAAGGTAGAATATCCATTTGACCGTTCTCAGATTCGATATGGAAGGGAAAAGACAGCGACGGAAATGCTTGCAGAAGATGAGGCCAACAAGGCAGAAGAGAGAGCATTAGAAGAGCAGAGAAGAAGGCCAGTTTCAGCCTGGGAACTTGCACAGTCAGCTGTGGATAAGGATGAGGAAGCACATCAGAAAGAGGAATATGAACCTAAAGAGATGAAGATGCCAGAAACCAAATCAGCTTCTCAGTTAGCCGCAGAAGCAATCGCGAAGGCCAAAGAAGAGGATCAGATGAAGCTTGAGGCAGAAAAGAGAGCAGAACGTCTTATGGAAGAGGCAAGAAAGCGCGGAAAAGATCCGATGGAATTTGCACTTCATCAGCAGGAAATTTTAAATTATATGGAAAAGAACAGTGATGAACTCGTTTCTTTTGAAGATTATGAAGATTTATCACCAGAGGAAAAATTAGAGATAGAGAAAGAACTTTATCGGGAAAAACAGATTGAAGCGGGAGTGGCTCCAGAAGATATCAGTGATGAGTTACCAGATGAGATTCTGGAACAGTCTGGAATCGCACCAGATCAGACAGCAGGAGAGCAGAATAGTCAGGAGTCTGCCGGACAGGGAGATGGAACAACAGCACAGCAAACCAGCCAATCACAGGGAATGCCGACATTTTCAGATGATATGCTTCGTATGATTAGTCAGGAAGTAGTACAGGAAAATGCAGAGATGATTCTGGCTGAAGATGCCAATGCAGACTTAGGATTAATTAACGAGACGATTTTCGAAAACTTGAAAAATCTAATGAGTCAGACTGGCGGAGCTGTGACGCAGGAAGATATGGAATCTTTGATCGGAGAAGTTATTTCCAGAAATACGTCTTCTGACTCAGAAGAAAAACAAGAAACTTTGGCGCAGACGGAAACAGGTACTACAGCTGAAACGGCACCGATGGCATTTGAAGGCGAAAGTGCAGGCAGTGCTGTTGGAAGTGGAATGGCAGGAACGAGGGAACCAGCAGTGGAAAGTTCACAGTCAGAATCACAGAGCCAGCCAATGTCAGCGGTAGAACTTGCCAGGGCAGCACAGCAGGCAGCTAAGCCAGAGCCACAGGAAGCCAGAGAAACAAAGTCAGCAGTAGAACTTGCAAAAGAGGCACAAGAAAACGCAGTACAGAAGAAGGCTGAACCAATATCGGAGACAGAGGAAGAACTGAGCGAGGATGATTTAAACTTTGATGAATTAGATTTAGAAGAGGAGTCCGAAGAAAGTCAAAGTCCTTCCATTGAAGAATTAAAGGCACAGCTTAAGGCAGCAGAAGAAGCATTGGCAGCAGAGCAGTTAAAAGCGGCACAGAAAGCCGGGAAAGCAGAGGAAGAGAAGAAATCAGAAGAAATTCCGAAAGTGGAAGAAGCAACAGAACAGCCGATGGAAGAGAGTGCATCAACAGCCGGGGAACAGACAGCAACAGAAGAAAGTTCTGAGATAACCCCTGCGCCGACAGCAGAAGAAGTACAAGAACAGCCTGAGTATTCTGAAGTTTCAGAAAAAGAAGCGGAAGAATTTGAATATGTTGATCCGGGCGAATTAGTTCTTGGAGACCACACACAGGCAGAGATAGATGAAGCTTTGGATAATCTGGCATCTCTTGGCCTGGAGGGTGAAGTCTATGAGCGTGCAAAAAGAATGCTCTTACTGGAACTTGCTGGTTCAGAAGTAGCACTTGATGCATGGCTTGAAGAACAGGAAAATGGCAAGAAGAAAAAGGCAGCGGTATCCGCGTTAGATACAGAAGAAGATGCTCTTGATGATTTAGAGGATTTAGATGAAGATGACCTCGAGCGAGAATTAGAACTTGCTATGGATGAAGACTTTATTGAGGAAGATTTAGAAGAACCTGCAAATGAAGAAACTTTAGAAGAAAGCAGTCAGGACAAATCTGAAGAAACAGAAAAAGAGGCAGTTTCTGAGGAGGATTTAGAAGAAAACTCTGTAGAAAAAACGGAGGACGAATCTGATAAGACGGAAGGTGCCGAAGATGTATCAGAACAGCCAGAAAGTATTTTAAAAGAAGCTTCTGAGGAAGAAATAAGCAGTGAAGAGGAAAACTCTGAGGAAGAAGAGGGAGAGACCTCAGAGGCAGCTCAGGAAGAAGCAGCAAATAAGGAATACTCTGAGACAGAAGAGAAAGAGGCAGCAAATAGAGAGTACTCTGAGACAGAAGAGAAAGAGACAGCAAATAGTGAGTGCTCTGAGACAGAGGAAAAAGAGACAGCAAATAGAGAATACTCTGAGACAGAAGAGAAAGAGACAGCAAATAGGGAGTGCTCTGAGACAGAGGAAAAAGAGATAGCAAATAAGGGCGTTTCTAAGAAAACAGAGAAAGAAGCAGAATACAAGGAAGCAGAATACATTTCTGAATCAGAAGACACAATTCAGGTAGAAAAAACAAGACCGGAAAAGGCAGAGAGGACATCTTCACAGACGAAGAAGCCTGCACACAGTGAGAGAACATCACATTCCAGAAAACACAAGAATATTGTAAAACGTAAGGAAAAAACAGCTCCAGAAAAAGAAGAAAGAGAATTTAGCGCAGTAGTTCTAACAGGAAAGAATGTCGAAGAAAAAGAATTCCAGGTAAGTGTCCGCAATCCATTTGTTCTCAAAAACTCTGCAAGCTTTATGGATAAATTTGAAGAGTATATTGTAGATACACAGGAAAACAGAAAGTTAAGCACAGGATTCAAACGTTTAGATGCAATGCTTCGCTATGGCCTTCATAAAGGAAGTTACTTTGTAGATGCTACACCTCAGTATTTAAAGAACGGATTTATGCAGCAGATAGCCGACCGGGCAGCAGAAAGCGGTGTAGATGTACTTTATATTTCAACAGAGCTTACCCGCTATGACCTTATGGTAGATACTATCTCTCGTCTCAGCTATGAAATGAATAAAAAAGATGAAGAAAAAGCAGTATCCTCTATGGCAATCATGACAGGAGAAAAAGGCGCAGATATTCGTTCTTTAAAAGATGAATTGAATTGGTACAGAGGACGGATCAGTGAACATCTTTTTGTACTTGATCAGGAAGCAGTGTCTGAATATGTAGAAAATATGGAAGATGCCTCCGCAGGAGATATATTAGCAGAACTTATTCGTTCCATCGTAACAGAGGGAGCACATAAGCCAGTGGTATTTATTGATAATATTGAAAATATACTCTCAGTAGAAGATTCTGAGGATATGAAACCGCTCATGGATGGAATCCGTAAACTTGCAAAAGAACTGGGAATTCCGATTATTATGTCCTACGGATATGCACCAGCAGAAAGTGAAAATGAGCTTGACCCAGATGAAATCGAATATCACAAATCATTAGGAAATATGTGTGATGTATATCTTGAACTCAAATATGCAGATATGATAACAGAGGATTACGAAGAATTAACAGAAGATGATATTCAGGAAATGGTAGAAAACGGTGAAATGCTTCTTATTAACGTACAACTTCATAAAAATAGAAGAACAATGAAAGCATCCTGTCAGATACAGGCAACACCGAAGTTTAATTATTACGAAGAATAGTGATTTGCCGTAAGCAAATAGACGAAACACCAAAGAGAAGATATCCTATATCTGTGACTTTAGTCGCGGCGGTTTGAATGCTCGCTTATGCGCTTGCATCCAAACCTTGCTCCGAGGCCACAGATATAGGGTATTATATGGCGCTATTCCGTAATCCCAATATAATCCGTTACAACCTTAATCTTCGCACTGATCTTCTGAAGCTCTTCTGTTGGTTTATAATCTTTCGTACCAAAGAGATATTCGTGTGCTTTTTTTACATTTGTCTGGGCTGTAATTGGAAAACCGTAATAGATGCCGTTATATCGTTCATCTTCAGATTTAAAAGGATAAGCCTGCGAATCTTCTATCTTACAACGTGCCATGGAAAGAGTCAGCTTTGTGAGATCGTCATTAGAGAGGCTTGTTTTACACTGTGGAAGAACAGTACTGATTAGCTTTCCAAGTTTTAGCGGCTGTTTTTTTGCTGTATTCATAATACCTTCAAGAACAAGTCGCTGATGGTTAGCTCTTGCGTGATCTCCGCCTTCCATGTAGCGGATACGAGAGTAGGCAACAGCCTGATTACCATCGAAGGTATAAGTTCCGGTTTTTTCAAACTTCGGAGAATTTCCACCATTAATATGATTCATATTACCAATATAATCATTTAAATTCTGTAATTCTTTTTCAGAATTAATGGTCAATGGAATACCTCCAAGCACATCAACAGCATCGGCTAATGCTTTAAAGTTAACCGTGGCGAAATCTGTGATATTTAAATCCAGGTTACGGTTAATTGTGCGAAGAGCAAGTTCTGGTCCGCCATAAGAATATGCTGCATTAATCTTATCGTATTCGCCATCAATACTTACATAAGTATCACGGTAAATAGACATCAATTTTACCTTTTTGGTTGATTTATTGATGCTGGCAATGATGATACAGTCGGTACGGGAACCTTTATCTTTAATTTTATTATCCTGACTATCAACGCCAAAAAGAGCAATATTTTGATAATCTTTTATATTAGCATCCGTATCATTTACAGTTACACTTGTTTTATCTAAAGGATATTTTTCTATTTTGGAGAATGCACCTTTTAATGAGAAACGGAATGCAAAAACCGCCCCGGCAATTAAAAGAATGATTAAAAGAAGGAAGGGAAAACATCCCCGTTTTTTCTTTTTTTTACGTTCATGATAAGTTAAAGCTCGTCCGCCAGAAGTCTGCCGCTTTTGAGACTTTGTATCAGGCTTGTTCTGGGAAGAGGACTTCTTTGTTGATGGTTTGCCAGAATTTTTTATAGAAGAACCAGAGGAATGATATCCTGTACCGGAAGAACTTCGAAGCAGGCCATCAGTATTCAATGTGGAATGTGTATGATGGTCGTGAGAAGTTTCGAAATTATTCTGAGAACTTCGTCTGCCGCCTGTGCTGGAATAGTTATATTTGTTTTCAATGTTATCTTTACTATATATTGAACCATATTTCATAAAATATGCCTCCATTCTGTCATAGGTACTTCTGGAAATTTAATAGGTTTATGGAATGTTTCGGAGAGTACATTCATTAGTTAAAAAATCTGTGTTAGTAAGCATTTTTATTGACAAATCCTTTAAATACAGTAAGAAATAGAATCTTAATATCAAAAGATAATGTCCAGTTTTCAATATAAAAAATGTCATGTTCAATTCGTCCCTCAATGGATGTGTCTCCACGGAAGCCGCAAACTTGTGCCCATCCTGTCATACCGGGACGTACCTGATGCTTTATCATATAACGAGGAATCTCCTCTTTAAATTTCTCAACGAAAAGAGGTCGTTCTGGCCGTGGACCAATGAGACTCATATCACCCTTTAATACATTAAATAACTGTGGCAGTTCGTCAAGACTGGTCTTACGGATAATTCTTCCCACGGGAGTGACCCGGGGATCGTTGTGTACTGTCCAGGCCTTTTGTTCCTTAGAGGCAGACTGTACTCCCATCGATCGGAACTTGTACATTTTAAAAGGTTTATTATGAAGACCGACTCGTTCCTGACAGAAAATAATTGGTCCTGGGGAACTCTTTTTAACGAGAACAGCAACAACAGCCATAATCGGTGAAAAGAGAATGATACAAACGATAGAACCAATAATGTCCACAAGACGTTTGATACATTTGTTTACAGTATTTGTAAGCGGAACATTACGGATGTTGATAACCGGAAGTCCGTTCAAATCCTCAGTAACTGGGTTAGTAGAAATAAATTTATAATAATCTGGAACAAACTTTGTATGCACACCAGACTTTTCGCAGATAGCAACCATATCTCCCAGTTTATAATACTCTTTCAAGCTGAGTGCGATTGCCACCTCATCCATAGAAGTGTTCTGAAGAAACTTTTCTACATCCTTTAACTTACCAATGCAAAAAGTATTGCGGTAAGAAAAGTCAGCCTTGAGATTATCATCGAAAATACCGTGAATGGTGTAGCCCCACTGTGGGTTTGACTTAATACGGTCGATGTAGGCTTCGGCTGCTGCACTGAAACCAATAACAACAACATGTTTAAGATTAAATCCCTTTCTGCGAGTTCTTTCTAATGCATAACGGATTGCCGCCCTTTCAGCAATGGTAAGAAGCATGGAAAGAACATAGAACATTAACTGAAGACTTCGTGAAACATGGGGAATCTTCATAAAGATTATATATATAAAGAAGAAAACCATTCCAATGGAATTCGCCTTAATGAGATTCGCATACTCTGAAGTCCTATTTTGAAATCTTTTTGGTTTATATAAATTAAACTTTGCATATAAAATAAGGTATACAGGAATCAGAACAAGAAGTATACCCTGATATTGCCACAACTGCCGCCAGTAACCAAAACGAGGAAAAATGTCTTTAAAAAGAGGGCATATATATCGAATATAGTAACTAAGACAAAAGGAACAATAAATAACCAGTGCATCAAGAACGACGTGGAACCGGTTAAGATATTTTTGATTCTCTTTAATCATAAAAGTGTACCTCCATCACCCAAAAGGGATATATATATGGAAAAAAGGGCGTAATATACCTCTTACTGGGATAATTTTCTAACTTATTATACAATAGAATAGGGCATTCCACAAGGTTATTTCTTTTCCTGCTTTTACGAAAAAAGTGTGAAAAAGCTGCAAAATCAGTAGAAATCCATAAATTTGCCATAAATACAACACAAATTTATCACACATCGTTGCTAAGATAAGGTTACAAACTTAGGAAAGGGGATAACATTATGAACGAATTTGAAAATGGATTCCATAATGAGAATTTAGAGAACAACAGGATAAATAACCAGGAAAACAACAGTCAGCAAGTAGCTATAGATGTAACACCGATTGAGGAATCGGTAACACAGGAGAATACAGAGAGTCATAGATATTCTTACAGAGAACAAGGTACAGGTGGCAGTTCCTATCAGTATGACAATGGAAATAATTCCAACGATACTTATAATAATTCTTATAGCAGCCACGGATGGAGAGATGAGAGTACTTATAATAATGAAAATTATTATGGGAATATCCCGCCGGAACCTGATAAGAGACGCAGACAGAGAAAGAATGGCAGTAAAAATAATAAGAACGGAATGGGTAAGAAAGCTGCCAAGTTAGTTGCATCCGCAGCAGTATTTGGTCTTGTAGCGGGAGCCTGCTTTGTAGGAGTGTCCGTAGCAAAAGATAAATTATATCCTTCTACAGCAGATCGAATTGAAACAACATCGGGAACAACAAGTGCAAAGAGCGAGACATCATCAAGCGGCTCAAGCAGCTCCAGCAGTAATGTAGCAAGTGTAGTTAATGAAGTGATGCCATCTGTTGTATCTATTACAAGCACAATTCAGTCTTCCAATTATTATGGCTTTGGTACACAGGAATCAGAAGGAGCAGGTTCAGGATTTATCGTTGCAAAGACAAAAGATAATCTTATGATCGCAACCAATAATCATGTTGTATCTGATGCCACTTCCCTCACCGTAGGATTTGCAGACGATACAACAGCCAAAGCAACAGTAGTCGGAACAGACTCCAGTGCAGACCTTGCAGTTATTTCTGTAAAGATAAAGGATATCAAAGACTCTACAGCATCAAAGATTAAAGTTGCAACACTTGGAAGTTCTGATGATTTAAAAGTAGGAGAAGAAGTTGTAGCAATCGGTAATGCATTGGGATATGGCCAGTCTGTTACAACAGGTGTAGTCAGTGCAAAGAACAGAGAAGTATCTTTAACAGATGGAACAATGAACCTTCTTCAGACAGATGCCGCAATCAACCCTGGTAACAGTGGTGGTGTACTTATTAATATGGATGGTCAGGTTGTAGGTATCAACAATGCGAAGTTAGAAGATACATCCGTAGAAGGTATGGGATATGCAATTCCTATCACTACAGCTAAAACTATCTTAACAGATTTAATGAATGCCAGCAGCGTAAGCACAAAAGATGCTGCATTCCTTGGAGTCGTAGGCCGTGACATTAATGAATCTTATTCCAGCGCACTTGGAATCCCTAGCGGAATCTATGTATCACAGGTAGTCAGCGGATCACCAGCAGAAAAAGCAGGAATCTCTGCAGGCGATGTCATTACCAAGTTTGAGGGTAACAACGTATCTACAATGTCCGGCTTAAAAGAAAAACTGGCACTGAAAAAAGCTAATACAAAAGTAAAAATCACATTTAAGAGAGCAAACCAGAGCGGAACATACGAAGAAAAGACTGTTACAGTAACTCTTGGTAAAAAGAGTGATTTCAGCGATGTAACAACAGATAACTCCAGCGATTCCAGCAATGATTCCAATAATAACTCCAATAATGGAAATAATAATGGAAACAGCAATGGCAACTCTGGTAATAGCAATGGAAATTCCGGAGACTATGGTTATGGCAATGGAAATTTTGGAAATGACAATGGCAATGGATATATAAATCCATATGAATATTTCTTCGGAAATAACTATTAATTTACCATTTAATTCGGAAGCTGTCTTTGGATGATTTTTAGATGAATTGAATTTAATCATAGTCCAAAACAGCAATCTCCAAATCCCTCCCTTGATAGCAGGTGATAGCATAACCATGGTCAGTGCATTTTTGCAACGGCCTAGAGCGTGTTTAAAAAAACACTTGACATCTCTTCATACCCATGATATCATACCAAAGTATGAACGCCGAAGACAGCAGGTGCCGTAAGGCATAAAGTGAGAACACCTGCCGAGGAAGTTATATTCAGATAATTTTATTCTTAGAATATTTCTGCTCTTTGTCTTTGGACAGAGAGTTTTTTTATTTCATCGAAAGATGAACTGACGGCGGTACACACAAATATTTAAGGAGGTGCACCAGGAAGATGGCTAAAGTAGAATTAAAACAGCCTATTGTTGACGAGATTAAGGCTCAGCTTGACGGAGCTAAATCTATGGTAGTTGTAGATTACCGTGGAATTTCCGTAGCTGATGTAACAGAACTTCGTAAACAGTGTCGTGAAGCAGGTGTTGTTTATAAAGTTTATAAGAACACTATGGTAAAACGTGCTGTAGAAGGTACAGAATTCGAAGGCGTTGTAAAAGATTTGGAAGGAACAAACGCATTTGCAATTTCCAAAGATGATGCAACAGCTCCAGCAAGAATCGTTGCTAACTTTATTAAGAAAGCAAAATGCTGTGAGTTAAAGAGCGGTGTTGTAGAAGGTACTTACTACGATGCAGCAGGTATTGCAACAATCGCAACTATCCCATCAAGAGACGAACTTATCGCAAAATTCATGGGAAGCATTCAGTCCCCAATTACAAACTTTGCCCGCGTAATCAAACAGATCGCAGAGCAGAAAGATGGTGGAGCTGCAGAATCCGAAGCAGCAGCTGAATAATTAATATTATAATATAAGATTTATGGAGGGAAATAAGATGACAACTCAGGAAATTATTGAAGTTATTAAAGGTTTATCCGTATTAGAATTAGATGATTTAGTAAAAGCTTGTGAA
>OGOU01002304.1_pt1 | contig 13585 bp, 13 predicted proteins | sample 1552721 | NCBI WGS metagenome assembly OGOU01 (sample SAMEA2580176, study PRJEB22360) | human gut metagenome | biome: human gut; feature: human-associated habitat; material: faeces | place: Denmark | collected 2008/2010 | reverse complement strand
CCTTGACGACCCCCTCCCCGCTTCGTCCACCGTCCCGCCCAGCCGTATCGACCATTTCGGCGTTACGCAGCCCAACATCATGCGCCTGCCCAACTCGCACCGCATCCTGGTCGAGCTGCCGGGCGTGAAGGAGCCGCAGCGTGTGCGCGACCTGTTGCAGGGTACCGCGTCGCTCGAATTCTGGCTGACCTACGATGCCCGCGAGGTGCTTCCCGCACTGGCAGCAGCCGATAAGCTCGTCAAGGCCGAGCTGGCCGAGCTCCCCGCCGCCACGCAGCCCGAGACCGCTTCGGCTGAAGCCGAGGCCGTCGGTGAGCAGACCGCTTCCGGCGACGCCGCAGGCCTGATCGCCGAGATCGGCGCCGATTCCGTTGCCGCTGCCGGGCAGGTGGACGCAGGCCGCTACGACCGTACGCAGAACCCGCTGCTGGCTGTGCTCGACCCGAATTATGCGGGTGGTGCCGCCATCGGTGCCGCCTATAAGGCCGACATGGCTGCCGTCAACGAATACCTGGCGAACCCCGCGGTGCGCGAGCTCTTCCCGGCCGACATCGACTTCAAGTGGGGTGTCAAGGGCGACGATAAGATCGACGGTCGCTACTACCTCTATGCCATCAAGATTTCCACGCCCGACGGCAAGGCTCCGCTGGACGGGTCGGTCGTGACGAGCGCCACGGAGCAGTACGCCCAGCGCGGCGCTACGGCCGAGGTGTCGATGACCATGAACGGCGAGGGTACGCAGGAGTGGGCGCGCCTGACGGGCGAGAACATCGGCAAATGCATCGCCATCGTCCTCGACGGGTACGTATATTCCGCACCCCGCGTGAACACCAAGATCGACAAGGGTTCCTCGCAGATCACGGGCGACTTCACGATTCAGGAGGCGAAAGACCTTGCCAACGTACTCAACTCGGGTAAGGTTCCCGCTCCGGCCAAGATCATCCAGGATACCGTCGTGGGCCCCTCGCTGGGTCAGGAGTCGATCAACGCGGGTATGCTCTCGTTCGTGATCGCCTTCATCCTCGTGCTGCTCTACATGGGCCTGTTCTACAAGACCGCAGGCTGGATGTCCGACGTCGCCCTGCTGACCAACGTCTTCCTGCTGATGGGCGTCCTGGTGTCGTTCGGCGCCGTGCTGACGCTGCCGGGTATCGCGGGTATCGTCCTGACGATGGGTATGGCCGTTGACGCCAACGTCATCATCTACGAACGTATCAAGGAGGAGCTGCGCGGCGGCAAGGGGCTCTCGCTGGCCATCAAGGACGGTTTCTCGAAAGCCTACTCGGCCATCATCGACGGTAACCTGACGACCATCATCACCGGTATCGTGCTCTTCATCTTCGGTAACGGCCCCGTACAGGGCTTCGCCACGACCCTTATCATCGGTATCATCACTTCGTTCTTCAGCGCCGTGTTCATCACGCGCCTGCTGATCGAGTGGATCGTCGCCAAGTGGGGACATATCTCCTTCTCGCGCAAGTGGTCGGAGAACTTCCTGAACAACACGCATTTCGATTTCATCCGCGTGCGCAAGGTGGGTTATACGATCGCCGTGGTGCTGATCGCCCTTTCGTGCATCTCGTTCGTGGCCCGCGGCCTGAACCTCGGTGCCGAGTTCACCGGCGGCCGTGCCTATGTGATCCGCTTCGACAAGGCCGTTTCGGCCGAGGAGGTGCGCCAGAACCTGGGCGAGGCGTTCTCGCAGCACGCCGGTGCCGACGCTTCGGCGATCAGCTTCGAGGTGAAGCAGTACGGCAACGAGAACCAGATGCGCATCGTGACGCAGTACCGCTACGACGACACGTCGGACGAGGCTACCGCCGAAGTGGAGCAGATCATCTTCGACGCCCTGAAGCCGCTCTATTCGTACGACATCTCCTTCGAGCAGTTCCGTAATACCCAGACCGACGTCAACGGTATCCTCACTGCCGACAAGATCGGCCCTTCGATCGCCAAGGACATGACCTGGAACGCCATCTACTCGGTGTTGTTCTCGCTCATCGCCATCGGCCTCTACATCACGTTCCGCTTCAAGCGCTGGCAGTGGGCATCGGGCGCCACGCTCGCACTGGCCGTCAACGCGCTGTTCATCATCGGCCTCTTCTCGATGCTCTACGGTTTCGTGCCCTTCAACCTGGAGGTGAACCAGGCGTTCATCGCCGCGATCCTTACGATCATCGGCTATGCCATCAACGATACGGTGGTCGTCTTCGATCGTATCCGCGAGTACCTGGGCCTCTATCCCAAGCGCAACCTCAAGGATAACGTGAACAACGCCATCAACTCGACGCTGTCGCGTACGATCAACACCTCGGGTACGACGCTCGTGACGCTGCTCGCCATCTTCTTCTTCGGCGGCGAGACCATCCGCGGCTTCATCTTCGCCCTGACGGTCGGCGTCATCGTGGGTACTGTGGCTACGATTTTCATCGCTACGCCGGTCGCTTACGACCTGATGGCCAAGCGTGCCAAGATCGACAAGGAGTAATACACCTATTTCTTATACGTAAATAAAATGGATTGCACGGTTGGTGCAGTCCATTTTATTTTTAACTTTGCGTCATGGAACTCCAACGTGCAATAGATAGTTTGCTGAAGTGGATGCACCGCTATGTCTCGCCGGTCTTTCTGGCGTTGCTCATGGCGTCGTTCATCCTGTGGTATATCGCCAAACTGAGTTATATCTACACCACCGAACAGAAGGTGCGTGTGGATGTCGACGGGCAGGTTTTCGATGTGACGTGTACCGTCGAGGGGGTCGGTACCAACCTGTTCGGTTACCAGGTCTACATGAACAAGACGCTGCGCATCCCGCTCTCGGCGCTCAAGTACAAGCGCTCGCGCGAGGAGGGGCACGAGGGGCGGATCATCATCGATCCGCAGTCGTTGCAGAATGCGATTTCCGTGAAATTCAGCGATATTAAGATAACCTCTATCGACGCGGTTCCCGAGATAGATTTTCCCGACGGACAGGAATGATGAAAGTAGGAGTTACGGGCGGCATCGGCAGCGGCAAGAGCACTGTCTGCCGCCTTTTTGCACAGAAGGGCATTGCGGTTTACGATTCGGACGCTGCGGCCAAAAGGCTGATGCAGGAGGATGGGGCGCTGCGGCGGCAGCTTGCCGGTCGCTTCGGCGAGGGGACTTTCCGCGACGGGCAGCTCGACCGGGCTTACCTCGCGGGCATCGTCTTTGCCGACCCGCAGGCGCTGGCTGACCTCAATGCATTGGTGCATCCGGTCGTTATGCGTGATTTCGATGCCTGGGCGGCGCGGCAGGAGGGTAGCTACGTGATCCTCGAAAGCGCCATCCTGTTCGAAGCCGGGCTCGAGGGCAGTGTCGACAAGACGGTCGCCGTCCTCGCGCCGCGCGAACTGCGCATCGAGCGCACCTGCCGCCGCGACGGGTGCGGGGCCGACCAGGTCGTGCGCCGCATCGCCGCTCAGCTCGACGATGATGCGCTGAGCGCCCGCGCAGACTATGTGGTGGTCAATATCTTCGAGGAAGACCTCGAATCCGCAGTTGTTAAACTCGACCGGATTTTCAGCCATGGCAGCAAATAACCCCTTGTTCGATTTCTCACAGCCCCGGGTGATGGCGATCCTGAACGTCACCCCCGACTCGTTTTTCGCCGGCAGCCGTATGCCCGATGCGCCGCATGTCGAGCGCCGCGTGCGCGAGGCCGTAGCCGAAGGGGCGTCGATCATCGACGTCGGCGGCTACTCGTCGCGTCCCGGGGCGGACGAAGTATCCCCCGGGGAGGAGTGGCGGCGCGTGGAGCTGGGCGTGGAGGCCGTGCGGCGGCTGGCTCCCGGCATGGCCGTTTCGGTCGATACGTTCCGCAGCGAGGTCGCTGCCCGGGCGATCGAAAGGTTCGGCCCCCTGATCATCAACGACATTTCTGCCGGGGAACTCGACCCCGCCATGCCTGCCGTCGCGGCGAAATACGGGGTGCCCTACATCGCCATGCACATGAAGGGCGACCCTAAGACCATGCAGTCGCTCACGGACTACAAACGCGACATCACGGCCGAGGTCACGGCCTATTTCGAAACGAAGACCGCCGACCTGCTCGCCGCCGGGATCAAACGCGAGAACATTATCCTCGACCCCGGCTTCGGCTTCGCCAAGACCACCGAACAGAATTACGAGCTGCTTGCGGGCCTGCACTGTCTCTGCGCATTGGGGTATCCCGTACTGGCGGGCCTTTCGCGCAAGTCGATGATCTACCGCGTCCTCGACGCCACGCCCGCCGAATCGCTCGCGGGCACCGTCGCCCTCGGCTGGGAGTGCCTGCGTCAGGGGGCCGCGATCCTGCGCGTGCACGATGTGCAGGAGGCCGTCGATACGGTCAGGCTCTTCGACGCATACGAACGGAACCGCAAATAACCATCGCAACCGCATGATAAAAGTTACCGACATACACAAGCGTTTCGGCGACCTCGAAGTGCTCAAGGGCGTCTCGCTCGACGTCGCCGAAGGCGAAGTCGTCTCGATCGTCGGCGCCAGCGGCGCGGGCAAGACTACGCTGCTGCAAATCGTCGGCACGCTTTCGCGCCCCGACGCGGGCCGTGTCGAGATCGACGGACAGGACGCCTTTTCGCTGGGCGACAAGGCGCTGTCCCGCTTCCGCAACGAACGTATCGGCTTCGTCTTCCAGTTCCACCACCTGCTGCCCGAATTCACGGCTTTCGAGAACGTCTGCATTCCGGGGTTTATCGGCCGCCGTCCGCGTGCGGAGGTCGAACGCCGCGCCGCCGAACTGCTGGAGATGATGAACCTCACGCCGCGCCGCGGCCATAAACCCGGCCAGCTGTCGGGCGGCGAGCAGCAGCGCGTGGCTATTGCCCGCGCGCTTGTCAATTCGCCCGCCGTACTGCTGGCGGACGAACCTTCGGGCAACCTCGATTCGCACAACCGCGACGAGATACACCGCCTTTTCTTCGAGCTGCGCGACCGGCTGGGGCAGACCGTCGTGATCGTCACCCACGACGAGCATCTGGCGGCGATGGCCGACCGGAAGATCACCATGTCGGACGGCCGGATTCTGTAATGCCGCGTTTTATGGACGACGAACTCAAAGAGCTGCTCGAACGGCTCCACGACAAATACAACCGTCCCGAGTTTATCGAGTGCGACCCGATTTCGGTGCCGCACCGCTATGCGGGGCGTGCCGACCGGGAGATCGCGGGATTTTTCGCCGCCACGATCGCCTGGGGCAACCGCAAGGCGATCGTGGCGAACGGCCACCGGATGATGCGCTGCATGGACGACGCTCCGGCGGATTTCGTGCGCAACGCTTCGGAGAAGGAGCTGGCATCGCTTTCGTCCTATGCCCACCGCACGTTCAACGGCGGCGACCTGCGTGACTTCGTGCTGGCACTGCGCCGTATGGAGGAGCTTCACGGCGGCATCGGGAATTTCTTCGAGACCCGTTACGAGGCGACGCGGAGCATCCCGGCGGTCTTTGCCGAATTCCGGCGCGAGTTTTTCAGCTGCGGCCATGCCCCGCGTTGCGAAAAACATCTTTCGTCCATCGAGAAGGGCGCCGCCTGCAAACGGCTCTGCATGTACCTGCGCTGGATGGTGCGCAGCGACGGGCGGGGTGTGGATTTCGGCGAGTGGACGCGCATCCCGATGTCGGCGCTCTATATCCCGCTCGACGTCCATACAGGCAATATGTCCCGTGCGCTGGGGTTGCTCACACGCCGCCAGAACGACTGGCGTGCCGTCGAGCAGACCACCGCTTCGCTCCGCATGTTCGATCCCGCCGACCCTGTGCGTTACGATTTCTCGCTCTTCGGGGCGGGTATCGACGGTTACCTCAAAGCATAGAGACGATGTTCCGCTTCAAACAATTCGCCATACGCCAGGATCGCTGCCCGATGAAGGTCGGGACGGACGGTGTGCTGCTGGGCGCCTGGGTCTCGGTGCGTCCGTCGGACAGGCGCATCCTCGATATCGGTACCGGTACGGGGCTTATCGCACTGATGATGGCACAACGTGTCCCCGGGGCCCGGATCACGGGTGTCGACGTGGAAGACATTTCGCAGGCGCGCGAGAATGCCGATGCCTCGCCGTGGGGCGGCAGGGTAGCGTTCGTGCAGTGCCCCGTACAGGAGTTCGCCCCGCAGGGAAAGTTCGACCTGGTCGTCTCCAACCCGCCGTTCTTTGTCGATTCGCTCACCTGTCCCGACGCGGGGCGTACCACGGCCCGCCATGCCGTACGGCTGCCTTTCGGCGATCTGCGCGACGCCGTCGTGCGTCTGCTCTCCGATGAGGGGCACTTCGCCGTGGTCTTGCCTGCGGACGAGGCCGCCCGTTTCATCGGCATCTGCCGGGACGTGTTGCTTCCGGTGCGTCGTACCGACGTGCGCACGACGCCCCGCCACGCAGCCAAACGGGTGCTGCTCGAATTCGTCCGTACGCCTTCCGGCGACGTTTTTCCGCCCGCCGCCGCTTCGCCTTCCTCCGGTTTTTCCGCCGCGGGTTCCGGCCTTCGTTCCGATGACCCGGCGGCCCTGTCGGATGCCGTCCCCCTCTTTTCTGTGCCTTCCGTCCCGGCCCCCGATCGCACCGAGCTGGTTATCGGCACGGGTGTGCACGAGCAGTATACCCCCGAATACCGCGCCCTGACGCGCGATTTTTACCTGAAATTTTGATAGCACGGCAAAATAAGTTACATTTGCGTTAGCGATTAAAAAATTCGAACCCATGAAACTCAGACTTCTGGCGCTCGCCCTCGTCGTATGCGGCGGCGCCGCGGCGCAAAACCCATACATAGCCCTGCAAGGGGCCGACGAGACATCGGGCGGCATCGTCGTGTCGCAGCCCCGCACGGTACTGGCTGTCGACGTCACGGCCGAGCGCGACGTAACCCTCAGTGGCCCCTATGCGCGCTATGCGCAGAAATTCCTCGGCGTCCGCGCCCCGCTGACCGACAAGATGTCATGGGCCGTTACGGGGGCTTCGGTCGCCCTGCTCGACCCCAAGGCGTGCCTCGACGCGCCCGCCCCGGCCCAGCCTTCGCGCACGGTGATGTCCCATGCCACGTCCGAGGACGAATTTTCGCGCCTCCAGGCCGACAAGAACGACATGGCGGTGCTGGCGTTGGAGGACGCCGCCCGCGAAGCCGCCAACACGATCTTTTCGCTTCGCAGGCACCGTATCGAGCTCATCACGGGCGAAGCCGGCGAAAATGTCTTCGGCGAAGGGCTGAAAGCCGCCCTGGCCGAGATCGAACGCCTCGAACAGAGCTATCTGGAGCTCTTCCTGGGCAAGCGTGTCGTCACCACCGAGACCCGCCGCTATGTGGTCTATCCGCAATCCGACAAGAAGCAGTATATCGTCTGCCGTTTCAGTGCCGCCGCCGGGCTGCTCCCCGAGAGCGACCTTTCGGGCGACATGGTGCTGCTGCAGATCGAACCCTCGGGCAATACGGCTACCGCCGTCGAGGCTTCGGCCAAGGAGTCCAATACCGTGGCCTGCCGTGTGGCCGACCCGTCGGTCTGCACGGTCATCGCAGGCGGCCGCGAGTATGCCCGCGCGGTGCTTCCCCTGTTCGAGTTCGGCCGCACGATCAACGTCGCGCTTCCTCGCCGCAAATAGCTTTTACCGATGGATTATACGTCGCGTATGGTGGCGCTGCTCAGGGAGTTGCGCCGCGAGCGTAATGGTGCCGTAGCCGATTCGATGCGCTATTACGGCACGCCTTACGGACTGAATTACGGGGTGAGCCTGCCCACATTGCGCCGGATAGCGCGTGCGGAGGCGCCCGACCACGGTTTCGCCCGTTACCTCTACCGGCAGGATGTCCGCGAACTGCGCCTTGCCGCATTGCATATTGCATGTCCGGCGTGCCTTACGCCGGAGGAGTTCCCCGCATGGGCCGCAGGCATCGTCAATTCCGAAATCGCCGAGGAAGCCGCTTTTGCCCTGCTGAGCCGAGCCGAGGCATTCCCCGCGCTGTTCTCGGCGTGGATCGCCTCGCCCGATGCGTTGTTGCAGTATGCCGCCCTGCTCGCCGCCGCGCGCAGTCCCCGCCTTACGGCCTCATGGGTTGCACCGGCCGTCGAAGCCGTGCACCGCAATGCAACGGCTGAGGCGACGGTCGAAACGCCGGCCGAAGCGACGACCGAGGCGACCGCCGCCGCAATTTCTGCCGCTGCGGATACCTCTGTTGCACCGGGTGCCTTTGTCTTTGATACGTCTGTTACGGAGGCCTGTTCTCCGGAAGATGCCACGCTTGCTCCCGGCAATTCTTCCGTTGACGTGACCCCTTCCGCCGCAACTGCCCCTTCCGCCGCAATTGTCTCAGCCGCCCCAGGCGCTTCTCCGGCCTCAGACCCGCATGTCGCCTCCCCGTGTGCTGCCGGGCAGCAGGTTTCCTGCCGGCCTGCGGCACAGCATCCCGTTCCCGCCGCCCGCCTTACGGCCCAGGGTGCGGTGGCGCTGCTCGCTGCCGTCGCGGCGCAAAACGAAGAGAACCGGCAGGCGGTACTCCGCGCAGCCGGTTCTCTGGGTAAGCTCCCTGCCGAAGACTACGTCCACGAGGAGCTTACTTGGCGTCTGGAAGCATAGCTTCCGCCTGTCAGCGCTGCCCCACCTGCTCGCGCTGTTCCAACTCCCTGAGTACGTTCGCCAGATGGTCGTAGCCGATGCGGCCGCTTTCGCGCCACAGCACCTCGCCGCGGCGGAAAAACATCAGCGTCGGTACCGACATGATGTTGTAGCGGTGTACGATTTCGAGCATGTCCCGGTCGTCTATGTCCACCTTGTAGACATCCACGCGGCCGTTCATCTTCTCCTGAAACCGGTCTATGACGGGGTGCATCATCTGGCACGGCCCGCACCATGTTGCGAAGAAATCCACGAACGTCAGTGCGTCCCGCCAGATAATCTTGTCAAAATCCGTTGCTGTCATATTTGTCGTGTTTAGTTCATTTCCGCCCATGTAAGCTCCGTGTAGACCTTGTCTGTCAACTCTTTTTCTGCATAGCTGATCGTGCGGCGCAGCCCCTCGGCCAGCGGCGTGCGGGGCGTCCAGTCCAGTTCGCGGCGTGCGGCCGAAATGTCGGGTATCCTCCGCCGCGCATCGTCCGGACGTGCCGCCCGGTGTACGATCCGCGAGCGGCTTCCCGTCAGGGAGATGATCTTTTCGGCCAGCGCGCGTATCGAGATTTCGTGGTTGCTGCCCAGATCCAAGGTGTGGGTCTGCTCCGAAGGCGTGGCTTCCATCATCCGTACAAGTCCGTCCACCATGTCCTCGACCCAGCAGAAGGTGCGCATCTGTTCGCCGCTGCCGTTGACCGGGATGTCGCGGTTCTGCAGCGCCGCCACGATCATCTTCATCACCACGCGCTGGTCCATGATGTCGGCCCCGCTTCCGTATGTGTTGAAGATGCGTGCGATGCGTGCGTCCACGCCCAGCTCCTCCTGATAGGCCCGGTGCAAGGCTTCCGCCGCGCGCTTGCCTTCGCTCAGAATGTACTGCCCCGAATATCCCGCCGCTGGATCGGTCGCCGGATCGCGGTATCCCGCGCCGTATACGCAGCCCGACGAGGCGAACAATATCCGCGCATGCTCCATGCGCGCGGTGTCGAGGGCGTTTATCGTGCCCTGCATGTTGATCCGGAGCGTCTCGACGGGCAGCGCCTTGTTGTAGCGCACGCGCGACGACGAAGTGAGGTTGTAAATCTCGTCGCAGCGGATTCCGAATGTATTGATGATGTTGTGGTGGACGTACCGGAACAGCGGATGCTGCAGTACGCTGCGCAGCAGCGGCGAATTCACGGCGTCGCGGATATCGACACAAAACACTTCGTGGCCCTCTTCCAGAAGGCGCAGACAGAGGTGTGTGCCGATAAATCCCACTCCGCCCAATATGACAATTCGCTTTTGCATCTTTTACTCCTTTTTGCAGGAGTACAGAGCAAAATCTATTCCACAAAGAGCGCGCGGGGCAGCTGATCGATGCTGTTTATCGTGACTATTTCGATTCCTTTGGGACGTTTGCCGCCCTTGCCGAGGTAGCCGGAGACGATGATGCGTTTGAAACCCAGCCGTGCCGCCTCGCTGATGCGCTGTTCGGTCCGGGGTGCGGGGCGCACCTCGCCCGAAAGCCCGATCTCTCCCGCGCAGCAGACGCCCTCGGCCACGGGGCGGTCATAGTAGGAGGAGATCACCGCCGCCACGACCGCGAGGTCCAGCCCCGGATCGGCGACCTTGAATCCTCCGGCGAAGTTCAGGAAGACGTCTTTCTGAAACATCTTCATTCCCACGCGCTTCTCCAGCACGGCCAGCAGCATGTTCATGCGCTTGGTGTCGTAGCCCGTGGTCGTACGCTGCGGCGTGCCGTACGCCGCGCCGCTCACCAGCGCCTGCACCTCGATCAGGTAGGGGCGCACGCCATCGGCCGAAGCGCCTACCGCGATGCCGCTCAGCGGCTCCTCGTAGTGCGTGAGCAGAATCTCCGACGGGTTGTCCACGCCGCGCAGTCCGTTGTCGAGCATCTCGAAAACCCCGATTTCGAACGTCGCGCCGAAACGGTTCTTGATGCCGCGCAGGATGCGGTATATGTTGTTGCTGTCGCCCTCGAACTGCAGCACCACGTCCACGATATGTTCCAGAATTTTGGGTCCGGCGATGGTTCCGTCCTTGGTGATGTGGCCGATGATGAAGATCGACGTGCCGGTCGATTTGGCGTATTTGAGCAGCGTCGCCGCGCATTCGCGTATCTGCGACACGCTTCCCGCCGACGAGTCCAGCAGGTCGGTGTAGATGGTCTGTATCGAGTCGATCACCACCAGATCGGGCCGGTGTTCGCCGATCTGGTTGACGATGTTTTCGAGCAGCGTTTCGGGATAGATCAGACATTCGTCGTTGCCGATGCCGATGCGTCCCGCGCGCATCTTGATCTGCTCGGCCGACTCCTCGCCCGAAACATAGAGCGTCTTGAGTCCGTTCGCCGCCAGCGCGAGCTGCAGCGAAAGGGTCGATTTGCCGATTCCCGGCTCTCCGCCCAGCAGAATCAGCGACCCCGGCACCATGCCGCCGCCCAATACGCGGTTCACCTCGCTGTTGCCGAGGTCCATGCGGCGGTGTTCGCTCTCGCGGATGTCGCGTACGCGCTGGGGCTTGGCTGCGGGCAGGGAGCCTGCGACATTGGCCGGCACCGAGCCGCTTTCGCGGGCGACGATCTCCTCGGTGAAGGTGTTCCATTCGCCGCACGAGGGACAGCGGCCCAGCCATTTGGGAGCTTCGAATCCGCAGTTTTTGCAGAAGTATGCCTTTTTGACTTTTGCCATCGCGTGTCGGTTAATAGGGGTGCGACGTGTATTCCTTCCGGATCACCTGCGTGATGCCCGCATCGGGATAGAGCTGTTTGTACTCCTCGGTCAGATCGACGCTGAACAGCGTTTTGCGTAGGTCGTCGGTGTCCGTATAGCCCGAAACCTTGCAGGTGTAGGCCTGTTCTCCGAACGTGAAGTGCAGCTCCTCCGGTTTGTCCGGCTCTTTTATGAATGTGCCCGTGACGGTTTCGGCGTCGGCCGCAGGCCGGACGACGAGCGGACCGCCGTTGTGGTGCGTAAAGTCGAGCCGGTAGCTGCCGCCCGCCTGCACGGGAGCCTTGGCCAGCGCGTCGTTCCGGATCTCCTCCAGCAGCGGATTCTCCGGTTCTTCCGGATTCTCCGGCTCTTCCGTCTGCGAAGTTCCTGTGTTCGGATTCTCCGGATCAGGGTTTTCAGGATCCGGCTTTTCCGGTTCGCTCAGGCTTACGGATATCTCGATCCGGGCGACGGGGTAGGAGGTCGTGTAGAAGACGTCCGAATCGTCGCCGCAGGCCGTGAGTGCGGCTGCGAGAAGCAGCGCTGTCAGTATTTTCAGTTTTCCCATAGTCCGTATATCGCTAAAGTCCCAAATCTTGGTCGATCAGCACCACCAGCACGCGCTTGTCCGGCCAGCAGCGCAGCATCTCCATGCGGGTGTTGCATACCCGGTCGGGCGAATTGCAGTCCGAACATACGCCGGTCTTGGCGCAGGGCGTGCGGAATCCGGGGTGGCGCGCTATGTTTTGCGGCGCCGCGATCGTGCGGATGCGCTCTTCGGCCTCGTCCCGGTTTGCGACGATCTTGTTGCGTCCCGCCACGATAATCACCTTGCGAGGCCCGAACGCCACGGGAGCGATGCGGTTTCCCACCTTGTCGAGCCAGTGGAGCGTGCCTTCTGCCGTCACGGCGTTCACGCCCGTGATGAAGAGGTCAGACATCAGCGCCTGCCTGCGTATTTCGAGCCGCTGCGGGTACGTCATCGCGGGGTCGAATCCGTCCAGCAGCCTGTACCTTCCGTCGCCGCGCAGCCATTCGATGACGCCCGTGGCGCGCATGCTCATCGAATCTCCGAACGATACCGTTTCCGGCCGTTCGGTCTCGACGGCGGCCTTTATTACGGCGAAAGCTTCGTCCGTGTCCCGGACCGTCTCAACCTCGAAATGGTGCCGCCGCAAGGCATCTGCGCAATTTGTTATTTTCATCTTATTTTATGAAAAACCGGTATATGTCGTTGCCGTTGGCGTACAGCAGCAGAAGCAGGATGATAAACAGCCCCACGTACTGCGCGCCCTCCAGTATCTTGTCGCTCACCTTGCGGCCCGTAATCATCTCCCAGAACGTGAAGATGGCGTGCCCGCCGTCGAGTCCCGGTATCGGCAGAATGTTCATCACGGCGAGGATGATCGACAGAAACGCCGTCTTCATCCAGAAATCCTCCCAGTTCCAGTCTCCGGGGAAGATGCTGCCGATGGCGATGAAGCCGCCCAACTCCTCGTACATCTTGGTCTTGGGCTGTACGATCATCTTCAGTTGTTCCCAGTAGGACGACATCACCTTGCCCGCCTTGCTGATTCCTGCCGGAATCGCCTGCCAGAAGGTGTATTTCTGCGTCCGGAGCTTGTAGGGATTGAGCGCCGTCACGCCCAGTCTTCCCTCGTCCGACACCGGAACGACCAGCTCCAGCAGCATGTCGCCTTCGCGTTTGACGGTCAGCGTCACATCCTCTCCCGCATGGGCCTTCAGGTACTCCCTGTAAGCGGGGTATTCCAGCCCCTGTGCATCGTTTATCGCCACGATCTCGTCGCCGCGCCTGAGCGCCGACGCCGTTTCGTACACCGCGCTGTCGATCAGGAACGGCATGCGGAGCGCCAGCAAGTCTTCGTAACCTTTGTTCTGGCGCATTTCGATCAGCTCGCCCAGCGGCAGTGTCAGCTCGACCTGCCGGCCCTCGCGTTCCACCACCACGCGGCGTTCGCCTTCGGTGATAATCAGCGCATTGACGATCTTGTTCACGTTGTCCACCGCCTCGCCGTCGATCGAAACGATCCTGTCGCCGTCTTGGAATCCGAGCTTGCGGCCCGCTTCGTTGAAGGTGTATCCCCAGCGCGCATCTTCGTTCGAGAAGTAGTTGTCACCCCACGTGTAGCAGATTCCGATGTAGATGAAGATGGCCAGCAGAACGTTCATCACCACGCCGGCTATCATCACCAGAAAACGCTGCCATGCGGGTTTGGTGCGGAATTCGTCGGGCTTGG
>OGOU01002303.1_pt1 | contig 13587 bp, 9 predicted proteins | sample 1552721 | NCBI WGS metagenome assembly OGOU01 (sample SAMEA2580176, study PRJEB22360) | human gut metagenome | biome: human gut; feature: human-associated habitat; material: faeces | place: Denmark | collected 2008/2010 | reverse complement strand
TTTCTTTCTGACGAGCAACCTGAGACCATTTTTTACCAGCCGGGAAACCAGCTCCGCCTCGTCCGCGAAGTCCGGATTTCGTTACTTCATCGATAACATCCTGCGGGGACATATCAAAGAAAGCTTTTGCCATAGCCTGAAATCCGCCGGCTGCAATATATTCATCAATAGATTCTGCATCGATATTTCCACAGTTTTCAAGAACGATTCTTGTCTGCTGATTCAGAAACGGAATATCAGATGGATGTGGACAGACAGTATCATGATCACGATAAAACAGTCTGCTTACCGGCTGACCTTCCATAACAGTACGCTCTACGATTTCCTTACAGTCTTCCACCTGTACATGCACATACTGATAATCGTAAGGCTCGATTTTCATAAGAGGTCCAAGTTCGCAAAGTCCCTGGCATCCGGTCTTAACAACACCGACATGCGGAACATCTTTCTGCATTTCCACGCTTACCCAATCCAGATTCTCGCATAATTTCATCATTTCGTCGTAAATCTTCTGTGCGCCGGAAGCAATACATCCTGTACCGGAACAGACAAGTACACGACAGGTAAAGGATTTCAGGGTATTTTTTGCTTCAGTCTGCTTGTTGAGCAGATCTTCTTTACTCACAATACTCATACCGTCTCACCTCTCAATTCATTTAACAGATCGATTGCCTTTTCTGGTGTCATCTTCGGGTGTACTTCATCATTAACCGTAAGTGTTGGTGCCAGTCCGCACGCACCAAGACAGGATACGGTTTCTACTGTAAAAAGCATATCGTCCGTCGTATGCTTCTTATTACTAAGTCCAAGCTCTTTCATCAACGCTTCCTTAACCGGCATGGATTTACGCACATGACATGCAGTTCCGTCACAGACTTTGATCACATATTTTCCTTTCGGCTCAAAAGAAAAATTCTCATAGAAAGTAGCTACGCTGTACGCCTTAGCCTCTGTAACTCCGATTTTGGATGCAACATAAGTCAGAAGTTCTCCCGGAAGATAACGGTATTCTGCCTGAATGTCCTGCATAATTGGAATCAGTGATGCTGGTTTACGTCCGTAATGCTCGATGATCTCATCTGTCTTCGCGTAATAAGACTGATCTAACATTCAATTCCCTCCTTGTTTGAAAATAGTTTTTCCTGCGCTCATCGTTTTTGTCTAATTTACACAGCTTTGTTAGCTCCAATTATACATTAAATATATATTTTAAACAAGGAAAATATAGATATTTTGAATTAATTTATTTAATTTTTTTATTTTTCGCGACTTTTTCGTGACATTTTTAACATATTGTATAATTTTTTATCAATCTTGTTTTCTTCATCTAACTTTTGCATAATTTGTTATTTTAATGCAACTTTGTATAAAATATATTTCTATTCAGGCTTTTGTGCTTGTAAAAATACATAATATTTATTGCTTTTGGAATTTCTTTACACTATTATAGTGAAAGGTAGATAAAAAAATTTCTTATTAAGTTTAAGGAGATATACATATGCGAAATTATGACACACCAGTCAGGGCAATCCGACACAAAGTCTTTGCCGAAGTTGCTAAAGCCGGATTCGAATCTTCTGATGAAACTCTGATCCATGATATTGAAGCAATTCCTTACAATATCGTGGAAGAAAAAGCAAAATACCGCGAAAGTATCTACAGAGAACGCGCCGTTGCCAGCGAAAGAGTCCGTCTTGCCATGGGTCTTTCTCTTCGCCCGGAAAACAAAGCCGTCCATCTGACAGACGGTCTTGCAGCCAGCAATATCAACGAAAAATATTATGAGCCGCCTCTTATGCAGGTCATCCCATCTGCATGTGCAGCCTGTCCGCCAAACAAATACATCGTCAGCAATATGTGCCGTGGCTGTGTGGCTCATCCATGTATGCAGGCCTGTCCAAAAGGTGCGATTTCCATGAAAGACGGCAAATCTTATATCGATCAGGAAAAATGTATTAAATGCGGCAAATGCAAGGCAGCCTGTCCATACGATGCCATCTCACACAACGTACGTCCATGTGAGCAGGCATGTGGAGTCAAAGCGATTGGAAGTGATGAGCAGGGCCGTGCAAGCATTCTGGAAGACAAATGTGTATCATGTGGTATGTGTATGGTAAGCTGCCCGTTTGGTGCAATTTCTGATAAATCTCAGATTTTCCAGCTTTCTCACGCGCTTCGCGACGGAGACAAAATTATTGCGATCGTTGCCCCGGCATATATCAGTCAGTTTGGCGATGATGTAACACCAGGTAAATTCAAAACCGCGCTGCAGGTTCTGGGCTTTTCCGATGTACATGAAGTTGCTTTCGGTGCTGATGTCGGTGCAATTTCCGAAGCACACCATTATGCCAAAGAAGTCGCTACCGGTAATCTCCCGTTCCTTCTGACCTCCTGCTGTCCATCCTGGTCCATGATGGCAAAGAAATTTTTCCCGACCATGATCGACAATATTTCTCAGGAACTGACACCGATGGTTGCCACTGCACGTAAGGTAAAACAGGAACAGCCTGACGCAAAAGTCGTTTTTATCGGACCATGCGCTTCCAAAAAGCTTGAGGCAATGCGCCGCACCGTCCGCAGTGATGTTGATTTTGTTCTTACCTTCGAAGAACTGGATGCCATGTTTGATGCACGTGAAATTGATCCTGCTTCTTTTGAAGAAGATGGTTCACTCCATGATGCAACGGCAGCCGGACGTGGTTACGCTGTTGCAGGCGGTGTTGCCGGTGCAATCGAAGCGTGCCTGAAAGAATATTATCCAGATGTACCGGTTCACATCGAACATGCAGAAAGTCTTGCCGAATGTAAAAAAGTCCTCGCGCTTGCCAAAGCCGGCAAACTCAATGGCTGTATGATTGAAGGTATGGCATGCCCTGGTGGATGTATGGGCGGTGCCGGAACCAATGTACCGGTTGCAAAATCTTCGAAAGAACTGAAGAAATTCCTTGCTTCCTGTTCTAAGAAGCTTCCACCGAAGGGACTTGTCGACATCGAACTTAACTGATATATTTCCAGCTCTTTTACAGGAAATATTATTAAAGATTTTCTTCTATATATAAATACCAGAGATATTATCAGATATACTTTTTAATCTGATAATCCTCTGGTATTTTTGTTTTGTACTTTATTTCAAACCTCTGTTCTGTGTTTTCTGTCTATATTTTTATCATTCAGCTTTCAGCTGAGCAAGTAATTTTCTAAGTTTTTCTCCGTAATCAGATCCAGCCGCCCATCCTCCGCCATTCGGATTTTCCTGCTGTCCGAGCCATTCTACATAAGGCGCACTGCCTCTGGTCACAAGGTCAAATCTTGTATCTACACAGTCCTGATTGAGTGCTTCCTCACATGCATAAGCCTTCAGATGCTGCACCTGTGCGCGGATTCCTGTACGGACATCAGGATAAGATACCCCGGCAACTCCGCCTCCGGTCGTTCCAATGCCTGCAAAATTAAACTGTGATGCACCGGAATCTCCTCCATATTGAAGCCATCCGGTTTCCAGCATTGCCTGTTCATATACAACTTCTCCACGTACACCTTCTGCGTTCGCTTCCTCGAGGATCATTGTACAAAATTCATCAATCGTTGCTGCTCCGCCTTCCTTCAGTATAGCTGACGGATATTCTACACCACGTTCTTCATACTGTGAAGTCATCTGTGCAAGAGAAACTGTCGTCTCTCCCATAATTGTGTAATAACCATACGTATTGTCTGTAGAATCATCTACAAAATCCGGATCCGATGTATAATCCGGTGCCTCCAGACTTTCCGGTTTATGGATCTGTCCTTCACCGGAGTAATCTGGTTCACTCCCAGATGCCAGACAAGGTGCCCCTGTTAAAAGGGCACCTGTCAGTATTATCTGAGAACAAAAGAGCATTGCTTTTTTGTTTCTGATCATCCATTAACCTTTCTCATTGCGGCTTCTACTACATGTCCTACAAGAACAGATGTAGTAACACTTCCAACACCGCCCGGTACCGGAGTGATTGCATCAACGATCGGTTCAACTGCTGCATAGTCAACATCACCACAAAGTTTTCCTTCTGCATTTACGTTGATACCTACATCGATGATAGTCTGTCCTTCTTTGACATATTCTGCACCGACAACGCCGGCACGGCCGGCTGCTACGATCACGATATCTGCCTCTCTTGCTACAGACGGCATATCCACTGTTCTTGTGTGGCAGATTGTTACAGTTGCGTTTTTCTTAACCAGCATCATTGCTGCAGGTTTTCCAACAACAAGGCTTCTTCCGATAACAACGGCTTTTTTGCCTGTGCAGTCGATTCCGTAATGATCAAGGATTTCCATGCAGGCCTGTGGTGTACATGGTGGGAAACCGATTTTCTTTCCTGTATAAACACCGGACATAGAAAGATCTGTCATACAGTCTACGTCTTTTTCTGCCGCAAGCGCATTCTCGATTACTGCCTGATCCAGATGTTTCGGCAGTGGACGGAACAGAAGAACGCCATGAATGTGGTCGTCTTTGTTTACTTTATCGATGGTTGCAAGAAGTTCTTCCTGAGTTACATCTCCCGGAAGAAGGATTTTTTCACATGCAACACCCAGTGTTTCGCAACGTTTTGTTGCTCCTCTTTCATAAGAGATATCACTTGGGTTTTCGCCAACGCGGATGATGCACAGAGTCGGATTTACACCCTTTCCCTGTAACTCAGCTACGTTTGCTTTGATTCTTTCGTTCAGTGCTGCTGTTACTTCTTTACCTAATAACTGCTTTGCCATTTTTTATATTTCCTCCGCTAATTTTGTTGCTGCTTATTTCAGACGTCCCAGAACGCTTTCGAATGTTTCATCTGCAATTTTGGTATATTTTTCAAGCATTGCATCTGCTTTTTTGTTCAGTTCCTCTGCGTATTCTCTGTCAGCCATGGATTTTGTATTGATGTAAACATTCAGGCTGGCACCTTTTAATGCCGCCTTGCAGAATGCCGCACCGACACCAGCATCACTAATTGCAAGTTTGGAACCTTTTGCACCGAATTCTACGATGAGCTCGATTGCTTCACAGCATTTTTCCATGATCTCCATCGGAACGGAACATGCATCTTTCAGCACGATTTCCATAACGCGTGCTTTTTCTGCTTTTTCTTCTTCTGTTAATTTGTTAGACTTTAGAGCATTTTCTAACGTGCTTTTCAGATTTGCAGGTTCTATATTCTGGATAAAGTAGCCATTATAAAAAGAGAAAATAGGCCAGCCGATTTCCGTGTATCCCAGATAATCATTATATAATCGGAAAAAAGCTCCTTTTCCAGTTCTTTTGTCTACAATATAATAGCTGGGAGATGATGATACAAATGAAGTAGCTGATACTTGCTTCGGATAGGAAGCCTCTCCTATATAATGGTTCGGAAGTTCGATATAGCCGTGCCAGGGGATCGGGTCTTCACTGAAATTCATGGTGAAGGTTGGAGACAGGCGGTTATTGCGGTAATCGTAGCGGTAAAGGCTGTCGACGCGTGTTGGTACGATGCAGAGGATATTTACGTCAAAAATACCCGGTACATTATTATATGTACAGACCTCATTACTGTAATCTTGCGGTGCAGCGAGATGGCCGGGTTCGATATAATCTTTCCTGTTCCCGTGAAAATCCTGTGTCCATGCTACTGCCGGCATGTCGGGGAATGGAAGTAGAACAACTGCAACCGTCGAATCCTGAAGGTCTACATGGAAAGTGCCTTTGGGAGCCCGCAGACAAAGTGGTATTGTAGGTTGGGGATTACCCTTCAGGTCATAGACCAGTATTTGGGCACTTTGCCAGGGCAATATATAAATTCGGTCGTTTTCTTCGTCAATATTAGCGTCATAAACATTCAGGTATTCGTTGGGGCCTTGTCCGTATGATCCGATCGTTGTCAGGAAGTTTCCTTTCCGGTCGAAGAGTTTGAAAGGATTTTGTTTGTTGTTCCATGCTAATAAATAATTATCGGAAACGATTACGCGTCCTTCGCTGATCAGCGCTTCATCCCGGTTGTCCAGATGAATGATCTCTGGTTTTTCCGTAAGATAAGTGAGTAGAAGGTGTATGGAGTCGGTCAGTAATTTCTGATCGCACGAAAGAACCTGGTCATCCCCCACCTGTACAAAAGTACCGACAACGGGTAAGTCTTCCAATCCGTTATTGAATGATGATTTATTGCCACTTTGACACGAGACTATCAATAGTAAACCAGTAATAAGATTTCCTACCTTCTTCATAATGTTGCTTTTTAGAATGATGTTTGATGCAAATATATCCTTAAATGTTGATAACAGACTAGAAAGTCAGTTGACATTTTAGATAATACTGAAAGGGGTAACCGGTAGATATATAGATGTTTACTATCTTATCGTAGTAAAAATGAATTGACATTTCCTCTTTAGCAGTTTAGAACGCATTCAAAAGATCATCCAGAGACAGGTTATCATCCTCAACTCCGAACTTCTCCCGTTTCATACGTGCTTTCTTTTGGCTGATGGCCGAAGGAGTGATATAATAGATGGAGGCAAGGTCTTTCGTGCTGATCCCGCTTTTCAACAGGCAACAGAAGGCGATGTCTTTTGTACGGAGTAACGGATAAGTATTTTTTAGTCGTTCGGCAAAGCCGGACCAGATATTATTCACAGTTTCGATCAATTCGTCTATCTCTTCCGATGTTAACCTCGATTTGTTATCATCTGTGTTTTCTTTTGCTTTTCCGGAAAGGGAAGGAATCTTTTGGGATGCGGACAGACGGCGGAACAACTGTTCACGTAAAGCCGTAGCTCTTTCACGTAAGGATATCAATTCCCGTTCTTTCTCTAATTGGGCGACCTGGTTTTTTAGTTCCTGTTCTTTTAATTGTTGTTCGCCGATGATTTTCTTTTTCCGGAGACGGTTGTAGACAATATACCAAAGGGTACAGGCTGTAATCAATATCAGACATAATGAAAGGAGGTAGATATCTTGTTGCTTCTTTTTGAGTTTTAATTGGTTGTTTTCATTTTTGAGCAGTTCTTCCTGATATCGTTGTGTCATTATCTGTGATTCGGCATCACCGGATATGTTGCTGAAACTTCCTTCATAGTTTTTCCAGGCGTAGTATATTTGTTCGTCTGTTTTGTTTTTTTCATATAGCCGGGCCAATAGTTGATAGGCACGGGTTGCAACATAGGTGTTTGTGCTTTGTATTGCTTTCTGTAGGTAAACCCTTGCCGAATCGGTTTCGCCGGATGCAATGTATATTTGGGCTTGAGTAAGCATATGATATGGATAACTAGTCCGGGTGTTACATAAACTCTGACTTGCTTTCAATGCTTCCGTTGCGTTTCTAATATTTCCCTTTTCTTTTTCAATTTCGCTTATTTTTTGATAGAAAAAGGCTGTTTGTTCCCTTGATTCGATTTCCAGTGATTTCCGGATGGCTTTTTGGTAGTAGATGATTGCACTGTCGGTTTGTTCTGAATATCGATATGCCTGTCCGATTTCTGCTAATACTTCTGCCTGGTAAGCGGCAGGGATAAAGGCACTGTCTTGTAATGACAGTCTATGCTGCTGCAATGCCTGTTTTGCGTTGCCTTTGTACAGAAGGGCAAAACCGCTGTATTCGTATAATCTGGTTCGTACTACAGGATTTGTTGCAAACGGAATACCCAGGGTAAAGAAGGAGTCAGCCCGCATATAGTTCGCCGTTTGCATATTGATAAACCCACTCCAGAAACAAGCATTAGAGGTTTTGGCTGAATCATTGTTGGCAATGAAAATATCAATAGCTTTTGTGAGCAGGGAGTCTGTCCGTATGGCCTGACCTTTGCGGAGTCCAGCAATAGTCTGAAACAGATCGTATTTCGCTTTAGGATAATCGGCCAGCTGGTCAGGGTTCTTTATCTTCTCCAGAAATATTAATGTACTGTCCGGCTTTTTGTCCAGATAATTTTCAGCCTGTTCCAACCAATACTCTGTTTGTCCGCCCGTACAGGCCGACAAACAGAGTATAGATTGTATAATTAGTAGCCAAAAAGTATTTTTCATGGAGATACCGGTTATTTGAAGCAAATGTAATGCTTTTAGTATCCCAATTCAAATTCCTGATCGACTGCCGGAACTCCTTCGTCCATCCATTTGGGCATTGGTTGCTTGTTCAGGTAATGCTGGAAGAACTGGAACATACGCTTCTGGAAATCTATCCGGTTTGCCAGACGCATCGGCCAATGAACTTCTCCGGTATAATTGAGTAGCCACACCGGTTTCTGTAAACGTTTGAGTGCTACAAAATATTCTATTCCCTGATACCAGGGTACATGACCATCGTTGTCGTTATGCATGATCAGGATGGGAGTTTCTACTTTATCCATGGTAAACAACGGAGAGTTTTCCATATATTGCAATGGAGAGTCCCATAAAGTTCCGCCGATGCGGCTTTGTCCGTGTTCATATTGGAAAGAACGGTTCAGCCCTGATCCCCAACGGATTCCACCGTAGGCACTGAACATATTGACGACCGGAGCTCCCGATTCGATAGCGGCAAACAGGTTTGTCCGGGTAGCCAGATAAGCAACCTGATATCCGCCCCAGCTATGACCTTGTGCACCGATCGCTTTTTCATTTACATATCCTTTGGCTATTAATGAGGTAATACCCGGCATGACACAGTTGAAACAGCTTTCTCCGGGATAACCGTCTACATAACGTACATCCGGATTGAAAATGATATAACCATTACTGGTATAGAAATGGTAATCAATCGTGGAACGATGCGGTTCCGGCATATGGTAAGCATAAAGCGTTTCCGAATTACGTTCGTAGAAGTTTACGATTACCGGATATTTTTTGTTCGGGTCGAAGTTCTCCGGTTTATAGACAACTCCTTCCAAAGGTGTTCCGTCCAGAGAAATCCAGGAGACGAGTTCGGCAGTTCCCCAATTCAGATTTGCTTGTTGTTCTTCGCCGTGGGTTAGCTGGATGGACTTTTTGAAACTAAGGTCAGAAAGCCTTATATCCGGATATTGTTCAAATGTTTCGGAGGTATAGATCACTGCATCCGAATATTTCGCTTTGACGGGTGTTTTCAGCATGAAGTTTCCGGCCAGCAGGGCTTTCGGTGCTTTGGGGGCAGAGAGATGGGCACTGTAATATCCGGAACCTTTAGTCTTTTCATTGAACACTTGTAATAACTGTGACTTTGTTATATCAATGAATTTTTCTTCTTTATCCAATCTGATCAATCGATATGAAAGTTGTTCCTTTCGTCCGTTTACTGTCAGGTTTACAGGAGCTACTTCTGCTGTAGGATCGAATTTCCAGATATCATAACGGTCGTATATCAGGAGGTTACGATCATCAGCTGTCCATCCGGCCAGACCGTGAGGTGACGGATAGTCTGGGACGACATTGTCTTCATCCCAGGCGGTAAAGGTTGCGGGAGTTGTCAGACGGTATTCTTTTCCGTTTGCCAGGGAATAGGTATACCAGGAACTGTCTTGCGCACAATACCAATAAGCATATGTCCCTTTGGGGGAAAGTTGCATATTGCTGTTGCTTGCTTTTTTTATTTGTTGGCGTTCTCCGGTTTGAAGATTAACTGTATAGATATCATAACGGCTTCTGCCTTCCCACATCTGTTCCGTTGCATAGGGTTGGTTTGTCGATAACAGGGCGATCGGTGCATTACCTTCATCGGCAGTGATCAAATGAGGGATTTCCTTGTCTGCCAGTTGGAAGAGGGTGTTGCCGGAAATATTATAAACGGCAGTGTAAGTTTTTTTCAGGTCTTTTTCTTTATTATATACTTGTTGAGTATATTGTACACCCTCATCCCATTTCCAGATTTGTACGTCGGGACGATTTTCTGCCAGTACGGTAGTATCTTTTTGCATGGGAGCCGGTGCTGTTCCGAAGAAAATACGTTCAGAGTTCTCTGAAAAACGGATGTCACCGTTTTCGCTGATCACCCAGCCTTTGGGTATGAAGTTTTGTCCCTTATCAGCAACGATGCGGGCCCGGGTATTATTTTCTGCCAGATAAAGTGAAAATTGCGTATTGGTTGAGTCTTTATCCGGACAATACAGGAATGCTATTTTATCACCTGTTTTATTGAATGTTGCTTTTTTAATTACACCTTTACCTTCAAAAATAACGGTATGCCCTTTCTCCGGGGTAAATGTGGATAGGGTGGAATCTGTCGTATAATATAGAATGTTTTCTTTTTTAGCGAAGCCGAACTCCTTGACATCGGCAAACCGTACCTCTTTTGCTCCGTCCAGCGAACGCACATGGAATACAGTATCTGATTTACTCTCTCTTTTATAAGCAATCCAGTCTGCACTCTCAGAAAGTTTATATGATTTCAGGGAGTCTATCGTTTCTTTTTTGTCTGAGAGATTGAAGATGACGAGTTCATCCAACGGCATATCTTCTTTTTTGGTCTTTTTCAGTTTCAGGGCTTCTACTTTTTCAAGTTCCGGCTTCCTGGTAACCAGCAGGTAACCGGAAGATGCAGAAAATTCAGCCTGTGCAGCCGGAAGAAAAGAAGCTGTCATTTCTCCTTTGGCATTGTACACGAAAATACTGGCATCCCCCCGCCAGGGTTCCATCTTACAGGCTACCCATTTCCCGTCGTGGGAGATTTTTTGTTCCGTAATACGTTTCCAGCTAACCATCTTGTCGAATGTCATTGCTTTTTTTGCCTCTTGTGCAGATGCACTGCAATAAACGCTTAGACAAATAAAAAGTAGCAGTTGTTTAAGATATTTCATGATGACCATTATACGCTTTTCGTTTAAAGTTGCAAACTTACATTTTATTCTTTGATTAACCGATAGAAACATGGAAATAAGTGAGAAAGATTGGATGATAAGAATGTGTTGTTTGGTATTTTATATAATAAGGTCTAAGCTACTTCTCGTAATGAAAATATTACCTATATTTACACGAATTTAATAATGTACTATCAATAATCGAAATTGTCATGGAAATATCTTACTATTTAAATGGAGAACAAACAGATAACTTGTGCTGTAGCATGAATGAAGGGAAAGAGAAAGTTACTTTTAGTATGGGATATACTGTAAAATCAAAAGAATGGAATTCTAAGAAGGGAGAATTCAAGAGTGATGATATTCATTCTTTCACTTTAGTTCGGTTAAAGCAATATCTTTTCAAGAGGTACAATGAATTGAAAAATGATAAGAAAACAGCGGTGTTGACATCTCTTAAAGATGAAATTCTTTCACAAACGGGTGAGTCTGGGATAGAAGCTATTGACGGTATGTTGTTCGACGAAATGAATAAAGATACGGATATACCGAAATACAATGAATTCATTTATGCTTTTGAAAAATTCAGTAATTTGAAAAGAGAAGAGTACAAGGTGATGGTATTGGATTATCAGATGCATTTTCACACGAGAAATGATGTTTATGAAATGGACACGTATGAGGGGAAGAGCAAGTTATTGGATTACCTGATTGAAAAGAAGAGCTATGATGAAATTCTCCTTTTGACTGATGAGAATATCTGGGAAGAAATTTATATTGACGGAGGAATTGAGAAACCTGTGTTTTTAAGCGCAATGTTAAGCGAGTGGGAGAATTATTGGAATAAACAATTTGAAGAAGAAGGTATTTTGACAGGAAAAACAAATCGGTTGAAAGAGCTAAAAGAACAATCCTGGAGAGCATTTCAGGTTTATCTGGATTGTTATGATTCAGAGGTGAATGTAATAAAATTAGCGTATACTATTGACTCTTTTATTCTTTATCCTGTTGCTGTGTTAGCCATGATGAATTGCTTTGACCGGGATTGTTGTTATTCTGAATATTGTGAAGCTGAGTTTAACGATAACACATGGCAATGTATAATGCCAGATGATATGGAAGATGATGGTCCTTATTTTTATATTAGGACTTATGATGAGTGATATTTTAAGGCTTGATCGAACACTAGTATGGAAGATATAAGAAAATTATTAAGGCATCTTTGTAGCCAATGCGAAAATGAAGTTATTGAATTTAAAGAAGCGAAAAGAAATTTTGATAGTGCTAATTTAAGAAAATATTTTTCAGCATTAAGCAATGAAGCTAATTTACGGGGTTTGGAGTTTGGGTGGCTTATTTTTGGCGTAGAAGATCAAACCCATGTTATTGTTGGCACTTCATATAAAGTGGGAAAAGAAAATTTAGAACGACTGAAGTGTGAGGTTGCAGAGAATTTAACCGAGCATATCACATTCCGTGATATTTATGAAGTAATTGAAGATGGAAAACGAGTATTGATCTTCAAGATTCCGGCTGCTCCCAGGGGATTACCTGTCGCATATAAAGGGCAATGTTTTGGTCGTCAAGGGGAGAGTCTTGTTTCCCTTGACCCGAGTAAATATGATGAAATACGGAATCAGACATTACATACTGATTGGTCGGCGGTATGCGTGCCTAAAGCAACTTTGAAAGATCTGGATAAAAAGGCTTTGGAAAAAGCGCGTGAGATGTTCAAAAAGGTTCATTCTCACTTAGAAGAAGAAGTGGATGAATGGAATGACTGGACATTCCTGCAAAATGCAGGGATCGCGTATGATAATCAATTAACCAGGGCTGCTTTGCTTCTTTTAGGAAAAGAAAACAGTCAATATCTTATGCAACCAGCTGTACTTCAAATCACGTGGGTTTTGCGTGATATCCATAATATGGAAGTAGATTATGAACATTTTACAATACCTTATTTGCTTACATCAGATAAAGTTCTTGCTAAAATTCATAATCCTATTTTTAGGAATTTGTCAGGTGATGCCTCGTTTTCTAATACAATGAAGCAGTACGATGATTATACGATCCGTGAAGCTTTGCATAATTGCATCGCTCATATGGATTATAAAATGGAGCAGCGCATTACGTTAGTAGAAGAAGAAAATAACTGTTTGTACTTTTCTAATGGAGGACGTTTTTTTCCGGGAAATATCGAGAATGTCTTGCTACAAAATATGGGACCTCAAAAGTTTTATAGAAACCGTTGCTTGTGTACCGGTATGGTACATTTCAATATGATCGATACGATTGGGTATGGGATTAAAAAGATATTTATGGAGCAGCGAAAACGTTATTTCCCTATGCCTGATTATATAATTGATAATATAAAAGGAGAAGTAACAGTAAAAATATATGGTCGAATGTTTGACTCAAAATATGTAGACTTATTGAAGGACAATAATCTGAATTTATCCTTGACTGAATGCATCTGGCTGGATGCGGTTCAAAAGAATAGACCGATAACGGATGATGCTATAAAGCATCTAAGAGCTAAGGGGGTAATTGGAGGAAGAAAACCTAATATCTTCCTTTTGACAAAGACGACAAAAGAGATAATCGTTTGTCTGGAATTGATAAAGATGTCTGCTGGAAATTACTGAGAAAAATGTTATTAAGGACTAAAGAGGAAGGTGTTATCCTTCCGGATATCTTTAAGATATTATCTAAAGCATTACCAGAGACGAAGGATGAAGATCAAAGCCTACGATTGGTGAAGAAATATTTAGCTATTTTACGAAAAGAGCATAAGATTGAATATAAGAATAAGCGATGGTTCTTAGTCGTTGATTAGTTGTC
>OGOU01002301.1_pt1 | contig 13594 bp, 18 predicted proteins | sample 1552721 | NCBI WGS metagenome assembly OGOU01 (sample SAMEA2580176, study PRJEB22360) | human gut metagenome | biome: human gut; feature: human-associated habitat; material: faeces | place: Denmark | collected 2008/2010 | reverse complement strand
AGTCTGGTGCGTCAACACTGTGGTCCCCCCCCCCCCCCTGCCACTCTTTCGCATGGCTCCACGCATCACTACCTGCAAAGATGATTACCTCTGTCAGTCTGTCGCGTGGCTGTTTTTTTAAGTTCGGTGCCAGTTTCATTTTTTGCCCCTGAATGCGTTAATCATGCTTTTCATTTTCTGGATGTTTCCCCGCGCTTTTTCCCTGCTGGTGGGCTTACTGCGAGGTGCGGCATATACCAGGGAAAAATCACGCCGGAACTGATAAACAGGCATCACGCAGTCATAGCTATACCCCTCACGGCGGTAAGTGATGCGCCGTTCTGCCACGCCTTTAATCGTTACCGTGCCGCCGTATTTATCGCGGTAAATATCGCCGTTCATAAATTCAGGCCGAGCGGGGCCGCTGGCAATAAAGCCAGAATTTTTCATTTCCATATTATTTATTCCTCGACTTAACTCGACTTATTTGATAACAGGGCACTATTTATTGCGTCATTGAGTTTTTCTGCTGCTTCATCAATAAGTGACAACAGGCCATAAGCAATATTTGCATCTTCATTGTCATTTATGCAATCAAGCCACATATTTAATATTGCTTTTGCTGAATTATTTAAAGTTAATGAACTTTCTGCACATGCTAACAATTTAAAAAAGACTTCCCGTTCTGTATTCATTTAATCCCCCACCAGCTTACTTTCTTCCTCAATCAAAAAACTAGCGACACTTCCCGAAAGACGCGCCAGTAGGCTCGCCAGTGCGGATATATCAGCATCTGTAATTTTGTTCGGGTATACCTCAAGAAGGCGGCAAATAATTTCTGTCTGGTGCGCACGTTCAGCGGCTTCGTGTAATGTAATTTCCTGCATTAATGCACCTCTTTTAATTCATACACTGCTGAAATAATGACTTGTGATAAGCCATATTCTGATGATTCGCTTCTCACCACAGCAATAGCCGTCTGAACATTAACAGCCTTCACGTTCTGAGTGATACCAATTGTGTGGCCTCGTGGGTTAACCGCTCGGGCAAATACACGGAAGGTTTTAAGCACGGCATACCTCCTGACGAATACGGGCGGCGAATACCCTCACGCAACCAGCCGGGGATTGCTGGCGGGCTTCCTGTTCGCTGGTGGCCACGATGTGAATCACGCGCGGTTGTGCCGTACTCAGGGCGATAAAACGCCAGATGAAATTGTTTTCGCATTTCTGAATAAACAGCGTGTTTTCTTCACGCCCTTTCCAGAAAGCCGCAGTATAGCCCATCTCCTTAACCATCTTGCGGGCATCAACCAGCGTGTCAGCGGCTACATGTACCGTAGTTGCTCCATCTGCCATGCGGTCGTGGTGTAGTGCCAGAAAGGTGTATATAAATTTAGGGTGAGTTTGGGTATGCTGTGTTCCAGCCATAATCGTTACCTCGTTTAACGGTTTGGTTAGAAGCCCGGTTAGTGTTCGCGCACTGCCGGGTTTCGTCGTTTTTATGAATCGATCATTGTGAGATACATAGCGACCATAATGTGAGATATACATTATATTGTGGTGATATACATTGCAAGTGTTTTTATATATCACTTTTGTGTATAGTGATATACACATAACAAATTGGTGATTAACTATGTCTGTATACAAAAATGCAAAATCGCAAATGACAACGATCAGGGTTCCCCACGATGTTATGGAGGGCATGGAATCCGTAAAACTGGACGGCGAGAGCAACGCCGGATTCATAGTAACCGCCATGCGCGGTGAGATCGCCCGCCGCCAGGCAGAAGGAAGCGGAGAAAATCCCCTCGTGTCTTCACTGGATGCCTTAGCTAAGGTCGAACAAATCGGCATCAAGGCAGCGGAGGAAATCGGGCAACTCGTAGCCGTCGCTCGTGAAGAACTCCAGCGGCGTAAAGCCAAAGAATCTGAATAATTAGTATCAGCGCCGTGATGTGAGTAACTACGGCGCATTGCTATGTAAATACTGGCAATAAACAGAAAAGGTAGTTCTACTCCGAATAATTTTATCTGACACTACTCCTGAACTAACATGCGCTTATCTTACAGGATATAAATATAAATCCATAAAATCACGATTAAATAAAGTCGCTCCAAACATAAACCACACCCAACGCTTAACAAGATAGCAACAAACAGATAAATAACTTGCAGAAATATTTATCGCAAGGATTATCATTATTAATGACAAATCACTTTACCAAGTCATTCCCCTCTCTTATCATAAAGAGAAAGTAATAAATAAGTTAAGGGAGTTAGAATGCTATGAATCTAAAAAAAATAGCCACAAACACAAAAAACAAGATAACAGAAACATTCAATAAACTTATATTAGAGGCATCTAAAACCCCCACACAAGATGAAATTAAAATACTTGAGAGAAGGAGTAAGAAGTTTAATTACTCCTTTTTCTCATACGCAGTCACAGGAGCTATAATAGTTTTTTGCTCTCAACCATTAATAAAATACGCAAACCCAATACTTATTTTATTGAGTGGCCTGCTATTGTCTCTCACCATTATCCACCTCAGAATTCTTTATATTTCACAAACAAATAGATCATGGACAAAAAATAAAAAAACCGCATATGTTACTTTAATTTTATCTGTATGTTTCCTAGCGTCAACATTGACGTTGCTATATCAGGCTTACGATAATAACATCACACACAAATTGTACTGTAAAAATATACAACAACTTATTGAAAAAAGGATAGAAACAGAAAAAAACATCAGCATATTCAGTGGAATGCAATGCACCCCGGTATATGATTACTCTTTATTTGGATTTAATCTCTTATAAAGAATGTTATTACTGATTTGAGTACAAATTCTCAAATCAGTAATTCATAATATTTTATTCTGAGATAATTTAAACTACCCACTCACCTCGAATCCATGCCTGCACTTCTGAAAGACGATATGCAACAGCAGTGGAACCAATCTTGATCCGCTTAGGAAATTTTCCTTCCTTCTCCAGCTTCCAGCGTGTGCTGTTCGCAAGAGTGGTTAGCTCCCGACATTCTTTCTCACGGATCATTCGGTCAATGTTAGGAATGTACTCCAGACCCTTTTTATCAACAATTGCCATTTTTTTCATGTTAACCAACCTTTTGTTTGAGGATTATCACTTTTGAATCAGCACCTGCGATGCTATTGAGATATGTAGTCCAGAGTTCCAGAGCATCCAGTTTTTTAGCCATAAACTTACTCCGGTTGTAAACACCTGCCACGCCAGGTAGCGCATGGCCTAACAGTTGTTCTACTACATAAAATTCAACACCGAGATCACTTAGATGAGTAGATAGCGTTCTTCTAAGGTCGTGTAGTGACCATTGTTTTTCATGGCCCAAACGTTTACCGATTTTCCCCCCAATCTTGCTTACGCTTTCTCTAATTCGCAGACTTCCCAGCACATAACCAGTATGTTTTGTCTCTTCGTGAACATCCGTTACCCACTGTCGTAGAATTTCAGGTACTGGTCTGACGATTTCAACACCAGTTTTTGAGTGATCTTTTGGTACAGTCCAAACCCAACTTTCGAGATCCCATTCGCTCCATTCTGATAATCGGGCTTCACTCATTCGACATCCAAATACTGTACAAAGCACAAACATTTTTCGCGTGTATTCAGACATTAGTTTTAAATCAGGCTCGACAAAAATTGCCTTCCAGAGCTGGCCGAGTTCGGCTTCATCCAGAACCCGATCCCGCTTACCTGCAATCTGCCCCACATCACTCATGCGCAAATCCTTTAAAGCATCACACGTCGCGTACTGGCGTACCCGACAAAAACGAAGAGCTAATTTAGTGTCAGAAAAAACATACGCCGCCATAACTGGTGCATTACGTTTAATTCGGTCAAAACAGTCCAGCCATTCATATAGGTGAGTGTCATTTACGGGCAAATGACCGATATAGGGAAAGATATGCTTTCGAAATCTGCCAAGCGTTACAGCATGAGTTTTACGACGCACCTTACAGTAATTTTCATACCAGTAATTTAGTGCATCCTCCACAGTGACCGGCTTTAAGCGTTCTTCAGCCTGAATCTTAATCTGGATACGCGGATCACGTTTGTCAGCCAACCAACCACGGCACTCGTCGCGCTTTTCCCTTGCCTGTTTGAGTGACATATCAGGATATTTACCCAACGTTAGCCAGACCGGAGCAGCCCGGCCACCTGCTAACCTGTAGAAGAAAACAAAGCTCACAGCCCCTTTAGTACTCACACGAATAGAAAGCCCCTTTCCATCAGCAATGGTGATCTGCTTTTCTCTGGGTTTCCCCAGATATCCTTTAAGCGCTTTGTCGCTCAGTTTGTTCTCGCCAGCCATTTTTAGCCCCAAAAAGCAATACAAGCTGCAATACAGAGATGATTGCAACACACAGATAACGAGGAAAATTCAGTGAAAGCACCAGATAAACTTATTCTTTATTATCAAAAGATTAAGTGTAAAAACCAGCAACTACACGAAAGCCTCAGAAAGCCATGCTAAGTGCTTCGGCTTGACATATCCCGGCGTAAATTCAGAGGTGGAGCCGCCACGGGAGCGGATAACCTCACCGGAAACAATCGGCGAAACGTACAGCGCCATGTTTACCAGTCCCGGAATTTGTGAGAGATAGACTTTCTCCGTAGTGAAGGGATAGCTCTCACGGAAAAAGAGACGCAGAAACAGCGGATCAAACTTAAATTTCTGCTCATTTGCCGCCAGCAGCTGGGCGGTTGTGTACATCGACATAAAAAAATCCCGTAAAAAAAGCCGCACAGGCGGCCTTTAGTGATGAAGGGTAAGGTTAAACGATGCTGATTGCCGTTCCGGCAAACGCGGTCCGTTTTTTCGTCTCGTCGCTGGCAGCCTCCGGCCAGAGCACATCCTCATAACGGAACGTGCCGGACTTGTAGAACGTCAGCGTGGTGCTGGTCTGGTCAGCAGCAACAGCAAGAATGCCAACGGCAGCACCGTCGGTGGTGCCATCCCACGCAACCAGCTTACGGGTGGAGGTGTCCAGCATCAGCGGGGTCATTGCAGGCGCTTTCGCACTCAATCCGCCGGGCGCGGTTGCCGTATGTGCCGGGTCACTGTTGCCCAGCGGCTGGTAATGGGTAAAGGTTTCTTTGCTCGTCATAAACATCCCTTACACTGGTGTGTTCAGCAAATCGTTAACGGCATCAGATGCCGGGTTACCTGCAGCCAGCGGTGCCGGTGCCCCCTGCATCAGACGATCCAGCGCAGTGTCACTGCGCGCCTGTGCACTCTGTGGTGCAGCTGCCAGAATGCGGCGGGCCGTTTCCACGGTCATACCGGGGGTTTCTGCCAGCACGCGGGCCTGTTCTTCGCGTCCGTGAGCCTCCTCACAGTTGAGGATCCCCATAATGCGGCTGTTTTCTGCCGCAACCGCAGCGGTGATCTGCGCGTTCACGTCCGGCTGCGCCGCGCTGGCGTTTTCGCCCTCCGTCGCTGGCACCACGTCAGTAACGTCAGTCTGCGAAGCAGTGGCTGAAACAGTTGTTGATTGAGTCTCTTTGGTCATTCGCCCTCCTGAGAGACGGGATTTACGCGCATCCAGTGCATCACGCATGACGGTGATCGCATCGGTGCTGTTAACAAGTTCATCAGCCAGTCCGGCATCAATGGCCTCCTGACCGCTGTACACTGCAGCCTCGGTATCCAGCACAGCCTGCACAGACAGGCCGGTATATGCCGACACCTTCTGCGCAAACATCTGGCGGGTTGCGTCCATCCGGGACTGCAGTGTCTCCCGGACGTCATCCGGAAGATGGCTGTAGGGATTGCCATCCACCTTATGGCTGCCGCTGTAAATCAGCGTGATTTCCACACCCTGTTTCTCCAGGGCAGCACCGTAATTACTGTGAGCCATCATGACGCCGATGGAGCCTGTCCGGGCGGTCTGCGTGACCAGACGCCGGGAGGCGGCACTGGCAAGCAGCTGACCTGCACTGCAGTTCATGTCGTTGGCAAGCGCCCATACCGGTTTTATGTCACGCACACGGGCGATGATGTCAGCGCAGTCAAATGCCCCCGCCACCATCCCGCCTGGCGTGTCCATATCGAGCAGAATGCCGTCCACCATCGGATCGCTGGCAGCCTGTTGCAGACGGGCGATAATGCCGTTGTAACCGGTCATCCCCGAGTACGGCTGCAGCGCCCGCGTCCGGCTGACCAGCGTGCCGGACACCGGCAGCACGGCGATGCCGTTCATGACCTGATAACTGCGGGCCTGTCGTGGTCCGTCATCATCAACGGATAACGCCAGCGTCGCGAGTGCCTCCTGGGCAGTCAGGCTGTCGCCGGACACCGCATCCGTCAGGCGGCTGATCCCAAGCTGGCCTGCAAGCGCACAAAAGAAAACCCGCGCATAGGCGGGTTCAAGCATCAGCGGCTCATTAAAGGCCATGCTGGCAATATGCGGGAGATTACGCAGCTCTGCTGTCACTCTTCTCCTCCTCTGTTGATTGTCGCAGCCCGGATTCAAATGCTGCAGCCGCCCAGGCGGGCGGTTTAAGACCGGCTGCACGGCGCTCCATCGTTTCACGGACCTGCTGGGCAAAAATTTCCTGATAGTCGTCACCGCGTTTTGCGCACTCTTTCTCGTAGGTACTCAGTCCGGCTTCTATCAGCATCACCGCTTCCTGAACTTCTTTCAGACCATCGATGGCCATACGACCGGAGCCTATCCAGTCGCAGTTCCCCCAGGCACTGCGGGCTTCCTGAAAACTGAAGCGCGCTTTTGAAGGTAACGTCACCACGCGGCGAACGATGGCCTCTTCCAGCCAGCACAGAAACATCTGGCTCGCCTGACGGGATGCGACGAATTTTCGCCGCCCCATAAAGTACGCCCACGACTCGTTCGCACTGGCCCGTGCCGTGGAGTAGCTCATCTGGGCGTAATTCCGGGAAAGCTGCTCATACGAGACACCCAGCCCGGCAGCGATATACCGCAGCAGTGACTGCTCAAACACGGAGTAGCCGTTATCCGTATCCTGAGCCGTCTGCAGGTTCAGTGAGTCACCCGGCATCAGGTGCGGTACTTTTGCGCCTCCCAGCCGGACCGGCGCTGCGGCGTAATACGCGGCAATTTCACCAATCCAGCCGGTCAGCCTTTCCCGCTGCTCCTGACTGTTCGCGCCCAGAATAAAATCCATCGCTGACTGCGTATCCAGCTCACTCTCAATGGTGGCGGCATACATCGCCTTCACAATGGCGCTCTGCAGCTGCGTGTTCTGCAGCGTGTCGAGCATCTTCATCTGCTCCATCACGCTGTAAAACACATTTGCACCGCGAGTCTGCCCGTCCTCCACGGGTTCAAAAACGTGAATGAACGAGGCGCGCCCGCCGGGTAACTCACGGGGTATCCATGTCCATTTCTGCGGCATCCAGCCAGGATACCCGTCCTCGCTGACGTAATATCCCAGCACCGCACCGCTGTCATTAATCTGCACACCGGCACGGCAGTTCCGGCTATCGCCGGTATTGTTCGGGTTGCTGATGCGCTTCGGGCTGACCATCCGGAACTGTGTCCGGAAAAGCCGCGACGAACTGGTATCCCAGGTGGCCTGAACGAACAGTTCACCGTTAAAGGCGTGCATGGCCACACCTTCCCGAATCATCATGGTAAACGTGCGTTTTCGCTCAACGTCAATGCAGCAGCAGTCATCCTCGGCAAACTCTTTCCATGCCGCTTCAACCTCGCGGGAAAAGGCACGGGCTTCTTCCTCCCCGATGCCCAGATAGCGCCAGCTTGGGCGATGACTGAGCCGGAAAAAAGACCCGACGATATGATCCTGATGCAGCTGGATGGCGTTGGCGGCATAGCCGTTATTGCGTACCAGATCGTCTGCGCGGGCATTGCCACGGGTAAAGTTGGGCAACAGGGCTGCATCCACACTTTCACTCGGTGGGTTCCACGACCGCAACTGCCCTCCAAATCCGCTGCCACCGCCGTGATAACCGGCATATTCGCGCAGCGATGTCATGCCGTCCGGCCCCAGAAGGGTGGGAATGGTGGGCGTTTTCATACATAAAATCCTGCAGGTCCCCTGCGTCGCTGTGTCATGCCGGTCTGCACTTCCAGCTCTGCAATATATTTTTTCAGGTCAGACACGGAAGTGGCCGTAAACTCCACCCTTCGTCCGTCTTTCTGTACTGTTGCCACCCGTTTACCTGTCATCAGGTCATGCAGTGCCGCACGGGCAGCGGCAAGTTCTTCCTGTCGCGTCATTCATCCTCTCCGGATAAGGCACGGGCGTAATCTGCCAGTGTTTTCTTGTTGGTTGCTGCACCATCCTCTTCCTGCAGGCTCGCCAGCAGCGCACTGAGATCCAGCTGCCAGCGGGAAATACTGATGCGCAGCGCCGCCAGCGCATAAACGAAGCAGTCGAGTGCCTCATTGCGTCGCTTTTTGCTGTCCCACAGTATTTTTTTCCTGCCATCCACCCATTTTTCGACCTGCTCTTCAGCAGTCAGCTGCTGCGCTTCGGTCAGATCAAAAATATCCGGGTTATTCGGGAAGTGAACGGCACCGGGAAGCGGTTCATCCCCTTCCGGCGTCAGTGTGAAGCGGTTATAAATCTGCTCTTTCGCGGTATCCGTACCGATTTCGGTAAGGTAAACCCCGTTTTTGTTTCGCTTACGTGGCATGCTGGCCACCGGCTTTCCGTAGACGGATGCACCTTTAATGGGGATCACCCGGAACAGCCCATGTTTTTTCGAGCGTTCATACACAATGGTCGGGTCAATCCCGCCAGTATCCCAGCAGATACGGGATATCGACATTTCTGCACCATTCCGGCGGGTATAGGTTTTATTGATGGCCTCATCCACACGCAGCAGCGTCTGTTCATCGTCGTGGCGGCCCATAATAATCTGCCGGTCAATCAGCCAGCTTTCCTCACCCGGCCCCCATCCCCATACGCGCATTTCGTAGCGGTCCAGCTGGGAGTCGATACCGGCGGTCAGGTAAGCCACACGGTCAGGAACGGGCGCTGAATAATGCTCTTTCCGCTCTGCCATCACTTCAGCATCCGGACGTTCGCCAATTTTCGCCTCCCACGTCTCACCGAGCGTGGTGTTTACGAAGGTTTTACGTTTTCCCGTATCCCCTTTCGTTTTCATCCAGTCTTTGACAATCTGCACCCAGGTGGTGAACGGGCTGTACGCTGTCCAGATATGAAAGGTCACACTGTCAGGTGGCTCAATCTCTTCACCGGATGACGAAAACCAGAGAATGCCATCACGGGTCCAGATCCCGGTCTTTTCGCAGATATAACGGGCATCAGTAAAGTCCAGCTCCTGCTGGCGGATGACGCAGGCATTATGCTCGCAGAGATAAAACACGTTGGAGGGGTCATCCGGCGTCCATTTGAGGCCAAACGGCGTCTCTTTGTCGCCAAATTTAAGATACTGCTCCTCCCCGCAATGCGGGCAGGCAACATGAAAACGCATAAAATGCGGGGATTCACTGGCTGCACGCTCAATCTGACAGGTGCCTCTCACTTTTGGCGTGGAGCCACGGATGGACTTTGGCCAGACCGAGCCTTCAATACGCTTATCGCCCAGGAACGTCGGAGAGCCTTCCTGTTCAATATCCTCATCAAAGGCAGCAAGTTCATCATAACCCGCCACATCCACTGACTTTTCACGGTAGTTTTTTGCCGCTTTACCGCCCAGGCACCAGAAGCCACGACCATTGGTGAAACGCTTCATGGTGAGCGTGTTATCCCGGTGCTTTTTGCCATACCACGGGGCCAGCGCCAGCAGCGAAGGAATATCACGGATGGTCGGCTCAACGTGAGTTTTCATAAAGTTCTCGGCATCACCATCCGTCGGCAACCAGATAAGGGTGTTGCGCTGCTTATGCTCTATGAAGTAGGCATAAACACCCAGCAGCATTTTGGAATAACCAACACGGGCAGACTTCACCACATTCACCTCGCGGATGTAGTCACTGCCCATCGCATTCATGATGGCCCGCTGAAAGGGCAGTGTTTCCCAGCGCCCTTCCTGGTATGCGGATTCTTTTGGGAGATAGTAATTAGCATCCGCCCATTCAACGGCGGTCTGTGGCTCCGGCCTGAACAGTGAGCGAAGCCCGGCGCGGACAAAATGCCGCAGCCTGTTAACCTGACTGTTCGATATATTCACTCAGCAACCCCGGTATCAGTTCATCCAGCGCGGCTGCTTTGTTCATGGCTTTGATGATATCCCGTTTCAGGAAATCAACATGTCGGTTTTCCAGTTCCGGAAAACGCCGCTGCACCGACAGGGGGATCCCGTCGAGAATACTGGCAATTTCACCTGCGATCCGCGACAACACGAAAGTACAGAATGCGGTTTCCACCACTTCAGCGGAGTCTCTGGCATTCTTCAGTTCCTGTGCGTCGGCCTGCGCACGCGTAAGTCGATGGCGTTCGTACTCAATAGTCCCTGGCTGGAGATCTGCCTCGCTGGACTGCCGCAGTTCTTCAACCTCCCGGCGCAGCTTTTCGTTCTCAATTTCAGCATCCCTTTCGGCATACCATTTTATAACGGCGGCAGAGTCATAAAGCACCTCATTACCCTTGCCACCGCCTCGCAGAACGGGCATTCCCTGTTCCTGCCAGTTCTGAATGGTACGGATACTCGCACCGAAAATGTCAGCCAGCTGCTTTTTGTTGACTTCCATTGTTCATTCCACGGCCAAAAACAGAGAAAGGAAACGACAAAGGCCCAAAAGTTCGTTTTCAGCACCTGTCGTTTCCTTTCTTTTCAGGGGGTATTTTAAATAAAAACATTAAGTTACGACGAAGAAGAACGGAAACGCCTTAAACCGGAAAATTTTCATAAATAGCGAAAACCCGCGAGGTCGCCGCCCCGTAACCTGTCGGATCGCCGGAAAGGACCCGCAAAATGATAATAATTATCATCTACATGTCACAACGTGCATCTACGCCATCAAACCACGTCAAATAATCAATTATGACGCAGGTATCGTATTAATTGATCTGCATCAACTTAACGTAAAAACAACTTCAGACAATACAAATCAGCGACACTGAATACGGGGCAACCTCATGTCAACGAAGAACAGAACCCGCAGAACAACAACCCGCAACATCCGCTTTCCTAACCAAATGATTGAACAAATTAACATCGCTCTTGAGCAAAAAGGGTCCGGGAATTTCTCAGCCTGGGTCATTGAAGCCTGCCGCCGGAGACTGTGCTCAGAAAAAAGAGTTTCTCCTGAAGCAAACAAAGAAAAGAGTGACATTACTGAATTGCTCAGAAAACAGATCAGACCAGATTGAAGCAATTTAGATAATCGTGCAGACTACGCCCCCCTCATATCACATGGAAGGTTTATCTATGGATCAGGTAGTCATTTTTAAACAAATATTTGATAAAGTTCGAAACGATTTAAACTATCAATGGTTTTATTCTGAGCTAAAACGTCACAGTGTCTCACATTACATTTACTATTTAGCCACAGAGAATGTTCATATTGTATTAAAAAATGATAATACAGTGTTATTAAAGGGCCTAAAAAACATTGTGTCTGTCAAATTTTCAAAGGATAGGCATCTTATAGAAACGACCTCTAATAAGCTGAAATCCAGAGAGATCACATTTCAGGAATACAGAAGAAACCTTGCTAAAGCAGGAGTTTTTCGGTGGGTTACAAATATCCACGAACAAAAAAGATATTACTATACCTTTGATAATTCATTACTCTTTACTGAAAACATACAGAGCACATCACAAATGTTTCCACACTAAACCATAACGTCCGGTTTCTTCTACCCCTGCACCGGACTGGCTGACATGAAGAGCAACCCCGCGTTCAGTTGACGCGTTAATAACCCGGTGTGCATCGTTTTTGATTATTCCCGCACACTCACGCAGAAGGAATTCCCCGTCGGGCTACGGTCATGGTTAATGCGGGAATACGGCGACGATACAGCGCATGATGTGTCAGGCTTGAATACCTTTATCCGTTAAAAGGGATATCAGTTAAGTTATCCCGTGTAGGGTATAAGCCATTGTCGAGACCACTCATTGAATGGCCTCTGCAATAACCGATGTCTTTCCATCAGTCCGCCACCACAAAGAATCTTTTTTGCCTTAAGGCAGGAGTTTCATCTTTCAGTGGCTGCCAGTGTTATTTCCCCACTTACTGGCTTGGGTTGTTTCGTGGTACTGCCGTTAACTGGTGGCCCAGAATAAATTCCGGTTTCATTATCAAGCCCACCCGTAAATGGGCTTTGTAATGGCTACTTCACTTTTGCTTTTGCTTTTGCTTCCCCTCGCTTACGCCGGCGCTCTTCTTTCCTCTCGGCTTTTGCCATGTCCATGAATGCCTGCATGATCGAGTTCCGCATCATGTAGCTAACAAAGTGATGATTGACACAGCCGTTGAGGCGCAGCTGCTCGCCAAACTCATCCACCGAGGCCAATGCTTCCATCATGCCCTTCTCGCCTTTCATGAACTCTGAGAAGTCGCGCCCCGCTCTGGAGGCGCATTCAATGACACGATCACTCATCCCGGAAGCCCGGGGATCGTAATCTGCAGCTGGTTAGCCAGGGAGTTAATCTCAGCGACCAACACTGGCTTCGTATAGCGCCATGCTGCCAGCCCTTGTCCGCAGAAGCTCGCCATGTCTTTCTTCTGGTCAAACTCATGACATTTCATGTTGAGCTGCGCACTTAAGCTGTTGCGATGCTGAAGTTCTCCGGTGAAGTAGTCATCGAGGACTTTATAGGCCGCGTACTTGAACCCGGGGTTTAACCAAGCCGCATAATCGTAAGCAACAAACTTCCCGCCATATGTTCCACCGTGTACACCGCGCTCAGTAAAAACCACAGATTCGTGGTTTTTCTCCAGCTCGGCTAAGAACTCTTTGGTCTGCTTGTTTCGCAGGTAGTGGTAAGGCGATTCAGATTCACTTTTACCACTGGCTTTCCACATATCAGTGAGGCAGATCATGCCATCTTCACCGATACGAATTGGTTGATTGAAGAGGGTTAATGATTTCATAGCGTGTACCTACTCTTTGAAATGAACCTTTGCCGCACAGGAAACCAGCCCACCGAGGCTCGCCAGCACTAACTGGTATCCTCAAAGGCCCATTCCAAAGGGGCAGGTTCGGTGTAAAAAACATGCGTTGCGGTACGCATTTATTGCAAAAAGCCCCGCATCGCGAGGCTCATTAAATGGACTTTGTGATTTGCAAAAAAATTATTTCAGGCATTGCGTCCTGATGTATTCCTGCAGGTAGTTAACCTGCGCGGTTATCTTGTCGATTCCACTTCGGAGACGGTAATAATTGAGTTCAGCATCTGCTGTAAGTCCTGGGCTTTCTCCATCGCCCATGCCGCTGGCTCCGGTCGTTGACTTTGCACAGGTGGCGGCGACTTGCAGGCGCTTACGCCCAGCAGAAACATCAACACGGAGACTTTCGATAGTCGCGTTAGCATCAGCAAGCTCCTTTGTGTATCTTGCGTCGAGTTCTGCTACATCACGTTGACGCTTCCGCATGTCAGTAATTGCCGCGTTCGCCAGCTTCAGTTCTCTGGCATTTTTGTCGCG
>OGOU01002295.1_pt1 | contig 13605 bp, 10 predicted proteins | sample 1552721 | NCBI WGS metagenome assembly OGOU01 (sample SAMEA2580176, study PRJEB22360) | human gut metagenome | biome: human gut; feature: human-associated habitat; material: faeces | place: Denmark | collected 2008/2010 | reverse complement strand
CAGAAGTAGCGAAGTTAATGAACGATGCAGGACTTATTGTAATCACATCCTTCATTTCTCCATATGTCCGTGACAGACGGAATGCAAGAGAGATTATCGGGGAGGACAGCTTCATCGAAGTTTATGTAAGTACACCGGTGGAAGAATGTGAAAAACGAGATGTTAAGGGACTTTACAAAAAAGCCCGTGCAGGCGAGATTCCAAACTTTACTGGAATTTCCAGTCCATATGAGGCACCGGAACATCCAGAAGTTACGATTGATACAACTGGAAAGAGTCTTGCAGACAGCGTAGATTATGTGATGGCACAGTTGGAAGATTTGCTTAACTAAAACAATAAAATATAAGAGGAAATAAAAATGCGCACACTTTATGTACACATTGGAACGCCTAAAACTGCAACAACATCCATTCAGATGTTTTGTGTTGAGAATCAAAAAGTATTAAATAAACAAAGTTATAGCTATCCTCTTTTGGATTTTGTATATCCCCATGTTGCTCACCGCAGAAATGGACATTTCCTTGTAGGCTGGGTTTATAAACCGGGTGGTCAGGAAGACGTGGAAAAAGAGCAGGAACTGTGGGAAAAGGGACTTGCTATGATTCACCGGGAATTTGAAAAGTATGACAATGTTATACTTTCCGATGAAAATATCTGGCACTCTTCTAACGGAAGAAAGTTCCCTTTCTGGGCCAAACTCATGCAGGATGCAAAAGAGCATGACTATCAGGTTAAAGTTATTGTTTATATAAGAAGACAGGATGGACTTGCAAACTCATGGCTCAGCCAGCAGGTAAAAGAAGGATGGAATACCAATGCCACGATTAAGTGGGATTCGTTCCAGCGTAAAACAAGAAAAGTTGTTTTTAATTATTATCTTTTACTGGAAAAGATTGCAGAAGTGACAGGACGGGAAAATATTATTGTCCGTATTTTTGACAGGAAAAAATTCAAGGGAAAGGATCATACGATCTTTTCCGACTTTTTGGAGGCAATAGGCGTGGATTATACAGATGATTTTAAGATAACAGAAGAAGAAGCAAACCGTTCTCTGACAGGAAACAGTCAGGAGATTCTTCGTATTGTAAATACGGTACTTCCAGATGATGACAAGGTAAGAACATTAGTTAGACAGGCCGCACAGGACTGCGAAAACTATAAAGACCCACAGAATAACTTTGTCATGTTCTCAGAAGAAGAATTTAATAAATTTATGGGCCGCTATGAAAAATGGAATGAGGCTATCGCGAAAGATTATTTACATCAGGAAGAACCTCTTTTTGATATGAAAAGAAAAGAGGGAGAAAGATGGACTCCAGAGAACCGCTTTATGTATGAAGATATCGTTCGTTTCTTTGGTGGTGTAGTTATCAGACAGCAGAGATATATCGAAGCACTTCAAAAAGATATCAATACTCTGAAAGAAAGCCGTTTAGAAGCGGCAAAAGGCTTAGAAGATGCAAATGTGGACGAAGAGACAAAGAAGATTCTCCAGTCTCTCAGTGAGCAGATTATCAATCAGCAAAAAGACATTCAGCGTGCCCTTGAAAACTCAGAAAAAATTGATGCAGTCCGTGATAAAAATCAGGAAGTTAAAGTACGAAGCCTTACTGTTGGCAATGAATTAATTGACCTGCGCCAGGATTATGATGCACTGCAGAAAGAGACCAAGAAAGACAGCAAGGCAATCCGCCAGGAATCTAAGGAACGTGATAAGGAGTTAAAGGCTATGATTCGTGAATTAGAGCAAACATCTTTATGGTTCCGACTTCGTAGAAAATGGAGACATATAACAGGGAAAGATAAATAGATTTGCCACAGGCAAGGAAACGCCTTCTGTGAGAGATAAATAGACATCTGTGTGACTAAACAGACGAAAATAGAAGCCCCCTATAACCATATCTGTGACTTTAGTCGCGGCATATTGAATGTTCGCTTATGCGCGCTCACATTCAACACTTGCTCCGAGGTCACAGATATGGTTATAGGAGGCTTCTATTTTCTGATTTTGGCTGACCACAGAATGACTATTTATCTTCCAGAGGGCTGTGCTTTGGCAGGGAGTGAAAATCTATTTATCTTTGGAGAGATTTGGGGGAGTATTGGGAGGTTGCGGCTGGCTGTGGAGTTAGTTTTTGAAGGATTGACATTTTGCTTTCAGTGTCAATGCTGCAGAATCTAATTTGCCATTGAAGTAGTAAAATAATAATAGACATCCATCCATTTATAGTAGACATCACTTTTAGATAATTCCTGCACATGATTATATTTTCCTGTCCTCTCCCTCAAATCCTCCTCCTAAATATTTTTAAATTGAATTCCCTCAAAGACAGAAAAAGTGTCCCATCTAAAACCAGAAAACCAGAATAGGGCTATATATAAAAAATGCGCCTTAGAACAAGTTCAAATTGCGGGTGAGCAGTTTGGACGCAGTGAAACGAAGCATTTTTTATATATAGCCCTATTCTGGTTTTCGTCAGTTTAGATTAACCCACTTTTTCGTCTCTAGAATCAACTTAAAAAATATTTCCTATATTTCCTATTGAAATAATATGAAACATGATGTAATATAGAGAAAACGAATAAGACACATGAAAACCGAATGATATTTAACAAATTTTTACATTGCAGTTTTTTGAATATCCCTATATAATGAAAGGCAATATGATAATATGAGTGTAACAGCAGTACAGATATCAGAAAGAAGACAAAAAGTAAAAACAACAGTAAGTGATGAGAGTATAAAGATGAGAAAGTTTATTTCCATGACTATGACTATGTTAAAAATCGGTTTCATTGGTTTTGGTGGGGGAAGCGCACTGATTCCAGTAATTGAAGATGAGGTCGTAGAGAAGGATAAGATTGTATCAGAAGAAGAATTTAATGATGATGTAATGATTGCCAGTATAACTCCAGGAGCACTTCCTGTAGAGGTTGCTACAGGAATCGGAAGACAGGCTTCAGGATTAAAGGGAATGGCAGCAGCAGCGACAGCGATGGCATTACCGGGTGCTTTACTGACAGTATTATTACAGGCAGTTATTTCCAGTGCAGGAAGTGTGGTGAAGTCACAGATTAATTATCTTTCTATCGGAATCTCTGCGTTTATTATTTTAACTTTACTGGCTTATTCATTAGGAACAGTATGCCAGGCAGTGAATAAGAGAGAAGGACAATTGTATGGTCTGATTATTCTTGGAGTGTTTTTACTTTCAGGAGAGAAAAGCATTTATCAGTTATTCGGGCTTGATATTAAACCGATATTTGCACTGTCAACGATTCAGGTATTAGGAGCGGCATTCTTTGTAATCTTATTTACAAAAGGACATGTACGTTGTTTAAGAAGATCCATACCAGCAGCAATAATTACGGTATGCTATCTGCTTTGTGCCGGCAATGCACATATTATACCAGTTTCCGCGAAACCATTTATTCTCGCAGTTATGGCGGTATTATCAATTCTTGGCCTGGTACAGTCTATCGTAGAAAGTCCGCATAAGGAAGCATTTCCAGCAAAAAGACTTGCAACATCTGCAGGATTTTGGCTCTTATTCGTAGTAATCCTTTCTATTCCGGCAATGTTCCTCACAGCAAAGGCATTAAAGTTTATCGGAATGGGCTGTTTATCCTCTATTATGTCTTTTGGCGGCGGAGATGCGTATCTTTCTGTAGCACAGGGATTGTTCGTGGAAGGTGGAGTTATCAATAACGCAGATTTTTACGGTAATGTAGTAGCTGTAGCTAACGCACTTCCAGGTTCTATTTTATGTAAAATACTTACCGGAATTGCTTATGATGTAGGATATAACTTAAACGGTTCTGTAATAGAAGGATTTCTTGTAGCACTTTCCGGATTTGCCTGCAGCGTGGCAGCATCAGGAGCTATCTTTGAATTAGTATTCTGTGTCTATGAGAAATACGAGAGCCTTCAGATATTTTCCGTAGTAAAACATTTTATCCGCCCGATTATTTCCGGCCTGCTCCTTACCGTAGCAGTATCTCTGTATACATCAGGAATCCGCGGTCAGGTACAGTCAGGAAGTGGACATCCGGCACTTGTGATTACTCTTATTGTAATTGCGGTGAATCTTGTTTTAATGTGGCTGCAGAGAAGAGGAAAGAATATACATTTGATTTGGAAAATTGTTATTTCCGCAGGAATCTCTTTTGTGGGATGTAATTTATTCCTTTAAAATTTTGGTTAAGCTTACAGATGCCGCTGCAGGAGACTCTGTAGGTGGCGAGCAATAAATTTTCAATATACATTATTATGTATATGAATTCTGTTTTTTTCCAGCAGCCAAAGCACAGCCCACAGTAAATAAAAGAAACTATATTTGTGACCTCGGAGCAAGGTTTGGATACGAGCGTGTATAAGCGAGTATTCAAACCGCCGCGACTAAAGTCATAAATATAGTTTCTTTTATTTACTGTGGGCGTCTACTTTGCCTGCGGCAAATCAGAATTCATATTCATTTGGATTAGAGTATATAGCATCTCTGTCCAATTCTTTTAGGATTGCAGCCCGTCGATTGCCGACTAACAAGGTTTTATTATATTTGAAGTACCGTTCGCATCCATTTTCCGTAATAAACTGTGATGCCTCCGGATCCATTGTAAGTTCCGTGACAAATACAACCATTTCCTGGCCTTCGTCGAAGGCTTCTTCCATGAAAGTGAAAGCATTTTCCAGCGCGGAGGATGCTTTTTTTATTGTATCTATGCGGGTTTGGCATTGTTTATCAAATCCAGATTTGGCGGTGAGGAAGGCTTCTTTTGGTGGAAGGCTGGAGTCTGGTGTCCAGGCAGTAAGGAGTTCCAATAATTTTAATTGGAAGTTTTTCTGTTCTGGAGAGGTGAGACCTGCTTTATTTTCCTGTTCATATTCTGCTGCTTTTTTCTGTAGAAGGACGCGGTAGAGTCCATTTTCAGTTGGGATACTGGATTTAGAATCAGGTGTACCACAATCTAAATGAGCCGTATTAGAAGTAGCAGCTATATTGCCATTTGAGTGATTCACTTTTGAGACAGTGGCAGATATATCCGAGCCTGGAGCTGCAGAATCTGAATCGGAAGAATTTTGAATCTGTTTTTTCAATTCAATCTGATAAGTTTTTAAGAAGGCATAGGCTTCTGTTGTCAGATTATCGGCAGTTAGAGCATCGGAGATATAGTTATGCAGTCCGCTGATGAGGAGTTCGACACAGCTTAAATGTTCGTCAAAAGAAGCGCGGAACAGTTTGGCATAGATGTCGGCTCCGGCCTGTCCTGTGAGGATGCGGCTGATATCGTAGTCGTCTCTGTATTTTTGGTAGAGATCATAGTAGGCGGCAACGTCTTTTGCAATGTCCTCGTGCTGAATGAACTGGTGGATGATGTCTTCGTCTACTTTGATAGAAAGCTCTTCGTAAGTGTAGATAAGGCTGCTTAAATCTTCCCATCCTCTGGCGGTTACGAACTGAATGCCATCCACATCATTTTCTGTACGGTAAAAGTTCTGCGGGCGGAGTTCTAAATAGCTTAAAATGAATGGGTGCAAATGTCTTGCTCTGGCGTAGCCTTTGAAAACGTCAAGATCTGCTTCAATATCAATTTTGCGTACACGGTCTAAGGTTACGAAGTCAAAGTCGTGGACGCTTCGGTTGTATTCTGGTGGGTTGCCTGCGGCAACGATAATCCATCCTTCTGGGACAGCCTGATTTCCGAAAGTTTTGCACTGTAAAAATTGCAGCATTGTCGGAGCAAGTGTTTCAGAAACACAGTTAATTTCGTCGATAAAAAGAATGCCTTCTTTTTTGCCGGATTCTTCCATATACTGATAGATGCTGTAAATGATTTCACTCATTGTATATTCGGTGACGGAGTAAGATTTGCCATCAAATGTTTTTTCTTTAATAAATGGCAGTCCGACAGCACTTTGTCTGGTGTGGTGAGTGATGGTATATGCCACAAGGCCGATGTTACATTCCTGTGCAATTTGCTGCATAATCTGTGTTTTGCCGATTCCGGGAGGCCCCATTAATAACATGGGACGCTGGCGGATAGAGGGAATACTGTACTGTCCATAATCATTCTTCTTCAGATAAGCCCGGACGGTATTTTTAATATCTTCTTTTGCTTTTTTTATATTCATAAGATTGAATCCTTTCGTTGTTGATAGATTTATAGAATACCAAATATAATAACAGGTAATTTTTGGTCATATTCATAAAGTTGAATAAATATTTAAAGATCTTCCTCATGCAATATCAATTTCATCGCCCATGCTGGCACATCAGGATGTTCTTCTTCTCCTAAGAACAAAAAGGCGGTTTCATAAGGTGGTCTTTTTGCGGGATAAATGCCCTTTCCATCTGTAAAGTACAGAACGCCCTTTAAATTTTGAAATTCTCCATTTTCAAGTAATTTATTAATGTAAGAAAAGGCAGGACGGAAATCGGTACCCCCGCCACCGATTAATTTAAAGTTATGGAGCAGTTTTGGAATGTCTCTCTGTTCCTTAATAATGGTATCTGAGTGTACCTGATTGTCACATTGAATAATTCGAATCTGGCTTTTATGGAAAAAGCTGTCCCGCTCCTGAATAATCTGAAATGTTTCTTCAAGGAATTTCTGGACAAGCGGGCCATTGGTCGAATAGCTTGTGTCAATGACAATGACAAACTCAGAAATCTTAGTTACTTCCCGGCTTTCTAATGGTTCAATCAGCGGCATATTTTTATAAAGCCGCAGACCATAAGAGTAATAATTTAAGTCAAATTCATCATAGTCACAGTGAAGTTCTTCCTTAAGTACGGTGAATTTTCGAAGGAAGTCTTTATAGGAACGGCGGCTTTTTCCCTCTTTGATCTGCGTTTTCATAGCATCAATGCCGGAGGCGGAATCATCGCCACGAAGATTTAATTCCTGTTCCATGCGGCGGCTGATTTTATCCCATGATTGTCCTGCCTTTACGGCGGAAGGCGAAGTTGACGGTTTTTTTGGCCAGAAACGGTGATCATCGGTAAAAAACTCCATCATAAGTTGATTTAATCGGTCTGGATTGTCAGCGATATCGGGTAAAAGATACCTGTAAATATTTGCGGCCGTGATGGGAATTTTATATTGACGAAAATCGTTATAAATATTTGTGCGTATTCCAGAGAGAGCACGCTTTACGCTTTTCTTCTCAAAAGAATCAATAATCCACTCTACAGCAATGTCGCAGGAAAGGTTCCACAAATCTGGGTCGCGGCTTCCACGAATCCACAGATGCCGAAAAATACAGTGAAATACGCTGTGCAGTACAGCGCGATTTAAAAAAAGCGGGTTGGAGCGGAATACCCGAAGAATCTGTTCTGGCGGGAAAAAGAAGGAGATTCCGTCGGTTGCTGTCGAACGAAGAGAATCATTTGGTGTTAAGGTAAGTGCGGAAACGGCAACATCAAGATAACGAAAATCTACGTATAGTTCATTTTGAATAAGTTCGAGAATTTTAATACACATTTCATTTTCCCATTCAGTTTGTGTCATTGTATCACCTCCTAAAAATCCAGGTCAAAATCAAATGTTTTTTTAGAAAAAGACTTATGTTTTGCTTCTATTAAAAAAGCATTTCCCTCTCCCCATTCCTTTTCTATACACTGGTCGATGGCAGAAGCGAGAGCGGATGCATCGGGAGAAAAATGCTCGCAGATAAATTGAAGCATCGGAAAGTCCTGATCTTTTACGGCAAGGGTAAAAGCAGTGCCCATATATTTTTTTATGACATTTTCATATTTTTCTCTAAAAATGCCTTCCAGCCGAGAAGGCCAGCGAAGGCGGTTTAAAGCAATTTTACATAAAGACTCCGGCGATTCGACCGTAAGAGCATTTTCAAGGCAGGAATCATACTTTCTGTAATTGAGAATACCGTTTTCAAAGCTCTTTCTCATGCGGAAGCCTTCACCATGAATACTTCTGCTAAAAATATGAGCCGGGGAAATCTCGTCTAACCATTCATAATATTCAGGGAAGAACACAATACTTTCTGGTGATGAGGAGGAATTCGGACAGAAAGAAACGGTAATATTTTCTGCGATTCGCTCCAAAATAAGAGGTAAACCGGTTGCTTCAGAATCTTTTCCACGAATGATCAGATGCTCCAGCTGGGAATCATTCATAAATTCATCGCTTCCAATGCCGGAAATTGCAGTTCCTACAGAAAGTTTTTTTAATTTACGGCAGTTATAAAATGCGGCATTGTGAAGTGTTGTTGCACAGTCAGGAAGAGTGATTTCTTCAAGAAAGGTACCATCAAGCTCTGTTCCAAAAGCTGAAAAATCAAAATCTTTCTGGTTAAAAGCCTGTCCGCTTTCCAGTGTAGTTTCCTGATTTTCTATATCTATAAAAATAGTTTTGTAAATTTTCTCAGGAAATCTGGGGCGAGAACGGGAAAAACAGTAAGCTCCCATTTCACTGACTGTCCGTCCGTCAATCATATCTGGAACATTCAATATGGGGCTGTTGCCAAAACAGCGAAGCAGCCGACAGCCCGAATCGGCAGGTTCCCAGAGAATAGTCATAGTATCTGTAACAAAATGAGAAAAAGCATTATTCGTAAATGTTTTTTCGGCTGTACTATCGTATATTTTGGTAACAGATAGTTCAGTGCCTGATGTTTTGTTTTCAGATATTTTCTCAATTGATAAATTTGTATTTTTTGTAAAATCCATAGTCAAAATCCTATTGTAATAAATTTGTAGTTCTAGAGTGTTTGAAAAATCATTCCTGCATAAAGACGCATTGTGTGATTGTAGTCAGCCCGTTGTTTTACGCAAACGATATGAGAAAAGAAACAAGGCTGTACAGTTTACAATTCATTTTTTGTTTCCTTTAGCATCATATCACAAAAACAGGAAAAAAGAGTGAGAGATAACAAAAAATATGGTAAACTATCTGCAAATAAAGTTCTGAGAGATTTTATTTCTTGGAATAAAGAAGCCATAGACAATACATTTTCATAATTTTATTTTAATATTGTGAAAGATATGTATATCTAAAATCATAGAATTGACAGACAGGAGGACAACATGAAAACATTAGGATTTATTGGAATGGGAAACATGGCAGGAGCAATAGCAGCAGGAATATTACAAAAAGGTTTAATGAAAAAAGAAGAAGTATTTGCCTACGCACCGCATTATGAAAAGCTTGAGGCAAATGCAGAAAAAATTGGTTTTGTTCCATGCAAGGATTTAAAAGGATTAACAGCAAAAGCAGATACTTTAGTGATGGCTTGTAAACCATATCAGATAGAAGGAGTTCTTTCTGAGATTAAGGAAGAGTTAAAAGGAAAGGCATTAATTTCTATCGCGGCAGGCTGGAATTATGACAAGTATGAGGAATATCTTGATAAAAGTACAAGATTTCAGTTTATCATGCCAAATACACCGGCAATGGTAGGAGAGGGTGTTCTTTTATTTGAAGAGAAAAATTCACTTTTACCAGAAGAAAGAGAAGAAATTAAAAAGTTATTTGAAGCATTGGGAATTGTAATTGAGCTGCCAGTTCATTTGATGGGAATTGGTGGAGCACTTACAGGCTGTGGCCCTGCTTTTGTAGATTTGATAATTGAAGCGTTAGGAGACGCCGGGGTAAAATATGGAGTGCCTAGAAAGCAGGCGTATGAAATGGTATCTCAGATGATAATTGGAAGTGCCAAATTGCAGCTTGAGACCGGCGAGCATCCAGGTGTGTTAAAGGATAATGTATGTTCACCGGCAGGAACAACAATCTGTGGTGTGGATGCATTAGAGCATGCAGGAATCAGGGCTGGATTTATTGATGCGATTGATGCAATTATGAATAAGTAGTATTTTACAAATAAAAAACCCCACGAAAAATTCCGTGGGGGTTATATTTACTATATATAATCGGTTTTGAAATATTTAATCTAAATTATGTATGAAATCTTAAAGTCCCTTAATTCGGATGATATAAGAAACAGTTTTAGAATTTAAATATCCCTGAGTTTTCTTTCCGATATTGTTAAAGCGGCTTCCTGAGTGGTGACCATATGTGGCAGCTTTACCAGCGTCAAACCATAAGCGTTCACCAGAAGAATTCTTACCAGCGTAAATGTTTGTGTGTCCAAGTCCGGACCAGAGAACAACGTCACCCTTCTTTAAGTTTACGCGGGAAGCACGTTTGTTAACTCTGATAACCTGTACTTTTTTCTTTTTCCAGTGTCCGAAGTTTTTTCTGATAGAAGAACTTCCACGGCGGATGTAGAATGTCTGACCTGAACCTAATGCGCCGTATTTCTGTAAGCACCAGGAAACATATAATGCACAGTTAGAACGTCTGCTTCTTTTAACTGCAGAGTTGTAAGTTCTTGCTGTTCCGCCATTGCTGTAAACGAAATGTTTCTTTTCGATATTGTCAGCCATGGAACTGCAAATGCTCATCCAGCGAGCCATCTTAGCAGAATCTGCATTACTGGCATGAACCTGTGCAGGCTTAGCCATACAGAAGCTTAATATTAATAAAGTTGCGAATAAACTAGTAAATAATTTTGATTTTAAATATTTCAAACGATATCTCCTTTTTAATAAATTGCGTGTTTTTCGATTTGCACAAGACCTATATTAATATAATTATTAAGAAATGTCAAGATAAAGTTAACAATTTTGTAACACTTATAGCGAAATGATGTTAAAAACCTTAATAATTAAGACTAAGCTAGTAACAACATGGAAGTTTATGGTATGATAAAAACAGGAGGAAAAATGGCATGAAATACGGAAAATTTTTACCAGAAAATGGTACAATAGGATTTGTTGCACCATCATTTGGATGTAACATAGAACCTTATAAAAGTGCATTTGAGAACGCACAGAAAGTATGGACAAAAGAGGGGTATTCTTTGAGTCTTGGCCCTAATGTTTATGAAGGATGCGGCATAGGAATCAGTAATACGCCGGAAAAATGCGCCCAAGAGTTCAATGAGTGGTATGAAAAAGAAGATGTAGATGTTCTTATTTCCTGTGGTGGCGGAGAATTGATGTGCGAAATTCTCCCATATGTAGACTTTGAAAAGATTCGACAGGAAGAGCCAAAATGGTTTATGGGTTATTCAGATAACACAAATCTCCTTTTTTTATTGGCAACTCTTTGTGATACCGCAGGCATTTATGGCCCGTGTGCAGCAGCTTTTGGCATGGAACCGTGGCATGAATCGTTAAAAAATTCGATGGAAATATTAACAGGAATGTGTAAAAAAGTACACAATTATGACAAATGGGAAAGGGAAGGTTTAAAGACAGAAGAGAATCCATTAGTACCATATAATGTGACGGAAAAATTTGAGCTTCGTACCTGGACGGCGGAGGATGGGCTTTCTACAGGAAAAGAACCAGAAGAAATTCAGAGTGTATCAGATTGTAATAAAATATCTCGTGATAAGGTATCGGCAGGTGAACCTCATAAAATTATAAATGAAAGGGAAGAAATTGCTGTAAAAGGACGGCTTTTAGGAGGATGCCTCGATTGCCTTGCTACTTTATGTGGTACAAAGTTCGATAAAGTAGAAGAATTTAATGAAAAGTATAAGGAAGATGGTGTGCTCTGGTTCTTAGAAGCTTGTGATCTTAATGTAATGGGAATTCGCAGGGCATTATGGCAGCTTGATGAGTCAGGATGGTTTAAAAATACAAAAGGCTTTTTGATTGGAAGACCATACTGTCATGGAGAAGAATTCTTCGGTTTAGATCAGTACAAAGCAGTTATTGATATTTTATCAAAATATAACGTACCGATAATTATGGATCTGGATATCGGACATTTACCACCAATGATGCCGCTGGTATGTGGAAGCGTGGCTGAAGCGAAGGTAAAAGATAATTCGATAACAATAGATATGGAGTATAAGTAAGGCTTTGTCCTCTTCTAGCAAGCAGCCAGATCTGTTCTGTTTGTGGTTACAAAAATGCAAAAATGAAAAATCTTGCGTTAAGAGAGTGGGATTGTCCGCAGTGCGAGACTCGTCGAAAACTAAACTTGCCGAGGTGGGGGAGGATGTCACAATTAAGACAAGAGAAATAAGGAAAGGATTTATTTATGAAATTAATATCTTGGAACGTAAATGGACTTCGTGCCTGCGTAAAAAAAGGATTTGAAGACTTTTTCAAAGAGACGGATGCAGACATTTTCTGTGTACAGGAAACAAAGCTTCAAGAAGGACAGATTGACTTTGCACCAGAAGGGTATGAATGTTACTGGAACTATGCAGAGAAAAAAGGTTACTCTGGCACAGCCGTATTTACGAAGAAACACCCATTAAAAGTGTGGAATGGAATCGGAATGGAAGAACATGATCAGGAAGGCAGAGTTATCACATTAGAATTTGAAGATTTCTTCTTTGTAACTGTATACACACCAAATTCTCAGTCAGAATTGAAGCGTTTAGACTATCGCATGAAATGGGAAGATGATTTCAGAGAATATTTACAGGAACTTGATAAAGAAAAACCAGTCATTATGACGGGTGACCTTAATGTGGCACATGAAGAAATTGACCTTAAAAATCCAAAAACAAATAAAAAGAATGCCGGATTTACACAGGAAGAGAGGGATAAATTTACAGAACTCTTAGGTGCGGGATTTGTTGATAGTTTCCGTTATCTTAACCCAGAACTTGCAGGAGCTTATACATGGTGGTCTTATCGCTTCAAAGCAAGAGAAAAAGATGCTGGATGGCGTATTGATTACTTTGTAGTATCCGAACGATGGAAAGAAAAGATAGAAGATGCCATTATATATAAGACGGTCATGGGTTCTGACCACTGTCCGATAGGATTGCAGATGAAATAATAATTTGCAGCAGGCAAGGTTGATGCTCCCTCCCCATGTGAGAAGATATCTTCTCGCATGGGGAGCTGTCTTTGGCTGGAGAGAGTTATTATTTAAATTGTTATAATGGACTGAAAGGAAAAGATTATGGAAAAGATATTAATAATAGTAGATATGCAAAAAGACTTCGTGGATGGTTCTCTTGGGACAAAAGAAGCACAGGCGATTGTTCCAGCGGTGAAAGAGAAAATTGAGAATTTTAATGGAGATATTATCTTTACAAAGGATACACATGGGGAAGATTATATGAATACACAGGAGGGGCAGAATCTTCCGGTTCCTCATTGTATTAAAGGAACACCAGGGCATGAGATTATAAATGAACTTCAGCCATATGTTAAAAAAGCACTTGCTGTTTTTGAAAAGGAAACGTTTGGTTCTCGTAAGCTGGCGAATTTCTTAAAAGAACTTCATAAAGAAAAAGAGATAGAGTCTATAGAACTTATTGGATTATGTACAGATATTTGCGTTGTGTCTAATGCATTACTTATCAAAGCATTTTTGCCGGAAGTACCAATTTTGGCAGATAGTAACTGCTGTGCGGGAGTAACACCGGAGAAGCATGAAAGTGCGTTGGAAACAATGAGGTCTTGCCAAATTCTGGTTTGTGAGGCTGCAAAGCAGACGAACTCCTGAAGCTAAATAAAGCATATTTGTGACTTTAGTCGCGGCGGTTTGGATGTTCGCTTAAAGCGCTCGCATCCAAACCTTGCTCCGAGGCCACAAATATGCTT
>OGOU01002290.1_pt1 | contig 13616 bp, 12 predicted proteins | sample 1552721 | NCBI WGS metagenome assembly OGOU01 (sample SAMEA2580176, study PRJEB22360) | human gut metagenome | biome: human gut; feature: human-associated habitat; material: faeces | place: Denmark | collected 2008/2010 | reverse complement strand
GCGCAAATCTGCTCGACGACTGACAGCCCTGCCGTTAACATTTATTATTAAACAACCTCTTAGAGCCGGCTCTAAGCGAGTCCTGATACACCCACCACGCGAACAAAAACGGCTACGCGTATGTTAACATATTTTAATAACGCCTCGACTCGTATTGCCTTTGCTTTTCTGACTATAATTTTTAATTTTGCACTATAAAGGATGTCCAACAAAGCGACGCCGACAAAGAACATGGCTCTGATAGACTTCAAAAAATGGAAAGACAGATATGAACGCGTACTGTCGCGCGCTCTGAGCACATGGGCATACGTCAGCGACGGTGTATGGCGCGACACCCGCAACATCTGGTGGGTAAATACTGTCAAGACCCTCAACATCTGCGTGCGCTCGTTCATGAGTGCAGATCTCCAGTCAAAAGGTTGTGCCATGGCTTACCGGACAATGCTTGCCATAGTGCCGGCATTGGCTTTGCTGTTTGCCATTGGGCGGGGATTCGGCTTACAGGACATTCTACGCGACGAACTTTACAACGCTTTCCCCGCACAGCACGAAGCCATCAGTCAGGGACTCCAATTCGCCGATTCTTACCTTAACCAAAGCGGCGAAGGACTTTTTCTGGGCATAGGCATTGCCTTCCTGCTATGGACTCTGATTTCGCTTGTCAGCAGCGTTGAGGACTCTTTCAACAGTATATGGGGAGTACGCACACCTCGTTCGGTTTGGCGCAAAATCACAGACTATACAGCCATGCTGCTGATACTGCCAGTGCTGATGATATGCGCCAGCGGCCTCACCATATTCATGTCTTCGTCATTGCAGGCCATATTCGACTTCTCGTTCATGACCCCGATAATACACTTTATACTTGACGGAGCGTCATGGATATTCACCTGGCTGTTCTTCGCCATGGTATTCATACTTGTTCCCAACACCAAGGTCAACAAGACCAACGCTTTGCTTGCCGGCGTGCTTGCCGGCACGGGGTTTCGCGTGTTGCAATGGCTCTTTGTCACCGGGCAGCTGTATGTCACTCGTTATAATGCCATTTACGGCAGCTTTGCCTTTCTGCCCTTGCTGCTGATATGGATGCAGCTGACATGGGTGATAACTCTCAGCGGCTCGCTGCTGTGCTATGCCTCGCAGAACATATTCCAGTTCTCATTTCAGTCAGACATCAACAATATATCCATTTCGTACCGTCAGAAAGTCGCCGTCGGTCTTGCCGCTGTCGTTACCCGCAACTTCGTAGCGGGGCATAAACCGCCCACCGAACTCAAACTTTCGATAGCCTACGGCATACCGTCAAAACTTGTTAGCGAGGTTATTGACATACTTGTCGAAACCGGAATTCTGACACGAGTTGTCATCGACCCCAAAAGCGAGGTCTACGGTCTTCAGCCTGCTCTCAATCCTGAGGTCCTGACGCTGAAATATGTCCTGGGCAAAATCGAAAACCGAGGCGTCGACAATTTCATCGAAGACTTCGACCGCACATTCCATGCTGTGGATTCGGCCGCAAGACGTATCGTCGAAAAGGTCGCCGAAGTTGCCCAAAACATAAAACTCACCGAACTTGACATCATCTCTGTCGAAGACGCGCTCACCAAAGCCGAAGTCAAAGACCACATACGCCAGCGACGCGCAAAGAAAGACCGGCAATCAACCCCCCATTAAGACCTAACCGACTATATTATAACCCCCATAAATAAAAACAAAAGCCACAAAATGAAAAAAGTCATCGCCACAACCGACGCCCCCGGCGCTATCGGTCCCTACAGCCAGGCCATTGACACCGGCTCCTTCCTTTTCGCTTCAGGCCAAATACCACTCAACCCCGAAACAGGCGAAATACCCGAGGGTATTACAGCACAGACCGAACAGTCCCTCGCCAACGTCTGCGCCATTCTCGCCGCAGCCGGCCTCAGCACCGACAACGTTGTCAAAACGACAGTATTCCTTTCGGACATGAGCCACTTCACAGCCATGAACGAAGTCTACGCCCGCGTATTTTCCGAGCCTTACCCGGCCCGTTCGGCTGTCGCTGTCAAAACACTTCCCAAAAACGTTCTCGTCGAAATTGAAGTACTGGCAGTCCGCTGATACCTTCCATGCATAAAGACATGAAAGGGCAATATCGATCTCGGCTGTTGCCCTTTCATGCCTTGCACTTATATTCATCAATATTATAAAATACTTATTTTTTTCAACCGCCCACTGTCAATGAATGAGCATATCAAGGAATTATTATCCCAAGAGTGTAACTATATACTGAACGACGATGTGATGGACCGCTTCCTTGACGGAGGTGTTTTTGTACCTTTACGCGCCGGAGAAGTGCTTATTCATGCCGGACAATACGACCCTAATATCTATATCGTAACACGCGGAGTGATTCGCCACACATATATGGACGGCGACAACGAGCATACAGCTACCTTTGCTTTGCCGCCGACAATGTTCGTCGAATATCATTGTTATTATGCCGGTCGGGATTCTTTCTATCAGGTTGAAGCATGCTGCCCGAGCGAAGTCCTTAAGATACCCAAGCAGCATTACGAAAAAATGATACGCCAATCGCACGAATTTGCCCAATGGGCCTTGTGCATGGCCGACAATCAGTTTTACTTCTACGAATTGAAAAACAGCGTTGTGAACGGCGACGCCAAAGACCGTTTTGAATCGCTGATTAAAAACCGCCCAGAAATCATAGAAAATGTACCACTCAAAATCATAGCATCTTACCTGGGCATAACGCCTCAATACCTCAGCAAGTTAAAAAATGCTAAAAAGAATCAAACTTAATCTATATTAAAAAAAGAGGGAAACCCATTCGATATATTTGCAACATAATTTAATAATCAGAGCCCATTCTGACATTTCATGTAACGCGTCACAGATACTTTAAAGAGCCGTGATGTATTCTGAATATCAGAACAGGTTTGTGTCAATTCATTACATTAGTTGCAATTATGAAGAAACTTCTATCTCTGGTCGTGCTGGCATCTTCGGTTATGACGCTTGCGGCACAAGAGACCACAGGCAATTTCAGCAGCCCGCGTTTCTATGGTTATCTAAGGTACGATGCTGAAACGTTTACAGCACAGGGAGGGCCGCGAGGACTTTACAGCATCGACGTCCTGCCTCAGGGTCGTGTCAACGCTGTCGACCTGAACGTTGGAGGAACAGGCGGAGCTTGTTTCGGTGATGGTAAATATTACGTTATTGATTACACGCAGAATAATCAAGGCGAACTCACCTCGGTCACACTTCGTACCTACAATCCGGAAGACTGGTCGGTAAGCTCAGAAGTTGAAATTCCCCAGACTTCGATTCCCACCACAATGACATTCAATCCAGCCGACGGAAAAATCTACGGTTGCTTCTTCAACAACGAAACCGACAAGGCTGAATTTGGTATCCTTGACAAAGAGAACGGAACAACAACCGTAATCAAAGTCCTTGACACTTCTATTGCCGCAATTGCTTCGGACCACAAAGGCATTGTCTATGCCATAGACTCCAACGGCGATTTGCTTCGCTACAATCCATCAGCCAAGGATTTTGATAAAGTCGGAGCAACAGGTCTCAAGCCTCAGTATATTCAAGACGCCTCGTTCGACTTCGGCACTCGAAAACTGTATTGGTTTGCCATGACCGGCAATGAGGGCGAAGCAGGCATATATGATGTAGACCTGACAAGCGGAGCCGCTTCCCGTCTTACGGCTTATGTAACCGGCGGAAAAGAATTTACAGGAGTATTTTCGATGACTCCCGTTTACTCGGCCGACGTGCCTTCGATTGTCTCGGACGTCGCACTTGATGTCACTACCGACGGCAACGCGACCATCTGCTTCCGTCTTCCCTCTCTTTCCTACGGCGATTCGCCGCTCTCGGGAATTCTCTCATATGAAGTACTCGTTGACGATGCCGTTGTCAAAAGCGGCAATGCCAATGTCGGAGAACTTGTATCCGGAATCAGTTTCGGAATCGAAGACGGAAACCATGCCGTCAGCGTCCGGGCTTCCAATTCAGCGGGCTATGGGCCACAATACATTACTCGCAGATTTATCGGCCTCGATCAGCCCGATAAAGTGTCAAATATCTTAGCCGTACGCACCTCCGCCGGAATAAAGACGACATGGGATGCTGTCACTGCAGGCGTTCACAAAATGCCCGTTGACACCGACAATCTCCGTTACAACGTCGTGCGCATGCCCGGCGATAACCTTGTTGCAAGCAGCATCAAAGAAACCACCTTCACCGACAACACGACACTAACCGACCCCGCACTCGTGTACTATATTGTCACCGCCACTGACGGTAAATATACCTCTGACGCGGCCCAATCCAATCAGGTTGTAATGGGCGATGCCATCTCTGTTCCTTTCTCATACGATTTCAGGAACAAGCCCGGTATGGGACTCTTCACCACTATCGACAACAACGGTGACGGAGCCTCCTGGATGTTCCGCGACAAATATGGTATTCTGTGCATGTATTCGCAGCAGAAAGCAGACGACTACCTCATTACTCCTCCCCTCAAACTATCCAAAGGCCGCAAATACAAAATAACAGCCTCGATTGGAGTCGCCATGTATCCCGAAAGATTCGAAATTCTTTATGGCAAAGGTGCTCAGGTTAAAGATTTGACAGAAACGGCAGTAGGTCCTACCGAAATTGATGACTTCGACGCCTATTATCGCGATGTCTGGGACGAACCCGGCAATATCGTCGCCGAAATTTCGCCCAAAGAAGACGGCGAATACCACTTTGCCGTTCACTCGATTTCCGATCCCGATGCTTTATTTCTGTACTGCTGCGATTTCGCCGTCGAAGATAACGGCGACGGCTCAGTCAGCGACCTTAGCAGCGATGCCAAATCGGTAAGCGTATCCGCCCGGGACGGTCAAATTGAAGTATACGGCGCTAAAGGCATTATCGAAGTCTTTACAATGTCGGGCGCTTTGGTCGCTTCTGAAAAAGCTTCCGATCTCGGTCATACCATAATTCATGTCAACAAGGGTCTATATATTGTGAATACATCCGGCGCAGCATGCAAAATAGTCGTTAAATAATTCCACAGTCAGCATATAAACTATTTTGCATCAGCAGATACTAACACGCTATATATCCTTAACAGTGAGAGCGGACAAGACCAAAGTCTTTTGTCCGCTCTCTTTTGTCCTTATAGCTCGTGTCCTTTCTCAACAACCTCATCTAAAAAGTTTTAGAGCTTGTTTAATAATTATTTTAACACGCAGGAGATTTTTATCCTATTATAACGAATTTTTCGTACCTTTGCAGTGCGATTCATACAGAGTCGCGTTTTCTATGACCAATCATATTTTCACCAAGGTTCAATTCAATATCACGGTACACAACTGGGGATACCGCGAAAACTGGAAAAGCACAGCTTCCCTCTAACTTCATGTCTCAGCGCCGTATGCATATATGCCGCCGTCCGACTCATGTCCGGCCGGCACATAGCTCATGTGCCTGCTGTCGCTGACACAAACACGTTTTTAGTTTTGCAGAGGGAAATACGCTAAAGCTGTTTTTTCCCATAACATAATTCATTTTATTTTTATGAACAATCGAAGATTGCTCGCAGGGCTGTTTTGCATAGCTCTGCCGAGCGCCGGAACATGTCTTCACGCTCAGTCCGTTATCACCCTTGAAGCGATTTACCGCATAGCCGAGACTCACAGCTCGCAGATGCGCACATCGTATGCCGCTGAGCAAGAGACCGACAGAGACATCGAAGTGGCGCGCACACAGCGCTTGCCCGAAATCAGCGCCGACCTTTCACTGAGTTTCATTGGCGACGGCTTCACTACCAAGCGCAACTTTTCAGACTATCAAAATGCGCCTATTCCTCACTTCGGCAACAGTTTAGGCATATCGGTCACACAGCCCGTATATACCGGAGGCGCCATCAGCAAATCCATCGAACTGTCTCAACTTAAATCGACGGCATCACGCTTTGCCACAGATTTGTGTCGCAATAACCTGCGGATGGCCCTTACCGGATGGTATCTCGACATATACAAATACCGAAACCTGCGCAGTGTCGTCGAAAGCAATCTCGACGCTGCTCGCCGCGTACTCACCGACATGCATGCTCGCCATCAGCAAGGCACTGTCCTTCTGAACGACATCACGCGCTACGAACTTCTCGTATCCAACCTCGAGTTCGAAATCGTACGCATAGACAACACCTTAAAGATTCTCAACGATAACCTTGTCACTACCGCCGGACTCGAAGCCGGGTCGATAGTCATTCCGGACACAATGATGCTGGCACAGGCTATGGAAACGGCAGACCTACAGACACTGCGCCGCGAAGCCGACGAAAGTTCGCCGCGTCTTAGACTTGCTCGCGCCGACGTCGACATCAGTCTCAAAGCCGAAGAACTGGCACGTGCATGCCGACGTCCCACAATAGGACTTCAGGCCGGTTGGTCGCTGAACGGCCCTATCCTTACTGAAGTTCCGCCCATAAACCGTAACCTCAGCTATTGGTACGTAGGCGTCGGCGTACGTTACTCGCTGTCTTCGCTCTTCAGGAACGACAAAACCGAGGCCCGAAGCCATGCCGCCACCATCACGGCACAAAGTCGCCTTGAAAGCACCTCCGACTATGTCTCGCTTGCTGTCAGCGATGCCCACATACGCTGGCTCGAATCGCAAGTCGCTCTGAATACCCGATTAAAAGGTGTCGAACTGGCCATGCGCAACTACAAAACAGTGTCTACGCGCTACGATGCCGGCATGGCTCTGATTACCGACATGCTCGATGCCGCAAGCGCAAGGCTTGAGGCTGAACAGCAGCTTGTCAACGCACGCATCGACGTCATCTATAATTATTATCGTCTGAAATTTACAACCGGAAAAATATGAAACCACGCAGCAAGAAAATTATCTCTTATATCCTCACCATGGCCATAGTCGCAGCTGCGCTAAGCTGGGTCTTTCTCAAATTTGTCCATCTGGGTGACGTCGAATTTACAGACAACGCACAGGTCGACCAGCAGATTGTCCCCGTCAACAACCGCGTACAGGGCTATATCAAAGAAATACGCTTCCACGAATACGAGTCCGTACATAAAGGCGACACACTTGTAATCATCGAAGATGCAGATCTCAGGCTAAATCTTGCCCGCGCCCGCGCTGACTATCAGAACGCTTTGGCCGGTCGCGGTGTCGCCGACCGTTCTGTGACTTCTGCCGCTGCCGACGCTGCTGTCAGCGACGCTTCGATTGCCGAGGCTAAAGTACTTATGGACAACGCCGCCACCGATCTTGAATGCTATGACATGCTCCTTGCCAATGACGCCGTCACCCGACAGGAATACGACCGTATCAAGACCGATTACGAGGCCAAGCATGCACGATACGAAACGCTGCTCAGCCGCCGCTCGGCCACCGTGACTGTCGTTGACGTTACGCGCGGACGTGTCACGCAGTCGCAAGCTGGCATCGAACTTGCCAAATCGCTCGTCGAGACTGCCGAACTCAACCTTAGCTACACCGTAATCACGGCGCCGTGCGACGGTTACTGCTCTCGCAAGGACATTCAGGTCGGACAGCTGGTTCAACCCGGCCAAACCATGCTCGATATCGTTGACGCCGGCGATATATGGGTCACGGCCAACTACAAGGAGACTCAGCTTGCCCACATCGCGACCGGCAGTAAGGTCGGAATCACGGTCAACGCCATTTCCGACGTCGTCTTCAATGGAATTGTCCGTTCAATATCAACCGCTACCGGAGCGTCGCTGTCTCGGACTCCGCAAGACAACTCTGCAGGCAATTTTGTCAAGGTGCGCCAGCGTATCCCTGTGCGCATTGAGTTTGCAGCCGGCAACAAGCCACAGGATATGGCACGCCTGCGCGCAGGCATGAATGTCGAATGTAAGGTTAAATACTGACATGGCCGAAAGACTCGTTCCCAAAGGCTGTTTCGATATCCCTGACGTACCACACTTCGTACCCCGGCGGCTCAAGCCCTGGATTTTCGTACTCTTTGTGCTGATTATCCAGTTTTCGGGCAGCATATATCTTGCTGTGGCCTCGTATATGGTCGGCGATAAAGCGCTGATGAGTCAGGACATATTGATGGCCGGCTACGCCTCGCTTGCAGGCATGTCGCTAAACTTTGCCGTGATGTTCCGCATCAAGTTCAGGTTTTCGACACGCATACAGCTGCTTGCCACTTGCATCGTGCTCATTGCCGCCAATATAGTCTGCGCTTATACCGAGAGCGTTGCCATACTCGTCCTCAGCTGCTTCATAGCCGGATGGTTCCGCATGCAGGGCACTTTTGCCTGCAACTCGACAATACAGCTGTGGTTGACACCTTACCGCGACATGTCGGTGTTTTTCTGCTTCGTTTACATCGTTGTCGACGGCATGATACAGCTCAGCGGTCTCGCCACGGTGTATTCTGCTTATTTTGCACAGTGGCAGTACATGCAGTGTACAATTATCGGTCTGCTTGCCGTGATGATGATGATACTGGTGACAATACTTGTGCGGCCGGTGCGCTGTCCCATGTACATTCCTCTGTTAGGCATAGACTGGATAGGCTCGGTTTTATGGGGTATATTCATGCTTTGCTTCACATTTGTCTGCGTATACGGCAACTACTTCGACTGGTGGGACGCTCAGGAAATACGCATGGCTACACTCCTGGGCACCGCTGTGCTACTGCTCAATCTGTGGCGTGCATCGTTTCTTCATCATCCCTACATTTCGTTCATGGCCATGAAAAACCGCAATGTCGTGCGCGCAATGATAATCTATCTCGTGTTCCTGACGTCGATAGTACAGAGCGGGCTGCCTTTCATGGTTTTTCCGCAAGCACTGACTATCAACGGCTTCGGGAGTGCCGTAATGGGCATGGCCTTCGGGAGCGCGTTCGTTGGCGAATGGCTTAGTCACGTCTTTGCCCGCAATGTCACGGCTGTAGGACTCATTCCGCAGCAGGCTTTGGTCCTCGGCATGAAAGAGATTTACGGCTGGCTTCTGATTGTTTGCCTGTTTTCCATTGTCATACTGGCGGTCAGCTATGGTCCGCTGCGACCTTTCGCCATATTCCCCAAATGGAAGACAATTCGCCGGACCATATGCCGAATGGCTCGCGCAGGCGCCGTCAAAGGCGTCTGACGCGGCCGGCTTTAGGCCGGGGTGACTTCGTTGATATTGACTATGTTGTGCAAAATGGCGTAGATGGCAAGTCCCGCCGGCGAATGTATTCCCAGTTTTGCACTGATATTCTTGCGGTGTGTCGTCACTGTATGCACTGACAGACACAGCATGTCGGCAATTTCTTTGTTTGATTTGCCAAGGGCGACACCGCGCACCACCTCTTTCTCGCGGTCGCTCAGACAGCCGCCCGAGCGGTCTGTGACGCAGTCCGTACTAGCTGCCCCTTCGCTTTGCTCGCACAGTGTCTTTTCAAGTTTTTCGACTGCGGGAATAAAGAGTTTGCTCTCGACCGCGAAATGCGACATCAGGTCGCGCTCGCACATGATTATGTCAAAAAGCACGGCACTGAGACGCGCATTCTCTTTCTGCTTATAGTGATAGATAAAAATATCCTTAAGCTCGCCTATCTTGTCTGCCATGTGTACGTGGTTCACCGAGAACTTAGCTATGCCGAACGTGCCGTCGCTCTGCCCTGCCAGAAGTTTCTCGACATAAGTGAACACTACGTCGTTCTCATAGTCCATGTGCTTTTTGACTTCGACCATGTAGTCGTCAAAAAACTTTACAAGCAGCAAAGCTACGTCATTGGTCCGGGAATAATTGATGGCCTCGATAAGGTGATGCCTGATTCGGGGCATGCTCACATCGAGAAACGATGAGTGGGCACGCTTCAGATAATCGATAAGCGTCTGCAGCGATATGTCGTCGACATTGTATTCGTAGCCGCTGAGCAGATTGCATACGCTCAGGAAAGTACCCGTGTCTATACCGTTATCCTTGCAAACATCGGCCAACGGACTGTCTCCGAATCCGAACGCGATGTTGAAACGGCTTATTGCCGGCAACAGCAGCGCATTGTCGCGGATTAGTTCGCGCATATTGTTGTTGCGTGAGTATCTTTCCATCTGTTTATCTTTATTACCACCGCAAAGTTAAATCTTTTTAATCTCTTCCGCAATACTCACTTTTAGGTACGAGCCGCTAAAAGGGGCGCTTGAAGCGACAAACTTTGCTCGTGCGATGCTTGTTATAAGTGAAACATCACAATGTCTTATGTACGACACACAACTCAGATACAATTCATCACCCGAGACGGATGCTATGCTCGCAAAATGCCGCCGAAGCTTGGTTTTTAAGCCTATCGACCGCAGCATGCTGCCACACATTGCACAGATACTCAGCACCACACATTCGCGCAGCTGCGACTACTCGATAGGCGGAATATATATGTGGATACGACGTTTCGGCTACGAAGCGTCTATCCTCGACAATACACTTTTCATCAAGGGCCGCAGTCTTTCGGACCCGTCGCAGACAGCTTTCATGTTGCCAACGGGCAGCATGCGCACCGACCGGGCCATTGACTTAGTCCGCGAATATTGCCGGCGCACAGGTCTGCAGCCTACTTTTGCCGGCGTCCCTGAAGAACGAGTCGCTGAGGTGCTTGAGCATTGTACCGCGGCCGATGTCGTACCTATGGACACCGCCAACGACTATATCTACGATGCAGACGCTATGGCAAGTTTTTCGGGCAAAAAATACAACAAAAAGCGCAATCACGTAAATCGGTTTATAGCCGACAATCCGGGTATGGTCTTCGAGGAACTCACTGCTGAAATATTGCCCGAGACCATATTGTACTTCGCGGGATTTTCGCGTCATGCGGCAGCTCTTGCCGACGACACTTCGGATGCGGCCTACGAACGTGCCGCTACAATGGATGTTCTATGTCACTACGGCGACTATCCCTTCTACGGCGCCGTTCTGCGAGGCAACACCGGCGAAATCGTTTCGTTCACTATCGGCGAAGTTATCGGCGACACGCTTTTTGTCCACATCGAGAAAACGCGCCACGACATCGAAGGCGCCGGCGAAACAATCTGCCAACTCTTCGCTCGCTACATGAAAGAGCGCTGCCCGGCTCTGCGATACATCAACCGCGAGGACGATGCCGGCGACCCGGGGCTGCGTCAGTCCAAGCTGTCATACCACCCTTGCCGGATATTGCGCAAGTACAACATCCGTCTCTGACACAACATGCCTAATGACATTCGCACTTAACACGACGGCAATATCCGTCGCGCCGTCACGGCGCTGTGCGTCACTACTTCACGCCCAGACAAAATTATCTTTGCCTGCGGCTATCTCGAAATTGCAACGGACTATCCCTAAATCGATACGCGTATAACCTACCAGCGAACGCAAACGCTCGGCACGGACCCGAGGCTTCGCCCCGGGATGCTCAGGAGCGAGGTACTGAAGATAGAATTTCTGCTGATTGACAGCCGTCGGAGCAAGACGCGCGCCATCGACTCCGCGGACAAACCATTCCGGCGAGTCGGCCGATACATTGCTCAACTGCCCGGGTGTCTTCGTTTTGTGACCGACACCTTGGTTCTCACCATAACCTATGGCTATATAGCAAACCACTTTTTCGCCAGGCTCAAGCGTAAAGGTATCGGCGATTTTACGGTACGAAAGTCCTACCCAGCAGGTATTCAGCCCCAACGTCTGAGCATAGAGTACCAGTTGCTGTCCAAAATAGCCCGCGCGCTCGTCAAGTTCGTCTTTCTTGACCCCTGCAACGACAACATAGTTGCGCACGCCGTAAAACTTGCCATAGGCAAATATGCCCTTGAAGGCCTTGGGCTCGTCGCACACAAGCTGCATGTGCAAGTTCCCTGCCTCGTTGAGCTGGCCGATTTTTGTCTCCAGTGAAGAAACAATCTTCGCCGGTAATTCGCGCTCGCTATATCGGCGTACCGAATGTCTGCACTCGATAGCTTCGTTCAGTGTCATCATAGTTTTTTCATGTAAAGATAATCGTTATCGCTTTTGAGCTTTTTCTCAAATTCCTCTTCATGTTCAGCAAGATAGACCTTCCACGCAAGATCAAGCGCAGCGGCCTGATTTTCGTTGAGAACAAGGCCCGAATGACCTCGCGACCACTCGAAAGACGGTATCGCCTTGTCAAGTTCGGCGCAGGTGAGCAGCTCCAAAGCATCCGGGTTCAGCAATACATCTGGGCAGAAGTCGACATAAAATGTCTGTCGCCCCTTTCCGTACCAGTCTTCGCCCTCGTAAGGCTCGGATGTAACAAAGCCGTGACCAACAATGCCTGTCTGACCAAAGCCTACCTTCACCCAATAGAACTCATCTCCGTTATGTACCGATTCATAGTCATGCACACTCCAGTTAAAATCCATCAAAGCAGTGGCATTATACCGGCATTCAAGCAAATCTCTCAAAAAAGCATACATATTGTATGACGAAAACGACGGATTCCACTTAAAAATTACAATCTTGCCCATATCCGGAATTTCTTTTACAAAGTTTACATCTTTTTTAAACACAGTCATTCTTCATCATCAACGACGTCGACGATTTTAATATCAGTGACGCGGCGCACAGGGTTCAATTCATCTTTTAAGACCGATGACTCCGGAACAGTCATGCCGTTATGGTCAGTGTAATATTTTTTATTGCCTATGGTAACGGCGGCAACGCCGTCCTTAAAGCTATCCGCAGTGTCAAAGCGTGCCGGTATCACCATTTTGCCCGAGCGATTGACATATCCCCACTTGCCGTCTGTCATCACCGGGGCCAGCCCTTCTGCAAAAAGCCAAGCATCCTCATAGATGGCGGGAATCACTATGACGCCACTCTTGTCAACAAAGCCCCACAATCCGCCATCGACCGCCACAGGGGCAAGCCCATCAGCGAACGGCCCGGCTTCATCAAATTTGGCCGGGATGGCCAGCCTACCCTGATTATCAACAAATCCGAAGAGGCCGTTCTGCTGCACAACGGCCATGCCGTCAGCGAAGCCCAATGCCGATGTAAACTGAGGGGCAATAAACAAGTCTCCCGTCTCAACGATATATCCCCACCGACCGTCTTTTAGTACCGGACAAAGTCCGTCACTGAACGCGCCCACTGATTCAAACTCGGCAGGAATAACCATCTGTCCTGCCTTGTCGACAAAGCCCCATTTGTCATTTATACACACCGGGCCTAAACCTTCGGCAAAATCGCCGACCAAGCCATATACGGCGGGAATAAGAACAGCGTTGGCATGTTTATATCCCATTTTCCCGGTGCCTTGGTCCGTAAAAGGCTCATAGCTGTCCGTAAGCGATATATCTTCGTCTGAAATATCCACGTACATCTTAAGTTCGTCAGCCTGCAATGCAAGCGAGGCGCCCAGTAGCAACCATGCCGATAATATTTTCTTCATAATTCTACCTAAATTCTTGACAGTTGTTATTGTGGCAGTTATTTTTGCAAATATACAACATTCTTGCTATTTTTGTAATGCTTTGTCACTTTTTCCGACAATACATCCTGCTAAATGTCCGTTCCTGAAATAGGTTGACTCGGTTTGGTGGTTTTACTTAGTAGGGTTG
>OGOU01002289.1_pt1 | contig 13625 bp, 10 predicted proteins | sample 1552721 | NCBI WGS metagenome assembly OGOU01 (sample SAMEA2580176, study PRJEB22360) | human gut metagenome | biome: human gut; feature: human-associated habitat; material: faeces | place: Denmark | collected 2008/2010 | reverse complement strand
ATGAAGATTATCGGTGTGGTGAAAGATTATCATCAGCAGTCCCTGAATAAAGGCTATACACCTATCCTGTTCGCCCTTCACGACAAATTGAGCTGGATGAAGCAGCGTTATATCTCCGTGGTGATGGAGAATGCCAATCCTCGTGAGTTGGTGAAGCAGGCGGAGACGGTCTGGAACCGTTATTTCCCGGATTCCAGCTATGATTACTTCTTCCTCGACCAGTTCTTCGACCAGCAATACCGGCAGGATGAGGTGTTCGGGTTGATTGTAGCTCTCTTTGCGATACTGGCGATTTTCATTTCCTGCATGGGACTTTGGGTGCTGGTGATGTTCTCCTGTTCGACCCGTGTTCGTGAAATGGGTATACGTAAAGTCTTGGGTGCTTCCAAAATACAGCTGTTCTATGAACTGGGACGTGAGTTCTTTGTCCTGATCGGCATTGCGATAGTGATAGCTCTTCCTCTCTCCTGGTGGGTCATGGACGGCTGGCTGAGCAATTATTCGTTCCGCACCGACTGGAAAGCCTGGTTCTTCCTGGTTCCGGTGATTTTGTTGTGTGTGATTTCCCTGTTGACCATAGGCTGGCAGACTGCTAAAACAATCCTTAGCAAACCTGCCCGGTCGTTGCGGTACGAGTAAAATAATGTGCCAATGAGGTAATGTGCCAATATGCCAATGGAAATAGCATTCCTCATATTGGCACATTGTTTCACGTCTACTATTCAGGTAGATAATGTATTTTATACCTGTTTGTCGATTGACATTTCGTTTTATTCTATCGGTGCAAACGGAAGTTCCGTGTCTTTCCTGTATCCGGAGCCGCTGAACGTAGCAATCAGTTCTCCGGCTTCATTCGTGATATTTACTTCGCAGTTGGCAAGCCGTTTATGGCTGAATACTTCCCGTGCTTCGGCATAAAGGAATCCTTTGCTTTCGGCTTTGAAGAAGTTGATATTGGAAGTGATGGACAATGTCAGCCGGGCATGACTGTTGGTAGCTGCCGCAAACGCCAGGTCGGCCAGCGTAAAGATGGCACCTCCCTGGCAGACACCGCCACCGTTCAGGTGCATCGGTTTTATCTCCATACGGGCTTTTGCATAACCATTGCCCGTTTCCAGTAATTCTACCCCGGCAAATAAGGCAAATTTGTCGCCTTGAAGAAATTCGTTTATTGTCATTACGATAATATGCTAATTTGAAAATATGCCAATGTGCCAATAAAGTATATTCCGATTGGCATATTGGCACATTGACCGATTGATTGATTATTTACTTAGCTTCCATTCTGCTCCGTCTTTGGTATCCTTAATCTCGAATCCCATAGCAGTCAGTTCGTTACGAATCTTGTCGGAAGTAGCCCAATCCTTATTGGCTTTTGCCTGTTGGCGGATAGTCAGCAAGAGGTCTACAGCTTTACCGAATGTCTCATAATTGTCACCTCCGGCAGATGCTTCGTCTTTCATTCCCAGGATATCGAATACGAAAGTGTGGAATACTTCTTTCAACTCTTTCAGGTCTTCAGCCGAGATAGTCGCTTTGCCATCCTTTACGGAATTGATGGCGCGGGCGGCATCGAACAGATGAGAGATGACAATCGGAGAGTTCAGGTCGTCATTTAAAGCGTCATAACATTTCTTGCGAAGGTCTTTCACATCTACTGTCGAGGCATCCGAAGCTGTCAGCTTTTGCAGGTGGTTGTAAGCATCCATCAGACGGCTCAATCCTTTTTCTGCGGCTTGCAGGGCTTCGTTGCTGAAATCTACCGTACTGCGGTAATGCGCCTGGAGGATGAAGAAGCGGATTGTCATGGCCGAATAAGCCTGGCTCAGCATTTTGTGGTCGCCGGTGAAGAACTCATCCAGCGTGATAAAGTTACCGAGCGATTTACCCATCTGCTGTCCGTTGATGGTAATCATATTGTTATGCATCCAGTAGTGAACCATATCATCCCCTTGTGAAGCGACAGCCTGTGCAATCTCGCATTCATGGTGCGGGAAGATCAGGTCCATGCCACCCCCGTGGATATCGAAATGTTGTCCCAGGTATTTCTTGCCCATCGCCGTACATTCGCAGTGCCATCCGGGGAAACCGTCGCTCCACGGAGAAGGCCAGCGCATGATATGTTCGGGTTGCGCACATTTCCAGAGGGCGAAGTCGATCGGGTTATGCTTCTCGTCCTGGCCGTCCAGCGCACGGGTCGTATTCAGCATATCTTCGATATTACGGCCCGAAAGGATACCGTAATTATGGTCTTTGTTGTATTTCTCTACGTCAAAATAAACGGAACCTTCGCTTTCATAAGCATATCCGTTGTCAAGAATCTTCTTTACCAGTTCGATTTGCTCGATGATATGGCCCGAAGCATGCGGTTCGATGCTGGGAGGAAGCACGTTGAGGGCATCCATCGCCTTGTGGTAACGGTTCAGGTAGAACTGCACCACTTCCATCGGCTCCAACTGTTCCAGACGGGCTTTCTTGGCAATTTTGTCTTCGCCTTCATCGGCATCGTGCTCCAGATGGCCTACGTCGGTAATGTTGCGTACATAACGTACTTTGTATCCTATATGTGTAAGATAACGGAACAACAGGTCGAATGTGATAGCCGGGCGGGCGTGTCCCAGATGCGCATCGCCATAGACCGTCGGACCACAGACATACATGCCTACGTGGGGTTCATGCAACGGGATAAATTGTTCCTTCTTTCTTGTGAGCGTGTTGTAAATACTTAATGGATGTTCCATATCTGTTCATACTTTAAAAGTTGCTTTGTCTTTGCCTGTATCATCGTAATACAGAGGAAGACAGAATGCAAAGATAATGCCTTTGTCTATTTTGAGCAATCTTCGCAGCAACCTTTTAATACATAGTTGATACTTTCCAGCGTAAAATTACGGGGTAATTCGACCATCGGCACCGGAATATTCCGCAGGCAGAATGTCCTGTGGCACTTCAAACAATAAAAATGCGCATGAAGTTCACTGACGGAACAATTGCAACCGTTGCCGCAAACCGAATATTTCAAAGAACCCGAACCGTCGTCGATACAATGGATAAGGTGATGATCCAGGAAAAGGTTGATAGTCCTCGATACGGTCGATTTGTCTACCGTGTCCAACTCATTCTCCAGATCGAGCAGGCTGAAAGCTCTTTCAAATCGCATCATCGCTTTCAGGATAAGCAGGCGGATGGCTGTCGGTCTGATTTCTCTTTGTTTCAATATATCTAAATAAGCATCCATATCAATCTGTTTTAGTCGTCTTTAATATTCGTACGGCATTGAGGATTGCCAGCAAAGCAACACCGACATCGGCAAAAACCGCTTCCCACATGGTAGCAATTCCTCCGGCTCCCAGCATCAGAACAATCAGCTTGACACCGAAGGCCAATGCTATGTTTTGCCACACGATAGTACGTGTAAACTTTCCGATGCGGATCGCCGTTGCCACTTTGCTGGGCTGGTCGGTCTGTATTACGACGTCGGCCGTTTCGATGGCGGCATCGCTTCCGAGGCCTCCCATGGCAATGCCTATGTCGCTTAATGCAAGGACTGGCGCATCGTTTATCCCGTCGCCGACGAAAGCGATTTTGTTTGTTTTGTCCTGCTTCAATGCTTCCAGGTGGGCGACCTTTCCTTCCGGCAGCAGGTCGCCGTAGGCCCGGGGAATCCCCAATTGTGTAGCTAATTTAGAAACAATAATTTGTTTATCACCTGATAATATTTCCAGGTTATTAATATTTAAGTCTTTTAATTGTTTGATAGCTTCCACTGCATCTTCTTTGGGCGTATCGGCAAGCAGGATATAACCGGCGTATTGCCGGTCGATCGCACAGACAACCACGGTATCCGGATTCTGTTTCCTCCTAATGAAACAGTTGTTTCTATATGGTGAAACACTTGTTTCATTAGGAAGAAACAAAACACCTTCCGAGTCCAACAGACGGGGGTTACCTACTAATACTTCCTTTCCGTCGACTATTGCTTTTAATCCGTAACCTGCCAGTTCGGTCGTATTGATGGTTGTGTCGATTGTTACCTGCTGCTCTTGGGCGTATGCCAGGATTGCTTTGGCAATAGGGTGGTTGCTCCGGCTTTCGACGGAAGCAATGATTCGGAGCAGTTCTTTTTCAGGAACGTTATTTTCCGTAGACAGGCTCCGTACTTCAAAGACTCCTTTGGTGAGCGTACCTGTCTTGTCGAATACGACCGTATTTATCTTGGTGATGGCGTCGAGATAGTTACCTCCTTTAAACAAGATTCCCTGCCGCGAAGCTGCTCCGATGCCTCCGAAATATCCCAGTGGAATGCTGATAACCAATGCACAGGGGCAAGAGATAACAAGAAATACCAGCGCACGGTATAACCATTCGTTAAAGATGAACAGGAAGTCCGGCTGTACCAGTGAATAAAGATAAGGTATAAGGACAATCAGAAAAGCCAGTCCGGTTACGATTGGTGTATAAATGCGGGCAAATTTCCGGATAAACAGTTCGGCCGGTGCTTTCCGTTCGGATGCATTCTGCACCAGTTCAAGAATACGTGCCAGGGCGCTTTGGTTATATGGTTTGGTTACTTCCAGCCGGATTACCTTATCGGTCACAATCATTCCGGCCAAGACATTTTCATTCGGACTAATCGTACGCGGAACGCTTTCTCCCGTAAGTGCTGCGGTGTTGAAGGAAGCGGCTCCGCTAAGTAATTTACCATCGAGAGGAACTCTTTCTCCGGCTTTCACCTCTATGATTTCTCCCGGAATTACATCGGCCGGAGCTAACGGGACACGTTCGTTATCACGAATGACAACTGCTGTTTCGGGCCGGACGTCGAGCAGCGCACTGATATTTTTACGGGCCTTCGACAATGCATTTTCCTGAAACAGTTCGCCGACGGAATAGAATAACATAACAGCCACACCTTCCGGATATTCCCCGATATAGAATGCGCCGAGTGTAGCGATACACATAAGCGTGAATTCACTGAATATTTCTTTTTCGCGAATACTTTCAATCGCCTCTTTCATCACCGGAAGTCCGACCGGCAGATAAGCGAGTGCATACCATATAAATCTGACGGTTGGGTCGAAGAATCCGGCCTCCGCTACCTGCATCGCAATTCCTCCCAGTAACATCCCGAAGGAAATTGCCGGAAGAAGATAAGGCGAAATTTTTCTTTTACGTTCCGTATGGCAATGATTACAACTGCAATGTCCCATATCTGTCATGTTTTATTTATTTCCCTGATACAAAGGTAGGTGTTATGAGGTGCAACAAAGTTGCAAAGAATCCGTATATTTGTCGGGTTAATGTTTAGAAAATGAATAATATGAAAAACTCTCGGACTTTTATTGGTATTTTATGCTGTCTGGCCATGCTCTGTTCCTGCTCCCAGACAAAGAATCAGTATGACTTGTCGGACTTTGGCCTGACTCCCGACAAGAAAGATAATGCTTCCCCTTTGATGGCGAAGGCTTTGGAACAGATAGCCGTATCCCATACAGGCGATGATACGATAACAATCGTACTCCCTAAAGGTCGCTATGATTTCTATCCCGAAGGTGCAGCGCAAAAGGAGTATTTTATCTCCAACCACGACCAGGATAATCCGAAGCTGGTGGGATTGCCTTTTGAGAACATGAAGAATATCATTTTCGATGCACAAGGTTCGGAATTGATTTTTCATGGCCGTATGTTACCTGTTTCATTGATTAATTCGGAAAACTGTACCTTGAAGAATTTTAGTATCGACTTTGAGAATCCGCATATCAGCCAGGTAAAGATATTGGAGAACGATACGGTTGCCGGTGCCATTACCTATGAGGTGGCTCCCTGGGTGGAATATGAAATCCGTGACAGTGTATTTTATGCCAAAGGTGAAGGTTGGGAGCATGCTCCGGCCTGGGGCATCGCTTTTGAAGGAGATACCAAACGCCTCGTTTATACAACCAGCGATATTGCTGTAGGTTCTAAAGGCGTATCGGAAGTTTCTCCCCGCGTGCTTAAATCAACCAAATGGAATAACAAGAAACTGATTCCGGGGACAGTTGTTGCCATGCGCGGCTGGGGACGTCCGACACCGGGTATCTTTGTTTCTTATGATACGAATACAACACTTGAAAACATCCGGGTTCATTATGCGGAAGGTATGGGATTACTGGCGCAGATGAGTGAGAATATCACACTGGATAAATTCTCCGTATGTCTTCGTGGTGATAACGATCCCCGTTACTTCACGACGCAGGCAGATGCCACTCATTTCTCCGGTTGTAAAGGAAAAATCGTTTCTGTAGGCGGCTTGTACGAAGGTATGATGGACGACGCCATCAATGTACACGGAACTTATCTGAAAATCCAGAAACGTGTAGATGATAAAACGCTGGTAGGTGAATATATGCATCCGCAAAGCTATGGCTTTGAATGGGGATTCCCTGGGAATGCCGTACAGTTTATCGACTCAAAAACAATGGAGATAATCGGCGACCCGAATAAGGTTTCCGCCATCAAAGCGTTGGATAAGCCAAGTGCCCACGGAGCTAAAGTGTTTGAGATTGTTTTTGAGAAACCGGTCGATCCGGCTATCAGTGAGAAAGGAACATTCGGTGTCGAGAATTTGGAGTGGACTCCTGAAGTTTATTTTGCAGACAACGTAATCCGTAATAACCGTGCCCGTGGTTCCCTGTTCAGCACGCCGAAGAAAACGATTGTTGAAAAGAATGTGTTCGACCATACATCCGGTACGGCCATTCTGCTCTGTGGTGACTGTAATGGTTGGTTTGAGACCGGTGCCTGCCATGATGTGGAGATTCGTAACAATAAATTCATCAATTCATTGACGAATATGTTCCAGTTCACAAATGCCGTTATTTCCATCTATCCGGAAATACCCGACCTGAAAGACCAGAAAAAGTATTTCCATAGCGATATAGTCATTGAGAATAACGAGTTTGAAACATTCGATGCCCCGATCCTGTATGCTAAATCGGTAGACGGCCTGATTTTCCGTAACAACACAATCAAACAGAATAATCAATATCCGGCTTTCCACTGGAACAAACACCGTTTCTTCTTCCAGCGTGTGATTCATTCAGAAATCAAGGATAATCAGTTTGACGGCGGCTTCGACGAGAAGCGCGATGTGAAGGTAGAGAATTAATCTGCCTTTTGAATAGCATTGTCAGACCTTTTCAAAATCTATTTTTTGAGAAGGTCTGATGATTTTATATCACATGCTATTGTAAACCGGAACGTACTTCCTTTCCCTAATTCCGATTCAACAGACATTTCTCCGCCCAGCTTGTTGACAATCATTTGGCAGATAGATAAGCCGAGTCCGGTTCCGGGGACGAACTTGTCGAATTTGGCAAACCGTTCAAATACATGGTTTAAATTCTCTTTGTCTATCCCTTTTCCTGTATCGGAAACATAGAAAGATAATCCGTTTGGAATGACTTCATAACCGATTGTAATCGAGCCTTCCGAGGTGAATTTGGCTGCATTGTTCAGTAAGTTGGTGATTACCTGTATCAGCCTGTTCTTTTCGGAATGGATAATGTACCTTTTATAAGGCAGGTTACAGAAAAGTTTTACCTGCGATGGTAAGTGCGAATCATAGACCTGTTTCAAATCAGCAATGACTTCTGTAATATCAAAATCACTGTAGTTGAAGGTCATTTTCCCCGCATCGATTTTGGATATGTCGAGTATGTCGTTGATAATCTGTAGTAACAAATCGTTGTTTTCTTCGATAATCCGGATAAATTCATCTTTATCCTCATGATCATCTGTCTGGGCGAGAAGCTGGGAGAAGCCGACAATGGCATTCAACGGTGTCCGTATTTCATGGCTCATATTAGCAAGGAAAGCCATTTTCATCCGGTTGCCTTCTTCTACTTTTTCAATATGTGTGATATCGATCAAAAGACCTGTTACGCTTTTAATACTTCCGTCAGGATAATATTCAAGCGGAACGGAGAAGGTATTTGTCCAGCGGTAATCCGTGTCTCCGTCCAGCATGATCCGTAAATGCAGGTTGCTGTATCCTTTACATTCGCGGATACGTTTATCCTGTTCCTGTTGTAAAATAAGACGGTCGTCCGGGTGAACCGTGAAATTGAATGATCCCCGGATGAAGTTTCCGGGAGCGACCGGATCAGGATACAGCCGGGTATATTCCTGTGTCTTGATATCCAGATCCCATTGGATAATATTAGCGGCCTGGATTGCCAGTTCGCTACGTTGTATATAGTTGCGCAGCTTTTGTTCCCGCTCTATCTCTTCCGTTATATCTTCGCGTGTCCCGATCAGTTTATGAACATTTCCATTCTTATCATATTTGGATACTTTGGCGATCAGCCTGACCCATCGGTATGAACTGTTAAGATCTTTTATGCAGAATTGAATATTTAAAAATTCGGAACGTTTATTCAGAATGTCGTCGAATGCTTTTAAATAGGTTTCCTGATGTTCGGGGGCTATTGCTTTATAAATATCTCTTGTTGTCGTATCCTGATTGAAAAATACGGATTCTCCGGCAGAAGAAAATATGCCGGTCTGATTATCATATTCCCAGATAATCATATTTGTGATTTGCAGGAGTAAATCACGCTGCTGACGATTCTCTATCAGTTCCTGTACCTTATTTTTCTGGTCTGTGATATCTTTTTGGGTACCGATTAGACGGTCTATCTTCCCGTTCTCTCCACGTATGCCCATTGAATAAATCTCATACCAGCGTATTTCTCCTTCCGGTGTTAACAGGCGGAATTGTTCGATGCTTTGTTTGTGTTTCTCTTCAACAATGTCAGTGACCAGTTTGACATGACGTTCTCTGTCCTCGGGAACCAGTTGTTTGGTGACATCCCATAGTTTCATTCCCGGCTGTGGCACCGTATTTTCATCAGATAAATCGAAGGAGTCGCTTTCGGGGAGATAAGACCATACCGACAGGTTTCCGGCTTTTAAGGCCATTGTCAGTTTGTTCTTTTCATTGATAGTCTCTAGCTGGGCTTCTACCCGTTTGGTCATGTTTCGGAATATGCCGAAAGTATAATCTTCGAAAGGAATTATATATCCTTCGGCATAACCAATATGACCTTCATTTTCAACTTCGTAATGAATTATATTCGATTTACGCGTTTCCATCGTATCCAGAAATGCATTCAGGAGTTCATTTCCGGAATCACCTCTTAAATTCTTGTAGCAGAACAGCTCCCGGATAGTTTGCCCTTTTTGCTGTTGAGGCGTAAGGAACAAAGATATTTCGGGCTGATAATTAAGCAGGTCTTCAATAAAACCTTCTTTATTAACTATTAAAACTGTATCAGGAAGGAGTTCCAGGAACTGCTTCATGCCTGTCAGAGAGTTTTCATCATTCGCCATAGCCTATAAATTTCGGAGGTTGACCGGTCGGCAAAGTTACTGAATATATTTCTCTCTGATTAAAAAAATAGAATAGAATATATTAAAACCCGATGAAATTCACAACTTTTAGTGCGTACGGGAGAATTACTTCTTTATTCGTTTTAAACTATAGTTCAGTCCGGATTCTGCTTTTTTGAAATCATCTCCAATCAAAGTGATTGTAGAATCATTCTCGCAAAGGAAATTCATCCTTTCATCGCCATTATCGGAAATTAACTGCCAGACGGTGGCATTGTCGTCTCCGGGTATTCCACGTAAAGTAAGCCGTTTGCCGGTAGTGACGAATGTTGCATCTTTACCGTCTTCGGCTTCCAGGTAAGTCTGTGAAAGAGAGAACGTACCATCACCGCTATGTTCACGACTACGGATTGTCAGGTCGTAACGGATGCCCGGGCAGTCGGCGCAAGGCAACTCACCTTCATAAGTGAGCGTTTGCATTTTACCCAGGGAGTCATCGCTTTCCGCCTTGTCTTGCCGGTATATTTCTTTTTGGCGCTGGCTAATTGTCCATATACCATCTTCGAAACGTATATTCTTAGTGTCATCGTCTTCTATATTCCAGGCATAACCTCCGGCGGGAAGCGAGCGGCGGTTGAGTATTTCATTCGGTGTACCGTTTGAGAAAAATAACTCAGCTTTTAATGAGTCCGGACTGAAAACGATATAAGCGGATGATTTACCATCGGTGGCTTCCAGTCGTATTCCCGATTCAAAAAGGCGGATACAATTTTGTTGCACTTCCGACCAGGTATAACCGGCAGAAGCAATACAGCCATGTTCGTCTTTATCATTTCCAACCATTTCGGCAGATTCGTTTTCAGCCAGGGATTCTTGTTTCGCTTTCTGTTGTCCACAGGAAAAAAGAAGGCCTGTGCAAAGGATAAGGGCGGATAGGATAGGCCCGTTGTTTGTTCTTTTCATCAGAATGAATGTTTTTAATTTGTTTATAAACGGATATCGTTACACTATAAGAAACAAAGATAAGTTATTTTTTGTTCCTTTGTGGCTTGAATAAAAGATAAAGCCTGCAAGGAATGAGAACAGCTCTTTTTACTGTAATTTTTCTGATAATAGCATATCTGTCGCCTCTCTGTGCGCAGAATGAAACAGTGTTGTCTGACAGTTTAAAACAGAAGATGCCTGTTATCGAGTACAAATTCAATGCGAAACATCTGATACTTCCGGCTTCGCTGATTACAGTCGGGGCAGTGGGTACGGCTATTGACGGTATGAATGATTTTCACTTTTCTCGCGGAAAAGCGATGTTAAGAAAATTCATCTCGATGATTATATGGAGTGGGGGATGCTGGGCTGGGTATTTGTCTGCGACCTGATGGGGAAAGAAAAGCATAACTGGGTGGATCAGCTTTTCCTTGTCACTCTGGCGGAAGGGATGAATGCCGTTATGACACGCACCTTAAAATATACGGTAAAAGAAATACGCCCGGACGGAGGCCCGTATTCTTTTCCTTCCGGACATACGGCGAATGCTTTTTTAGGGGCGCATATGGCCTATAAGGAGTTTAAGGATAGCAGTCCTGTATTGGCTTATTCAGGATATGCCCTGGCCCTTTTTGTTGCGGGGTCCAGATTATATAATAACCGGCATTGGGTAGCCGATGTCGTCGCTGGGGCCGGATTCGGTATTTTGTCCGTCGAACTGGCTTATCTCACCTATTTCCCTATTCGTAACGCCATTGCCCGTAAGATAAACCGCAAAGCAGCTCAAAATATGGTGATTGCTCCGACCTTTAATGAGCAGGGAGGAGGAGTTTATTTCTCTTATTCGTTTTGATAATCAGGATAACTGCTTATTGATAGCCAGTAATTGTTCGATATGTGTCCGGTCGTTGCTGAGGCGTGGAATTTTGTGCTGGCCGCCTAATTTACCTTTTTCTTTGAGCCATTCGTAGAAGGCACCTTCATGGGCGATTGTGATTTCCAGCGGTTGAAGAGATATTTCCTTGTAACGTTTGGCCTCATAGTCCGAGTTTAATTCCTGTAATGTTTTATCCAGTAATGAAGCGAACTCTTCCATGGAAGGAGGCATCTTTTCAAATTCGATAAACCATTGATGACGGCCTTTCGCCTTGTCGAGCATAAAAAGAGGGGCTGCTGTATATTCTTTGACAATAGCTCCGGTCTGCCGGCTGACCTTACTGATCGCTTTGTCGGCATTATCTACCATCAACTCCTCTCCGAAAGCATTGATATAATGCTTGGTTCTTCCCGAAATGACGAATTTATGCGGGAAAAGAGAGGTAAAACGCACCGTATCTCCAATCTGATAACGCCATAGTCCGCCGGAGGTCGTGATGACCATCGCGTAGTTTTTTCCTGTCTCCACTGCTTCCAGCGGCAGAATGGTCGGATTGGGCATACCGACTTCCGACATAGGGATAAACTCGTAGAATACACCGTAATCCTGCATCAACAGCAAACTCTGATCCGCCGGATCATCCTGTATGCCGAAAAATCCTTCCGAAGCATTGTACGTTTCCATATAATGCATCTTGTCCGAAGGAATGAGGGCTTTATATTGTTCCCGGTAAGGTTCGAAGCTGATACCTCCATGGAAAAATACTTCCATATTGGGCCAGACTTCGGTCAGATAGTCCCGTCCGGTCTTTTTCAGAACAGACTTGATTAATACCAGCATCCATGAAGGAACACCGGAAAGACTGTTTACATCCTTATTCCACGTACTGTCTACGATCGCTTTTATTTTGCTTTCCCATTCATCCATCAGAATGATCCGTTTAGCCGGAACACGCATCAGGTTGACCAGCGGATTCAGGTTCTGTAGCAGAACTGCGGACAGGTCGCCGCAATGGGATTTTTGATTTAGAGGAGAAGGACTGTGGCTACCGCCCAGAATCAATCCTTTTTTGGAGAAAAAATGACTTTCCGGATTATTTCTCAGATAGAGGGCAACCGTGTCGAAACCACCTTTGTAGTGACAGCCCTGCAATATTTCCGGAGTGACGGGAAGGAATTTACTCTTGTCGTTCGTGGTGCCACTGCTTTTGGCGTACCACTTGACTACCGAAGGCCAGAGTATGTTCCTTTCTCCATTAATCATCCGTGTGACGTAAGGTTTTATGTCGTCATATATCTGCAACGGGACACGCTGGCAGAAATCTTCATATCTTTTGATACTTTTATAATCATATTTCAACCCCCATTCCGTGTTGCGGGCTGCCGATAATAACGACCGTAGCTGCTTGCGTTGCAGCCGGTCGGTCTCCTGCCCATATTTTTCTATCTCCTTTTGACGGGGGCGGAAGAGTAGTGATATTGTATTTGTTAAAATATCCATGCTCTTTTTATTTGTATCGGTTGCAAATGTAGGCATTCTCTTTTTATTTATATCTTTGTCGTATACATAATTAACAAAACAATGAAAATAGGTATCCTTTCTTCGGGAGGTGATTGTCCCGGTATAAACGCAACGATTCGTGGTGTCGGTAAAACTGCCATAATGCATTATGGTATGGAAGTGGTCGGAATTCATAGTGGTTTTGTTGGCTTGTTGAACAAAGATATTCAATCGTTCGACGAACGTAGTCTTTCCGGTATCCTGAACCTGGGCGGAACGATCCTGGGTACTTCCCGCGAGAAACCATTCCGTAAATTACTTGCCTCCGGTGAAAGTGAAAAACCTCAGGTTATTATACAGAATTATGAAGAATTAGGATTAGACTGTCTGGTCTGTATCGGTGGAAACGGTACACAGAAGACAGCCGGAATGCTCTCGGCCCTCGGTCTGAACATCATTGGTGTTCCTAAAACAATTGATAATGATGTATGGGGAACGGATATAACGTTCGGTTTCGATACGGCTGTCAATATTGCGACGGATGCGATCGACCGTTTGCATTCTACTGCCAGTTCACATAAACGGGTCATGGTAGTGGAAGTTATGGGGCATCATGCCGGATGGATTGCTCTTTATGCCGGAATGGCGGGAGGAGCGGATGTGATACTGCTTCCCGAGCTGGGATATGATATGGACAAAGTAAACCAGACGATTCTCGACCGTGCCCATCGTGGCAAACCCTATTCGATTGTTGTTGTTGCCGAAGGAGTGGAAACGCCCGATAAGAAGCGTCCTTCCGATTATATCACCCGTGCAATTGAGGCGGCAACCGGAATAGAATCTCGTGATACGGTGCTGGGATATATCCAGCGTGGCGGGAATCCTTTCCCTT
>OGOU01002285.1_pt1 | contig 13662 bp, 10 predicted proteins | sample 1552721 | NCBI WGS metagenome assembly OGOU01 (sample SAMEA2580176, study PRJEB22360) | human gut metagenome | biome: human gut; feature: human-associated habitat; material: faeces | place: Denmark | collected 2008/2010 | reverse complement strand
ATATTGTTTTATCATTTAAATTAATATCTGTATTATCCCTTTTTTCTTAAGAAATTCAGAGAAACTCTAAAAAAATCTGCTATTTTATATCGCTATTACGATCATTTTGCATAATTTTGGTTCATTAATAATACACACAATTGACCTCAGATGAAAAACAAAACTTCATTATCGGCACTTCTCGCAGTGCTGTTCGGATTCTTTATCATGGGATTCTGTGATGTAGTCGGTATGGCTACCTCTTATGTAAAAAACGATTTCGGATTGTCCGAAACATTAGCAGGTTTTATCCCTTCTGCAGTATTTTTCTGGTTTTTACTTCTGTCCGTTCCTACAGCTATCGTGATGAATAAAATTGGACGGAAGCGGACAGTTTTGGTAAGTATGGTTATAACCATTGTGGGAATGATGTTGCCTTTTATTTCTTACAACTTGGTATCTTGTATGGTCGCTTTTGCGTTTTTAGGAATTGGAAATACGATTTTACAAGTTTCTTTAAATCCGTTATTGACCAATGTCGTAAAAGGCGATGCTTTGACCAGTTCGTTAACCGGAGGACAAGTTATTAAGGCAATATCATCATTCTGCGGACCGTTTATTGCCGCATTTGCCTTGAGCTTTTTCGGATCTTGGGAATATCTTTTCCCTATTTTTGCTGTAATAACTTTGATTTCTACGCTTTGGCTGTTGGTTAGTCCTATTCAGGAAGAAAAACCCGATTCAGCTTCGTCATTCGGAGCGACATTCGGATTATTGAAAGATAAAACGATTTTGCTCCTTTTCTTAGGAATAGTGTTTGTCGTAGGTACAGATGTAGGAATGAATACTATTGCTCCGAAATTGCTAATAGAACGTTGTGGCATGGCTGTTGATGCCGCAGGATTCGGTTCGAGCGTATATTTTGCTTGTCGTACGGTCGGAGCTTTTGTCGGTACGGCCTTATTAGCGAAATATTCACCTGTTAAATTTTTCCGGATCAATATTCTTATAGCGATTTTAGGTATGTTAGCTCTGTTTTTTGTGAATGATTTGATGTTAATATACGCAATGATAGGGTTAGTAGGGTTTGTATGTTCAAGTATTTTCTCTGTTATTTACTCTATGGCATTACAAAGTCGTCCCGACAAAGCGAATGAAATTTCCGGTTTAATGATTACGGGAGTTTTTGGTGGAGCGATTGTCCCTCCTTTAATGGGATATGCTACGGATTTGGTTGGAAGTCAGAACGGATCTGTCGCAGTTATTTTGGTTTGCATATTATATCTGACATATTGTTCTTTCGGCATTAAGGTGAAGAATAATTAAGAATTTAATAATTTATGAGGTTCCGGGAAGTTACATTGTAGCTTCTCGGATTTTTTATGAGATATAGCTTAAAGTTCTATTTAAGATATGAATTTTTTACAGACAGAATAAGCAGAAAAAATATTTCCATAAAATTTAGATAGGCTCTAAAACAAGCGTATTAAAATAGACAATTATGAACAAACAGTCTAATATAGAATCCGATATGCTCCCTTTTACCATGAGAGAATTAGTCTCTATGGTAATGCAGAGAAAAACATTAGCACTGGAAGATGCTTTATACTATATATATTCTTCTGACCTTTACAGTTCCCTATTGGATGAAGGTAAAAAAATGTGGTATTTAAGTACTTTATCCCTCTATGAAACATTGGAGAAAGAGAAAACGGAAAAAAGAAAACAGCAAGAAAACGACCCGAAAAGATTGCTTTTCGAAATATTTTGCATAGAGAACTATCGGGAAATAAAAAATATATCTGCAAAAGAGACTTTACAACTATTTTCAGAATATGACGTGTTCAGATTCTTAAACGAAACATTCGAAACATTGCACATGCAAAGCACAACGTATATTTTAGACTCCATATCAACGTACATCAGAAATAAAGGACAAAAGAGATGAAGCGATATCACGGTTCAACAGTAGCGGTAAAACATCCGAATTTTCAAAAAGGCAGAAAGGCTACCGACTTTGGAAAAGGATTTTACACAACGACAAATTTCGAGCAAGCAAAAAAATGGGCTTTACTCAAACAAAAACGGGAACAAGCCCCTAAAGCTATCGTATCGGTCTATGAAGTCCCCAATGATATTCTGAATCGAGGATTTACCGTGCTTCATTTCGAGGGAGCGACAAAAGAGTGGTTGGATTTTGTTGTGAATAACCGCAAAGGGAATGATGAAAAAAAATATAATTTGATAATGGGCCCGGTAGCTAACGATCAATTATATGCAACAATCAGGCTCTATGAGCAAAGAATAATTACTGCCAATGCTGCCATAGAAATGCTAAAAACACATAAACTATTCAATCAACTTTCATTTCACGACCCGGACGCTACTTCTCTGTTGAAATTCACAGAAGCAATAGAAGTAACCGAATAACCCGATCAAAAAAACGACACTCCTTAATCAGATCTAATCCGGAGACTTTCTGCATCGTTCCAACCTATTTATTCGATGTGATCCCCAAATCTCCTGACATACACCACCTATTCTTTCGACAATCGACTTTTCCCGTATCGGTAAGAAAATTAACGAATAACATTCAACCATTCATCGGAACAGTTTGTTTAGTTAAAAGCTTGTTTAAATTTTGCTCGGATCGGCTCTGTGAACGCTTTTTGTTTTTATAGGAATAACCGGGAACAGAGCGAAAGAAAATAGAAAGAATGCTCTAATTGAATCTCTATCGGGAAATTTAAACCGGCTCTTAGGCAACGATAAACAGTAAAAGTCATGAAAATATTTTCTGCGATTCTAATTTCAGGAGTCTTTCTTACGACAGCGTGCACTCAAAAGGAAAATACCGTGATATACAAAGGAAATACCTACACGGTATACGACAATCGGGTAGAACAGGGTAAATTCAGAGCAGTCGCCATTTCAAAAGACGAAATACGATCTGATTATGAAAGCCCTGCGGACAAAGGTTACTCTCCTACCATACATTTCAAATTCAGTATCAATAGCCGGGATAACGAACTCCCGGCTGGTGAAGAACATATCATCACTTTAAAACCTCAGAACGATACATGTGTTTCTCCGGTAATTCTGTTCGGTGAAAGATACACAGCCATCGATACGAATGCCGAGTCTATTCCGTTGCCTCATCGCACGGTATGGACAGTCAGAGTCGATATGTCACCCATGTTCGAAGCTTTTAAAAAACAAGGATTTTACAAAACTCCGACAGGAGATATCATTTCGGAATCCGATTTCAAAGGAGTATATATCGCCGGTGGCAGCGAGCCGATGACATGGGACTTCGAAAATCTGTACAGTCGGGAGGGCATGGAACTTTCTGATCCGGACAAAAACGGTATATACGAGATTTCTCTTACAATGAACACCAAAGAACCACGTAAAGAAAACTATTCTGTATGGAGCTTATCTGCCGACATCGACGCATTTCCTCAATACGGTTCTCAGCAGCTCCTTATAGATGCCTTATACCGCATGTCTTTGAACGAACTATTAGACAATATTCGTCCGGACGGAACTCTCCGTGCCGGTGCAGCATGGGATGGAGTGTGGACTCGCGACATCAGTTACTCCATTTATCTGGCACATCTATCCGGATGCTGCGCAAAAGAGCCTTGTCGCAAAAGTCAACAACAATCGGATCATTCAAGATACGGGAACAGGGGGAGCATGGCCTGTATCGAGTGACCGGATGATCTGGAGCGTAGCGGCATGGGAACTTTATAAATACACCGGAGATAAAGAGTGGCTGCAATATGCTTTCGAAGTAATCCGCAACTCGGCTCAAGATGATCAATTTACATTAAAGGACCCTACGACGGGATTATTCAGGGGAGAGCAAAGTTATCTCGATTGGAGAGAACAATCTTATCCGCGTTGGATGCAGCCGGCAGATATTTATCAGTCGCTTTGTCTGGGAACAAATGCCGTACATTGTCGAACATACGGCATTTTGGCTGAAATGGCCGCCGAATTGGGGAAAGATGCGTCAATATTCCAACAGCAGGCCGATTCTCTGAAAACAGCGATAAACCGTCATTTATGGATAGAGACGAAAGAATATTACGGACAATATTTATACGGAGGTATCTATCCCATACTGTCACCGGGCGTCGATAATCTCGGCGAATCGCTAAGTATTTTGTTCGATATAGCCTCCAACGAACAAGCACGCCGCATGATAGCCCGCATACCGGTCGCTGAATACGGTGCAACGAGTATTTACCCGCAAATAGGCGAAATAAAGCCGTATCATAATAATGCCGTGTGGCCGTTCGTACAAGCGTTTTGGAATCTGGCTTCAGCTAAAGCAGAAAACGAAGCTTCGGTAACTCGAGGTTTGGGCGCATTATATCGTGCAGCAGCTTTATTTACCACGAATAAAGAATTATTCGTCGCATCGACAGGTGATTACAGCGGTACGGCAGTAAATTCGGATAAAATGTTATGGAGTCTGTCAGGTAATATCGCCATGATATACCGACTGTTTTACGGAATGAAATTCGAGACGGACGGAATACGTTTTACTCCTTTTGTTCCTCAAAGTATTGCAGGCAATAAAAGAATATCGAACTTCAACTACCGGAAAGCCGTGCTTCAAATAGACCTTTCGGGTACGGGAAACCGCATAAAAAAATTTACGATCGACAACGAGGAACAGGCAGAGGCTTTTTTCCCTACAACACTGACAGGAATGCACACGATCAAAATAGAGTTGGAAACGGATTTCCGGACACGGGACAGCATCACGGTGCGTCCTATAACCGACATGCCCGAACCCAGTCGACTGGGTTATCAAAAAGACAACAATACCCTCGAAATATTAAATTATAGCCCCGACAACCGATATATAGTTTATCTTAACGGTAAAGGCGAGCGCATTATCATGCAGCGTTATTACGGTCTTCCGGTGTTGGATCGTTTCACCCGGGTCGCTGCCGTCCCGGTAAACCGGAGCGGAGTTGCAGGTTTTACCGGCAAACCTTTTACGTGGTTACCTCCACACAGCGAAATACGGATAGAAGCAGAGTCGGTAATTCCCAAATCACCAATAAAAGGATCGGAATATTCGGGTAAGGGATTCATCGAAATCAGCAAGACGAAAAATCGGAAAATAGATTTAATGATTCCGATAAACATTCCGGGGCAATATGCAATAGACGTACGATACGCAAACGGAAACGGACCTATCAACACACAAAACAAATGTGCAATACGCTCGCTTTTTGCAAACGGACAATTTAAAGGAGCATTGGTAATGCCTCAACGGGGAGAAAACGAATGGGCGAACTGGGGATATTCTAATCCGGTAATCGTTAACCTGAATCGAGGCGGGAATAAAATTTCGATTCGGTTTATCTCTCCACAAGATGAAAACATGAACGGAGAGATAAACAGCGCATTGATCGATTTCATTCGATTAAGACGCATCGGAGACATAAATAAAACTCCGGAAGCACGTCCGATCTGGTTACCTAAGGAATAAAAACACTGATTAAAATTACGATATGAGAAAATTAATTTCCTTTTGTTTATTCTTTTTCTGCATAGCCGGGTTGCAGGCTGCAATCAATATTAAACGTATAGATCCGGCTTTCTGGTGGTGCGGTATGAAAAACAAAGAATTGCAAATCATGGTATACGGCGATAAAATCGGTGACGCGAAAGCATCTCTCAAATATCCGGGTGTCACCTTAGAAAAAACCGTACGCCTCGACAGTCCCAATTACCTGTTTTTATATCTGAATATATCGGATAATGCAAAACCGGGTAAGATGACCATCCGATTCGATCGGGGAAAAGAACACACATCCCGCACTTTCGAATTACTACAACGGAACGGACCCGACCGGGACTATACGGGATTCGATGCATCGGACGTACTGTATTTGATCATGCCCGACCGATTTGCCGATGGAGACCCGAAAACAAATGTAATACCGTCCATGCGGTTTCCTGCTCCTGTAAATCGCAATGATCCCAATGCCCGTCATGGAGGCGATCTGCAAGGCATAGAACAACATCTGGATTATATACAAAATCTGGGAGTGACAGCTATCTGGCTGAATCCGGTACTGGAGAACGACATGCCGGGAGGATCTTATCACGGATACGCTACGACGGATTACTACAAAGTAGATCCGCGCTTCGGAACGAATGAATATTACAAAGAGCTGATTGAAAAATGTCACGAACGAAATATGAAAGTGGTAATGGACATGATCTTCAACCACTGCGGGAGTGAACATATATGGTTTCTCGACCGTCCTTCGAAAGATTGGTTCAACTTTCCGGACGGATATGTACAGACTTCTTATCGGTTGACGCCTCATTTCGATCCTTACGTTTCGACTTACGATAAAAATATTATGGATATGGGATGGTTTGTGGAGTCGATGCCCGACCTGAACCAACATAATCCGCACTTGATGAAATACCTTACGCAAAACAGCATCTGGTGGATCGAATACTCCGGTATCGACGGCATAAGAATGGATACTCATCCGTATGTATTTTTCGATTCGATGGCGGAGTGGTGCAAAGAGATTCAGAACGAATATCCCGACTTCAACATCGTAGGAGAATGCTGGTACAATACAGAAGCGGGATCGGCTTACTGGCAGGAAAACAGCATATTGGACAAAACCCGAAATTCGCATCTGAAAACGGTTATGGACTTCCCGCTTCAGGGAATCGTACGGGAGGCTTTTATGTCCCAAACCGACAGTTGGACCGGATTGAACAAAATATACGACCGTCTTGCTCTGGATTTTATGTATAGCGATCCTATGGCTGTACTTACATTCCTCGATAATCATGACACCGACCGATTTTTATCGGAAGAGCCCGATAATCTGGGTTTCTTCAAACAAGCCATTGCATTTTTACTGACGACACGGGGCATCCCGCAAATTTATTATGGAACGGAAATACTGATGCACGGAAACAAAAAGGAAAGCGACGGACTGGTACGGCTCGACTTTCCGGGTGGCTTTCCGGGAGACAAAGTGAATGATTTTATCGCTGCCGACCGGACTCCCTTACAAAATGAAGCTTTCGATTTCATTCAAAAAATCTTGAAATGGCGCAAAGGTAATGAAGTGATCAGTAAAGGCAATATGACACATTTCATGCCGACAAACGGCATTTACCTCTACCAAAGAAAATTTAAAGATAAACGCATCATCGTTATTATGAACGGTAACGATACTGCAAAAAGCATCGATATGAGTCGCTATAAAGAGATACTGAAACCGGGTGAGGGAGGTATAGATATAATCAGCGGAGAACCTTTTATATGCTCCCCTCGAATGGAGTTTGCTCCAAGAGCTTTATATATTATAGATATGACTCCATAGCGTGTTACTATTCGATATGAATACCGGATTGTTCTTAGTCCGGTATTCATATCGGAATTTCCGAATAGCACCCGTTACTCATACCTCAAACATCTCTGTGTCTCCTCTCAAGAGGAGAATCTGATACCAAACCTATACCGCTCTTGAGAAAGGATTAAAGAACTGTGAAACGTGTTACGCCCCTGCTCAGTATTTACTTTGAATCATTCCGGAGACTTCAAACCTAACGTAAGACTATCCAGAACAATTGTATATTTCATATTTTCAAGATCTTGCAACGTATAATTCATACTATTAACATATTTTATATTTATTCCCTCACAATCTTTTACCATATTTAAATCATAATCTTTTCCTGATAAATCTTTATATATATATACATATATATCTTCGGTATAAAAATCTAATTCCACTGTACATAGAGTAGTCCCACTTGGTTCTATCTTATGCATTTGGGATGTAAAACAACGACTCGGATTAGGAGAATTATCATATATATGAGTAACATCTCCAATACAACTAAATAAAATCGTTGTATCTATATCATTATAAATCGTCACTTCTCGTGTTAAAACCTTCCCACATGAAAAATTCCCGAATAGAAATATTATCGATACCACATAAATTAATTTTCTCATAACAACTTTATCTTATATACCATAAACCTCCTGTCAAACTCAAACTCTTTATCAAATCAGAACGAACAGAAGCATCTCTTACATCATAATAACGACCTCTTACTCTCTCTGAATTTGGATCTAATGGATTTTTCAAAAAGTTCCATCCTTTATCCTTATCTAATTGATCTTTAGTTCGATAAAATCCCTCAACATTTTCACTCATATAAATTAACGACCGCATATTGGCATCTTGCTCCGTCTTAAAAAAACAATGCATCCCATCTCCCGCAGCACTTTTCAAACTCGGAATAGCGACCTTGAACAGGTAACTCCATCCCATCTCCTGGCTCTGCAAATAGTGCCCGTACTCATGCTGAAAAATGACGTTATCGGGATCGGCTTCAATACTACTGCCTCCCATAATATATGAACCCAATGTAAATGCTTTGCTTCCTTTCAAGAATGCCGGTTCTAATTGCGAAACAGTCGCCCCGCCCCAACTGCTTACTTTACGAGTAAAACCAAATAAATTACTAAAATAAGATGCCCAAAAGCCGGCAGTTGTTTGCGGAAGTTCCCGAGTGAAACGGCTCTTTGTCCGTTGGCTTCCTCCGGAAAACAAACCCTTTAGAAGCATATATTCATTCTTAACTCCCTGCCAACCTGTTTTAAAAGGATTCTGTTTTTTGACTAAACCTTTTATAAAATGAGAAAAAAATGCTATAATAAACTCTCCATTCTCATCTTTATAAACCAACGGATTGTTCAAGCAATAGGTGTAACGGTTAAAATTTTGGCTGAAATCCGGCATCTGCACATAGGGATCGGGGCTGAGAAAGCGTCCTATTACCGGATCATACAGCCGGGCATTCATGTGTATCAATCCGTGATACTCAACATGTTTATGTCCGCAATACCCCCGCAACAAAAGCAATTCGGGCGTCTCTCCCGGAGCGTACATCTCCTGCGTATCGGGATCGCGAAAACGTCCCCACGGATCGTAACTCAATTCTTGCAATACATTCCCGGATTTGTCTATAACATGGGTAATGCTACCCATATAATCACGACATATATAGAGGTATTCCCACTCATTTTCTCCCCCTATCGGTGACGTACACCAAGCGGTGGTCGCCGAAAAGACATCTCCGTCGAGATACAGCACTCCGCCAAAATGATAACCGTTCAGCTCCTCATATTTATTATCCCATGAAAAATGCTCTCTAAAAATTTCTTTCCCGAGAGAATCTGTTCCTTCGATTTTTTCATAATTAAAGTTTCCGTCATAATCATACTGGAATGAAGTTTCTATATCCCCTTCGAGTATCTTCTGAGGGCGCAACAATTCATTATAGGTAATTTCTTGTGCAGCCTCCGGAACATAATCTCCGTAAGGCGTAATATACTCTATCGCATAAGGACGGTCTTCGGCATATTCGAAAGACCCGACTCCGGAATGGTCGGTGATGTTTCCCTTTCCGTCATAAGTTATCGTCTTGCCGTTAAATCCCGTGAGACGGTTCAAGGCATCATAAGAAAAATCTTCCCGGATATTCCGTGTATTATCTTGTCGCCAGGTCAGATTTCCGGTATGAGAATCGAATCGGGTACTCATATCCTGAATAATCCGATCACCGCAGGTTACGGTACGTTTTAACGGAAATCCGTACCGGTCGTATTCAAAAGTCCGGGTCAGCGGTCCCGTCTCTATCGACACGGGCAATCCCATATCATTTTCGGCAACAAGCTTCCATGCCGGAGCAGAAGCATCGACTTTGATCTCGGTCTTATGCCCATTGGTATACGTGTAATGCACTCTCCCTATCGTACATGGCAAATAACCGTAATAATTTATCCAACTTATCTGCCCCAGTTCATTATAAGCATACTTGCGTTCTAAACTAAAATAATCATCGATATACTGTATATCTTCCGATAAGCGGCCATACCGGTCGTACTTATAAAAACGCGAACCGGTATTTTCGACAACTTGCGACAAACGGTTATAATTGTCATAACCGAACTTGACGGTACGCAACTCTTTATTGTCTTTGGAGATATGGATCGAGTCTTTTCGCCCGTAAGAATCATACAAAGTTCGGGTCTCGACCCCATTCGCATCTTTTTTATAAGTCTGATTTCCAAAAGGACCGTATCCCCACTCGATCGTACCGACACTCGGATCGGTCATTCCGATTTTCTGTCCGTACACATTATAGGTGAACGTGGTAGTTATGTTACCCGGCGCTGTAATCGATTCGGGCTGACCATCGGGACGCAATGTATATTGTATATCTCCCGCCATATCTGAAACCCGAATCACTCTACCGACTGCATCGAACGTCTTTGAAACCGTTATTCCCTTTTTGGTCTCGGTAACGGTATTCTGCCCGTAATCATACACATCGGTACGTCCCGAAGCATAATCGGTACGGACAAGCCGATCATGAAAGTCATACGTCATCTGATTCCACGCCGAGGGACTCTGAGAACGAAAAGGCAACGATTCCTTTTCGAGCAAACCGTGCTGATTATACACTTTATCGGTAAAGAGATAGTGTCCGTCAAAACGTTGCGCTCCTTTGCGGACTTCCCGGCCTAAAGCGTCCTGAAACAGTTTCTCCGTCGGTTTACCCGTATGGGTTGTCGTTATCTCGGTCAATACCGACTCCGGTCCCGAAGCCCACGCATAAGTAACGACCGTCTCGGTACTGTCGGGATAAACAGTTCTTAAGGTACGTCCCAAACCGTCATATTCATAATATGTATGCAGCCCTTCGGGATTGGTTTCCCGAACCATATTACCGTAAATATCATACTGCCACTGTGTAATCAAATTCATAGGATCGGTCTTTTTAACAGGTCTTCCATAAGCATCGTATTCATAGAAAGTTATTTGATACATAGAGCCATAACTTTGTATATCGTATGCTATCATATTCTGATCCTCATCATACGTATAATTTTCTTCCGACACAGGAGACGACTCTCCTTTAACTACCGATTTATACATGAGATTTTGATAATCATCATATTTATAACTTTCTGATGTTCGTAAATCTGTTTGACCGGGAGCTGAATATGTTGTAGTACGGGTTTTCAACAATCCGGTATAATATTTACTCTCCGTATCGATATTCTGATAAGTATTTTCGATCGTGGTTTTCAGATCGTCCCCGTAATCGACCACCTCTTTTATCGGATTTTCCTTATCGTCATAGGTATATGTCGTAATATGAGTATTATCGTTTAAAAGATCTTTTTCTGTTTTCCTCAACAATAACGATTTCACGGTCTTATCGTCATGCAACACAAAATCATATTCAAAATCGGATACGGTCTGCTCGGTCTCTTCTTTCAGCAAGATACCGTAACGGGTTGGATCGAAAATCTTTTTACCATACCAGGACCGCAGCCCGTCGATCGTATTGACGGTTTTAAATCCTCTGAAACCCAGCCCCTGCACATGAGATATACCGCCTTCATAACTGAATTGCAACGATTCGAAAAGCGCTCCTCCGCTATAACCGTCTTTTGCCGTGGTTATCCATATCGGCGCAGTAAAATCGATATAAGGGAAAACCGCTCCTTGCCCGATCTTATAATTGTAACCGCTATTCATTTTTTGATAAGAAAAACGAATCTCATTGCCGGTACTGGTATAAGCAGCAGAAAGTAAACGGGATTGTGACTGGTCTATTCCGTAATTGATCTTATACACTTCATTCTTATACAACCCGTACAAAAACAAATGATTAGTAGCCTGCATCACGGTAGCGGGGACTAATATCGCCGGATTGGATAAGGTTGCGGTGACGATATTATTCGGTTCATAAACAATGACGTTATTTCTTACCGGATATATTTTGACCTCTTTATTCTCCTTTTGACACACAATATCGAGAATCCCGTCATTGTCCATATCTTGCATAAGCAGATTATCGCTTTTCTCTACGGGGAAACCCGGTATGGATTCCAACTTATACTCCGTACCGGTAGAAAACCACAGGTATAACCGGGCTGTATATATTGTTCACAGGTATAACACCATACATCCGGCAAACCGGTCATGGAATTAAATCCTTCATATCCGAAATCATGCCCATGACATACAGGACATTCTCTCGGAGAATAGACAGGGACGTATTCGGTCCGGGTACGAACGAATTCCGGGGAAATGATAAAATCGGTTTTAGCATCACCGTTTACATCGGACAGCAGCATTCGCTTATCCGACAAAAAAGAATTCGATATCCGGTTATCGGAGTATATCTTGTTTAATTGCCAATCTCCATTTACAGAAACAAATGTATAGATATCGAAACCTGCGGGATGAATATGACAAATATCGGCTTTGCCATCTCCGTCGAAATCGACTACCGTCACCATATCAGCGCCCATATTGTAATTAAACACGGGTCTTTGAAACACAGGTGATAATATCTGATCCAAATCGAACAGATAACATACGGATTTATGCTGAGCCATATCTAACGGGGCATTCATCGAAACCGCAAATATCTCATCCTTTCCGTCCCCTGTAAAATCTCCGCTCAAATAGGTTTTAGGACAGAATGAATAGGTATCTTTCTTTTTTATCGCATCTCCCGTAAAATAATAAACATCTTCTTTCAGATCCACTCCGGTATTCATATAGGCCGGAGCATAGGCTGCGATGCGAACCACATCCTTTCCCGACATCACTCCGCTATTGATACGTACGATCTCGTCACCCGGGACATAGTCGATATTGGCGCAAAAAGCAGAATTGAATCCTGCTTCAACTTGAAGCTCAAGAGCATAAGCCGAATTCGATCCGATACCCGGATAAAGGTTCAATTTATGACTCGGATCAAGCGCGACATAATAATATTCTTCTTGCGGATTTCGGTATAGTCCGGGATCGGGATACGAGATAATCCCGTCATCATCACTGCCGTATGACAACTTTCCGGAACGAACAACCAAATCTTTCATATCGGGATAGTATAAAGAAATACTCGACGTATATTGTCTAATACCTCCCTGATTACCGGAAGCATAGGCAAAACGCAAGGGGGCAAGACGCAACAAAAATAAGGTTAACGATGTGCGCATATGACAATGATAGCTAGTTATTCCTTTATTATTTCCTAGGTTGCAGATTTTCCATTTAATGTCATTTTCAGGATGTAATTTCCGGCCGGTTGATCGCTAAGGTCAAAAGAGACTTTTGACGAAACGATTTTTCGGGTGGCAATACATTTTCCGTTCATAGTAAAGATTTTCACATCTCCCGATAGTTCTTCCGTATTACCGGAAATGGCAATCGTTATTTGCCCCTTGGTCGGATTAGGGTAAAAACGAACGGTCTGCCCGGCAAATTTTTCAGATAAAGGTTTCTCATCTTCCGGATCGGCCAATGCCCGGTTTTGAACCCGACTTAATACAATCTCTCTCCTAACACGATTTCCCGAAACATCATAAGAATAGCGAATTTTAGTCTGCGCCTGCAAAATCCCTGCAAGACAACAGACGAGACACAAAGAATATAGTTTTTTCATGATCGGATAAGATAATTTGATTACTGTTTTATATTTCAAATTTAGAAAATACAGTATTAAAAAACAGAGATAATATTTATTACATTTTTATTAAAATAGATGTAAAAAGGGTTATCTCTATAAAATAAATAT
>OGOU01002283.1_pt1 | contig 13671 bp, 7 predicted proteins | sample 1552721 | NCBI WGS metagenome assembly OGOU01 (sample SAMEA2580176, study PRJEB22360) | human gut metagenome | biome: human gut; feature: human-associated habitat; material: faeces | place: Denmark | collected 2008/2010 | reverse complement strand
ATAATAAAAGGGCGGCATGACAAAAAAAAGAAGGCATCCTTTTTAGACACCTTCTGTTAAGTACGGGTTGAAACAATACCCCAATCTCAACCATTTCCCGTACTATTCTTTATAACATCACTTTGTGACGCACATTCCCTCCAGAAGTTTCGACCGAAACGATATAACAACCTTCCGGCAATTCAAAATAACGAACTCCGGCATTTTTTTCAGTTTCTTCTATCATCCGACCTTGCAGGGTATATATCCGAACTCGGGCGGCGTCACTATTCACACACAATTTTCCATTCGAACCGAATACTCGGATACTCCGGAATTCAGTCTTATCATTGGCTAAAAGAGCTTCGTTTTCTAATCTGAAAGTAACCGGAATACCATACTGGCAAGTAATTTCCAATCGGGTATTACCTTCTGTAGAAGCCGACATTACAGATACCTTATCATTATCTCCAACCAAAGACCATTCTCCTTTCAGCTCAAATGCATGAGTCACCGGACGACTCGGATCAGAAGTCGTATAATCGATAGTCTCTATATTAAGATTAGGATCGCATACACTCATATCGACTTGACCATCCACATCCGGAGCTCCGATCATGGCCATAACTTCACCGGTTGCATTTACAATATAATCATCATTATCGAGAGTCGTTTCTTCAAAAAACGCATAGCCTGTCACACCTGTTTCACGGTCATATACAATATGAGCCTTGTCGTCTTTACGAAGAAGATCATAAGGTTGATAACCTTCAGCTTTTAATGCAACTATTTCCGAATCATCCGGTTGTATGGTAATCAAGTATTCATAAGAAGCATCTGAAGGTGCCGCACCGTGATCGATATATGCAGAAGCGAATTTGCCTTCGGTTGCGGCCTTGGTCTTGTTATTTACAGACGTCTGCAGGCCCTTAGTAACAATAACTTTTAAAGGTTCTTTTACCTGATAATAATTACCTGTCTGATCCTTGAAAATCATACCGTCTGCATTTTGTACCGTAGTGTTGATCGTTGCATCTGTCGAAACGGTATTATCCCATTCTACCGCTTCGTCATCGCTCAAAATAGCATGTTGAAAAAGCGTAGTCTCCGTATTAGAAGCACTTTCGGAGTTCGTTATTCCTGTCCCGATGCACACGATACGATTATCGAAACAAAAAGCTGATTTACGAGCAGTGAAATCGGGTGTAAAGTTTTTATGTGACGGTTCTTTCAACTTAATGACAAACATCCCGCAAGTCCCGTTCAAATTATTGCTACCCGCAAATGTTTCATCCTGCTTCAACGTCGCATCAGTATATGGAGAATTCAATGCCGACCAACTTTTATGAATCGTTGTCGTTCCCGGTAACCGATTCCAATCCCATCCGTCTTCCAGAAAACGACTGTCCGCCTCGGTTACAGGGTCTCCACTATCTAAAATTTGTATCGATCCATAACTTTGATAACGGCCATAACGATTATTAGAATAATATATTTCCGCACCCCAGACATACCGGTTAAAGCCTTTTAAGGAAACCATCCATTCTCCTCCCCTAAATACTCCTTGAGCTGCATGATTATAAGTAAAGAAGCCCTGCATAGGATCGGCCTTTTCTATTCCCAGTGCCGTAAATTTCTTTTTCATATTATTCATAGCGGTAGTAGCTGTAGCCGTCTCATAAATGCGTAAGAAATTAGAAGCGAGATCTTTGTCAACAGTTTCTCCATCTACTGCCAAATAGGCAAATGCATTGATATTTTTCGATTTTATAGAACACTCGTTCGGGTTAAACGGGTGTCGTCCGCAAACGCCTATACCCCATTCTTTTACATTACAATAAGAAGCCATTGCCATAAATGCCTGTTTCAAAATAGCTCGAGCCGAAGCATCCAATGTAAAAGATGTCCCGTTCACATAATTGGCATAATCACCCAATATACCAAAAGCAGAAGAGGCGTAATCGGGATAATGAGCTCCGTGGTGAAATGCTGTTCCGTCCGGTTTAATACCTCCGATAGTTCCGGGTGTATAGCATATCGATCCGTTAGTCCATTCAGACAAACCCTTAACAGCTCGGAATCGCTCGGTCTCATCCTCGATCATCAATGCCGCATAAAGTCTCGGCAAATGCAAAGTGTACCAAGTATCGACCAACTCATCCCGATTTATATCATAAGGCTGACGGGTCTCTGCCAATCCACTCCAATATTGAATTAATTGCAACGCCTCATCCCAACGACTTTCAGACTTAAGATAATCTTTCATCATCCACACGGCTTTAGGCATATCCCGGTTAAAATAACCGAAATGGTGATTTGTCCCCATACCGCTTCCATAAGCATACCCTTGATCCAAAGCATAATCGAACACCAACATAAAATTCTCGGCTGCCGATGAATTTCCATTAAAGTAATAATCCATAGCAAAACCGAGCATCATATCATTCACATCCTGACACCCGATATCTCCGGACTCTTTTTCCTGATCTGTGTACAAAGGTTTTCCCGAAATAAAACCGGTAGAAACATCCCGCTTAATTCCCGCAGCAGAAAGTTTCGAAGATGCATTCGCAATAGTAGTATTGTTCACCTTACCGAATAAAGCAGTTTGTACCGTAGTAGTCATCTCACGCAATTCGGCCAACTCCGACGTTGTAGGAACAAGATCTTTCAATTCATCCGAATACGAAAATTGTTCCCACTCCCACAACCGTCCCCAGTGCCAAAAATCACGGGTAAGGAAACGATTATTTTTCGGAATTTGAGCATCCGGAGTAGCTTGTTTGTTTATATTACTCGAAAAGTCCCAACGGTCAAAATAAAGCGTACCGCTCTCTACCCCTTCCGGAGCTTTTATCGTTAATTCGTCAATATCTTGTTGCGTCGGCTGCACATCATCCGACTCTCCGGGCGCCCACATATCCGAAAAGGCTATCCAGCAAGCACGCCAGCCTGTAAAATTTAAATTAAAGTCAAATGTATATACCCGCACCGTCTTATTCCTAAATATAAATTGCAACGATTTTCCGGGCATTGCCTTCGGAGAATAGATCCACATTCGCAAACCGCCCCGATTACTGAATGCCTTAATCGCATACGGAATATTTACCTCATCATTTACTCGGAAAAGCGCTCCGGTAGCCGTCCAATCCCAACGAAGAGATTTTGTTCCCATTTTGGCATGGTCGGACGAAACAGATAACGTTCCTTTTTGTATATCGTTGATAGTTGTCGGAATCACTCCGTCCTCAAAATCATATTGTATCCCATAGACAGATACGGAGAATATAAAAACAAAAAACGAAATGAATATTTTTTTCATGAGTAAGGGGTGTTTTTACGGTTAGAAAGAAAAGTACGGGTAATCCGATCGGATTACCCGTGCCATTAAGCAAATACAAAATAGTAAATTAACGGATAATCACTTTTTCTGAAACGGATTTACCGTTTGCAATTACCTGAATAATATAAGAACCTTTTCTCAAATCGATATTTGTATTACCTTCTGAAATTTGTTTATTCCCGAGCAATGAACCGCTAACCATATCATAAATATTTACGATTGCCTCAGTAGCCGACAAAACAGAAACTTGCGTACCGGTAGCAATTACCTTAATGCCAGATTTATCGGTTACAGCAGGCACTGATATTCCTGAAGTCGGATCATTTTCGGCAAACATTACAATATCGTCGATCCAAAATGTCTTTCCGGTAGTATTACAACTGAATGCGAAGTAAGGAGTTACCATATTGTCTGTACCTTCAAAAACAAACGTATACGGAGTCCATTCGGTAGTCAGTGTCGCCATAGGCGTTCCTTCTTTAGGAGATTTTTTATCTTCAGCAAGATAAGAACCTAAACCTAAAGCCGTAGATTCTTTTTTCCCGTCATAGAATAAACCGTAAACGGTCTCTCCGCCTTCCGCACCTTTCGCCCAAAAACGAACGGTTACTTTATTATCCGTAGCATTCAGATAAGTTACAGGCGCTTGAGAGGGGCACTGATAAAATTCTTTTTCAAGGTCTGGAGCAGGTGTATATTTCCCAGATTTAATACCGCCATGAACATTTCCTTCAGCATCATCTTGGGCCCAATCCATTCCTCCGTTTTTACTCCAATTATAAGTCGTTTCAAATCCCGGATTTCCTAAATAAGCCGGGGTCAGAAAAACATTATCGATATACCATTCTGCCGAATTTGCTGAAAATCCGAACGCAAGTATGGCATCATCCACAGCCTAAGACAAAGTAATGTCAAATCTCAAAGTCATAAGAGTTACCCCCGCGCTTGTATTGATCTTCTGTGCAGCAGGAAGATACACGTTATTTGCTGTTGTGGTAGCCCCATCTGCAGACAGATCGACGCCTTTCAATATACCGACACTGAAAGTTCTTGTTTCAGCAGTATTCACGGCACAGATATCAAGCGTCAACGTATATTTTTGAGCGGCCAAAGATGGTAAAGAGGTATAGACTCCGCCATTAAAACGATTTTTTAAATTAGTATCAGTGGTATTATCCCCAGCGCCATTACTTTTCACATGAAGAATACCGTCCGATACCTCGCAAGTCGCCACGGATCCACCATTCCGTGAATATTGTGTCCAACCTGTCATATCGGTATCGAACATACTGTTCGAAACTAAATTTTGAGCAGACATGTTCATCCCGAACAAGACAGCTGCCGTAACCAGTAAAATTCTTTTCATAATTATGAGGTATTAAAATAAGTAATTATTTAATCTTGGTCAAAGTCACTTCATCGATAAAGAAATCGATATCCGGCTCTTCCAAAGTAATCAGAAAACGGGCATTATCAACACCTTCCTGATCATCGGTAATGGTAAATTTCTGAGTAAATTGTTGCCATTCGGTAGTCACTTTTTTCTTAGGAGACCATGGCGATTTAAAATCTCCCAAATAAGGTGCTGTAGAAGGTTTTATCATCACTCGCAAACTTGTACGCTCTGCTGCATTTTTAGAAGCCTTTGCATAAAAAGTTATTTCATACTGACCCGGTTCTAAAGACAAATTTTGATAGATATAATTGTCCCAAACCGGTTTCTCGCACTTATTTACGGTAACTTTCAGGCCCTTTCCCTTGAACCCTTCACATTCCGAAGTTTCTATTCCTCCTCGTTGAGCTTGATAATAAGCCAACCATTTACCTTGTGTATTTTTTTGTCCGGTAACTACTGCCGGAATACCATCTTCAAATCCGCCGTTTTCCAACAGATTTTCTTGAGCGAAAGCCGTAAGTCCGAAACACAGACTCAACAGGCAAAATAGCATTTTTTTCATTGTCATTCTTTTTAAGATTAGTATTTCGTTGTTTATTGGGCTATCAACTTGAATTCCACCGGACGACCATCGATACAAGTAGCAGTCAGGCGAGTATTTCCATTTTCTTGTTTTATAACGACCTCATCATTATCCGATACATTCTTCCATTTCCCTTTTAGAAGAATACTTTTTATAAGCGGTTTGGCCGTCGTATAAGTTTTCTCTTCCAAATTCAGATTCGGATCGCAAATACTCATCACCAAAGTCTTTTTATCTGTCGGACGCAAAAGAATCAATGTTTCGGCATCAGAGGCAAGCAAATAATCATCCTTTATATTGTCCAAAGTTTCAAACATAACATACCCCACCGTACCACTCGGAATATCTTTTACAATATGTGCATAATGATCTTTTCGAAGTATCTGATAAGGCAATCCTTCTTCCGATGCTATTTCTTTTGCTTGATCAGGAGTCGGCTGTACCAATACCATATACTCGTATTCGGCATTATCAGGAGATACACCGTGATTCAGGTAAGCTGTTACGAACTTACCTTCGGTTTCCGACTTCTGCTTGTTATCCCTAGATTTTTGTTTTTGCCTTAAAATACGCAAGTCTTGTCCGGCAGCAATCCGGTAATAATTACCTTTTGTATCAGATAAAAGTACAGATGATTTTTCTGAAATCGTTTTTTCTATCGGAAGACCGACAATTGTATCCGAACCGAGCAATATAGGTTCAGAATTTCTTTTCAATGCCAGTTGAAACAACGTGGTTTCCGTCGGATATTCTTTATTATTATTAGAGATATTCGATCCTAAGCATACCAAACGGTTTTCAAAGCAAAAGACTGACTTTCGGGCTACGAATCCGGGTGTAAAATTTTCCCGATCTTTCTCTTTCAGCTTAAAAACGAATACTCCTTGTTTTCCTTCCAAAGATGACGCTCCAGAAAAATTTTCTTCAGAACGCTCCATCAATGTTCCCGGAAGAGGATTTTCAAGCTTTTCTAACGGAAGATGTATTGTTGTTGTTCCCGGAACACGATTCCAATCCCAGCCATCTTCGACAAATCCGCTTGCAAAGCTATTGACCGGACGACCGGATGCTAAAATCTGTACCGATCCATAACTCTGATAACGACCGTAACGGTTGTCTTTTGTATATATTTCGGAACACCAAACATCAGTATTATATCCCTTCAACGTCACCATCCAATTTCCAAAACGATGTATTCCCAAAGCTCCATAATTATAGGCAAAAAAGCCTTGTGGCGATGAAGCTGCTTTAATACCTGCTTGTTCAAATTTTCTTTTATATGGAGACGAAGTCCTGTTCAGTCTCAAATAATCGGCAGCCAGCTCTTCATCGATCTTATTCCCCGATCCGGTAAGGTCTCCTCTATCTGCCAACAAAGCAAAAGTTTGTACTGCATCATTCGAAATCGATCCGTCAAAAGGATGTCGTCCGGCTATACCCAGTCCCCAATCTTTTAAATTGCAGTAATTCCGCATTGTTTGCAATGCAAGCTTTACATTACGAGCTGCATCATCAGAAATAGTAAATTCTGTATGGTTCGTCAGCTCAAGATATTTTCCGATAGTAGCAAAAGCTCCAATCGAATATGCTGGATATAAACCTCCATGATGAAAAGTAGTACCATCAACTTTAATTCCTCCTATCGTTCCGGGAGTGAAGCCCAAAGATCCGCTTACCCAACGGCTCAAAGCTTTCATACTACGAACCTGGTCCCTCATATCCGGCTGAATAAGAGCGCTTATTACTTTCGCTGTCAATAATGTATTCCACGAATCAAGTAATTCGTCTCTACCATACTGATAAGGAATCCGTGTCTCCGCTAATCCGCTCCAATATGCCAAAGTACGACGAATATTCTTGTTTAAAGGAGTTTCTTCCTTTAATAAATCACGCATCATCCATGCGGCTTTATAAATATCCCGAATCTGGTATCCGTAATGGTGATTAGTTCCCAAACCGCTCCCAAAAGCAAAACCTTGCTGCATTGCATATTCGAATACGTCAAAGAAAGCTTGTTTCGATTCTTTATTTTTGTTGTAATACCAATCTCCGGCAAAACCGAATAACATGGTTTCCAGATCAGACAAACCGATCTCTCCTGCTTTCTTATTCAACTCATCATTAGACACCAGCGGAGCACCTGTTATTTTTCCGTCAACCCTATGGATATTAGCTTTCTCCGCAATGGATAAAGCCCGGGTAGCATTACCTTTTCCTGTTTCCGGAGCGACCTGATCCGTCAATCGACGGGAAAGCAACTCTATATCTTGTCTCTGTGATGAACCAACAGACGCTAAGGGCAGATCATATTCATAATGTTCCCATTCATACAATCGAGCCCAATGCCAAAGAGTCCGAGATAGTTTTGTATTATTCAAAGGAGTCTGATAATCCGGAGTCGCTTGATGATGAACTCCTTTTGCAGGAAATTCGACCCGGTCGAGTAAAAGAGTTCCCGTTTTTAAATTTTCAGGTGTAGTCATCGTCCAACGTACCAACTCTTTACTTTTATGATCTCCCTGCATATTCTCAAAGCTGATCCAACAAGCTCGCCATCCGGAAAATCCGAGATGATAATCGAACCAATAAGGAATCGATCCATCGGCTGCAACAAAAGATATTCGCAACGCAGCATTCACAGGTTCATCATTATACACCCACATCGTCAATCCGCCTTTACGAGTTCCGACAGCCTTTTGCAACAATGAAGGGTTATCAACAGTCAGTACAGAAGGAGAAAACCACTGCCATTGAAGAGAAGCAGTTCCCTCTTTTACAAAATCCTTATTCAAAGATAATTTAGCCGAAGTTGCAGAAATATATTCCGGAATAGAAACATTCCAGTCGATTTTTTGAGAGTATCCGTTATAAGAAAACAGAACAATCAGAAGCAAGGCCAACCATTTTATTTTCATAGAGAGTGTTTTTCGTTTGATGCAAATATCCTTATTAAACATGAAAACCAGAAGTAATAAAAAGCTCTGCATATCCCATAAAACAAAAAATGGAACAATTTCAATAACCCGGATTCAATTTTCCGAAGAAAAGAAAAGGACTGCACACAGAAGATGCAGTCCTTAATTATAATAAGCATAGTTAAGGTTATTCTTTTTCTTTAATAGTGAAGGTCACTTCCTTTATCGTACGTGCCGATCCATAAACATTTTGATTTCCGGCAATAAAAGTGACAGTATATGTGCCCGGCTGAGTATAAACATAGGAATATGAAGGAAGTCGCACATTGATATTTTTCAGGACTCCGCTATTTTCATCCGGATCGCAAGTATTGAATTTTAAGGACTTGGTAAACAACCAATCATCTGCATTATTGGTATAGTCTGTTTCATTAGTACCTCCACCAAGATACATAAAGCTATTTACCCGTGTCAATGATGAACGCAAATCCCACACTCCCGTACAAGAAGAACTTCCGGAACTGTTATCAAAATAGGGATCTCCCTGTTGTGCATGTTTAGGATTTGTATTCGGATTACGGTCAAACGTTTGTAATCCTAAATCTGACAAGTTCAACGTTGTAGTATTTCCGTTTTTATAAATTGTCGTTATCGCCACACTATAAAAATCCCATCTTTTTAAAGCACTTGTTCCATCAAAATCTGCTTTATAATGAAAAGCGAGAGTCAGCTCAGAAATACTGTGAGTATCCTCAGAAATACAGTAGGGCATAAGGTCAAAAGATGCTGCCGTTCTGTTCGAGAATTTACTTTCCAATAGTTCTCCATTACCGCTCAATAAGGTAGCATCAGACTCAAAATCGGCAACACGGACCTTATCAGTAGTAACGTCTTTACTTAATCCCGAAAAGTCGTCACTGACAAACAACGAGAGTGTATTGGTGACTTTCCCGTAGCGTGCCTGAGCCTCAAAATTCAGAGTCACAGATTCTATCTCTTCCAAAGGTAATTCGGTACGTTCCCTATTCGCATATTTATGACCTTCCTCTCCGGACCACCAAGTTATATAATCCGGATTTCCGTCAAAATTAAACACGACCGGATCTCCTGCCTCGTATGTATTATCGGAAGCTAAAGAGACGTTGAAGTCAACACTGTCATCCACATCCAAATCATTACAAGAAACTAAAAATGCACCGACAGCCAATATATAGATTGAATTTCTGATTTTCATAATTTTCCGTATTTAAAGTTTATCTCCACGCTTGATTCTGCTGTAACAAATTATTCAGTCCGAGTTCCCGGGTAGGAATAGGTAACCATTGATACCGGTCCGATGTTGCACCGTTCGTCGCATATATCAGCAAATACTGTCGACCACTCGACCAACGGGTATCGGTTGCATACAGACTGACTTTTTTCATTGCCTCCTTATATTTACCCCAACGGATCAAATCCATTTTGCGTAAACCTTCAAAACAAAGTTCCCGACCTCGTTCATCTTCAATCAAACGCTGAAAATCCTGAGGATCTGTAATATTGACTTCATCAGCTTTAGCACGACGACGAACATCATTCACATAGCCGATCGATTCGACAGAAGGCGATCCGTCTGCCTGATTTTGCGCTTCGGCATACATTAACAACACATCGGAATAACGCAGCAACGGGAAATTAATCGGTGTATAATTTTTACCGCGAGGAGTTACCAACTCATATTCCCGACGAAACTTACCGGCATTTCTTTCGATATATTGCGTACGTGTAGCATATTGCTTTTGTCCATCTTTTAAATCCGGTTCTCCATTATTATTCAGTTTCACATCTCCTATATATTCCCAATTCTTTTTCCAATAAACCGTCGCATCGTCTCTTTTTTGGAATCGATAAGGAGCTATATTCCAATCTCTACGCTCATCTTTATTATACTTCTCATTCAAAGGATCATCTTCATCTTTTGTAGAAATCAGTTCCGGCGTACCGTCTCCGTCAAGGTCATTATATAAATCCCACAAACCCGGAGTTACACAATACCGGCCATAGCTATATCCCAAAGAAGTCTGAAGTACATCCGCATTCTGAATACCGCAGATCAAGCTACCGATACGTCCGGCATTCGTATGTGAATCCTGACGGTTTCCTTTAAATTCAACTTCCCATATCGATTCTTCCGGATCATAAACGTCTGTCGCTAAATTCTTAAATACTTGGGCATAACCTTCCATATTCAACGCATGAGTCATCGAACCGTCCTGCGGATGAATAACCTCTCCCGCCCAATATTTAGCTTTCGAATACAGTTCGGTTTCATTTGTCGGCCAACCGGCTCTCTTCAAATATACGCGGGCAAGAATACCCTTTACTGCCGAACGGCTTACACGCCCGGCTCCCACGACCTGTATCGTTCCTATTGAATAGTTTTCTTCATCGGTAAGAACTTTTTCCATCTCATCTGTTACAAATTTCAATACTTCAGCTTGAGAAGTAGCCTTTATATTCGGCACATAATTATCGGTATTGGTCTGAGCTGTCGTAATCAAAGGCACGTCTCCCCAACTTTGAGCCAAAAGGAAATAGAAATAAGCCCTTAGAAAAGTAGCTTCTCCCCGATACATTTTTTTATTCGCCTCGCTTACCGGAGAATCGGTTATTCGTTCAAGGAAATAATTGGCATTATTAATTCCTTCATACAAGCCCTGCCAAATAGAAGCCAAATCGGCATCATTCGCTGTATAATTATTATTAGGCAATCCTACCTCTGCCGTACTGGAAGTATAATAATAAGTAAGATCGTCCGTACCTATTGCCTGATAATATTTTTCACCATAGCCGCTCGAACTGTTCAGAGTATTGTAAATTCCTGTAAGTCCCATAAATGCCTCCGTGTCATCTTTATAAAAATCATCCGGATTAATGAAATCACTCGGAGTAGTGTCTAAGAAATTACAAGCAGTGAACAATAACATCGTGCTGCCCCAAAATATATTTTTAATTGTTTTCATTTTCAAATTCGGATTTTATCGGTTAAAAACTAACATTTAGGCCTACTGAGAAGTTATAAGCCCGAGGATAAGCCGAGTAGTCAAAACCCGGAGTCAAGGCAGAATTACGTACAGAAACTTCCGGATCATATCCTGTATAAGAAGTCCATGTCCATAAATTTTCTCCGGAAACAAATATCCGTGCACTGGACAACATCAGTTTTTTCAAAACTCTTTGAGGGAAATTATATCCTAAAGTCACAGATTTCAAACGCAAATAAGAACCGTCTTCGATTACACGTGAAGAAAATACGTTCGGTTGACTTGCCGCACGGGGAATATCGCTATTCGGATTTTCCGGAGTCCATCGATCGGCATACGAAGCAAACATATTGGTTTCTCTTTTCCATAATCCGTTATCGAATAATAACCTGTTCGCATTTAAAATGTCATTCCCGTATGACCAAGTAAAGAAAATATTCAGATCAAAATTTTTATATTTGAAATTATTCGTGAAACCTCCGGTATGGATAGGTTGTCCTCGTCCTATAATCGTACGGTCATTATCATCGACAACTCCGTCACCGTTTATATCGACATATTTGGCATCTCCCGGCTGAATCGTGGAACGATCATTCCCATTATTGGGAACATTCGACTTCAAAGTGTAATTTCCACCCGACACATCAAAATCCTCATATTTATAAGTCCCGTCATAAATATATCCGTACATTAGTCCCAACGGTTTACCGACCTGAGCAATATAAGACGGCTCGGCACTATAAGCATTATCAAAAGTAACCGTACTCAACAATGTTTCCTGGTTACGAGAGAGCTCTTTTACCTTACTTTGATTAAATGCAATATTGAAATTCGTCGTCCACGTAAAATTCTTATTCTGGATATTGGTAGTCTCCAGTGTTATTTCCAAACCTCGATTCTGCATTTTACCGACATTCAAATAGGTAGATGCATATCCGGTTGTATAAGGAAGATCGGCCTGAAGCAACAAATCTCGTGTAAGTTTATGATACAAATCTACCGTCAGTGCTACTCTGTCGTTAAAGAACCCGAGATCAAGTCCGAGATTAGTCTGTTCAGTTGTTTCCCATTTCAAATTTTTGTTTTCCAAACCGGTCAATTTATAAGCAGTCTGGTAACTGTTCCCAAAAGGATATTCAAATGCAATTTTCGAAGTCATTTGTCCCAATGAGGCAAAATCCGACACACGGTTATTCCCCGTAGCACCCCAACCTAAACGCAATTTACCGTTAGACAACCAATCTTCGAACGAAGCCATAAAATCTTCCCGGTTAAAACTCCATGCCACAGATGCCGAAGGGAAATACCCCCAACGGTTTTCTTTAGAAAATTTAGAAGAACCATCGGCACGGAACGAAGCCGTAATATAATATTTCGAATTGTAATTATAATTTACACGGGCAAGATAAGACATCAGCATATTTTCTCCGATAGTAGACTCGGATAATATAGGAATACCGTTGTCCATACCAGCCATGCCCAAATCTTCATGAGAGATATTCTGCACATCGTTTCTGAAGTAATTAGAATAATTTCCTTGAAACGTAGCCGCCGCCATAGCCGAGAAATTATGTTTACGCTTAAATACTTTAGAGTAATTCAATACATTCTCATTTACCCAGCTATGATCATCATAATGGCGTACCGACGCATTGACACCTTCAGAACGGGTGGCATTACCATAACGTGTTTTCGAATTATTGAACTGTTCGTTCTGACGTTTTTTCAATCGATAACTTCCGGAAACTTTCAATTTCAATCCCGGAATAAATGTATATTCAGCGTATGCATTAGCTTGAAAATCATCCTGTATCAAACGACGATATTCATTCTCTAAAGACAAAATCGGGTTAAAACGATAGTCATTGTTTGTCGGTACGGTCGGATCCCATAATAATGTACGCAAGTCAGTTCCATCATAACTTACAGGCCGATATCCCCAAACACTATAAAACAGACTGTTTGTTGCACTGCTCGAAGCAACAGACGGAGAAGCTCCATTCGTTATTCCCCGAGCGTAATTTCCATTAACATTTACTTTCAATTTCGGACTTATCCGCTGATCAAGGCTAAAACGTCCCTGAAAACGTTGATATCCGGAATTTAATAAAATACCTTCCTGATTCAAATACGATAATGAAGCAGTATAACGAGTTTCGGCTGTTCCTCCGGTCAAAGAGATGTAATGATTATTAGTAAAGGCTGTCCGGAAAATATCATCCTGCCATTTAAACTGATCGGGATAATTACGATAAGACTCAAGTGTCCGCCCATTACTATAATAAGAAGAACTTAAATCACCTTGTATCTCTTCCTGGAGTTTTACAAACTCATAAGCATCCATCAACTCAAGTTTTTTTGTCACTGTAGAAACGCTGAAACTACCATTATAAGAGATTTTCGGTTTGCCGATCTGCCCCTTTTTCGTTGTA
>OGOU01002277.1_pt1 | contig 13684 bp, 16 predicted proteins | sample 1552721 | NCBI WGS metagenome assembly OGOU01 (sample SAMEA2580176, study PRJEB22360) | human gut metagenome | biome: human gut; feature: human-associated habitat; material: faeces | place: Denmark | collected 2008/2010 | reverse complement strand
AAAACCTGATTCTAAAAGAATCAGGTTTAGGAAAAGCAAATCAAGATTCGCTTCAACTGTTTATCATCGTATTTGTATACTCTGATAAGAATGATTTCGTAATAAAATATACTGTGTTTCGTGGTATTTGTCAATCGCTTTCTTGAATTCTCTTGAGACCTTTCCATAGGCATATAAGGTCAAAATAACTGACCAAATCAGCGTTGTAACTATCTTTTTAATTAAGGGGTCAGCCAATTTAATTTCATTAGTTTATCTAAAAACACCACCAAAATTAAAGCATCTGCACTGCCACCAATACTCCAATTTTTTTCTTTGAATAAGTGATTCAATCTTTCTAAACAAAGGGTTCCCCGTAACGTTTGTGTCCCCCCTGAAGCAAAATATTCCTGGATTAACGGTTGATATATTTCAAAAATTTGGACATTTTGACTTCGTTTAATCAAATTCGTATCCTCAACATAGAGCGATAAATAAAGGAGCGTATCAATGAGTTTTTGTTGTTGTGTGCCTTGATGTTTTTGATAATAAGGCACTCCCTGTTCAAAGACAGCGGGATAACCTTGTTGCGCCTCACCACGGATTCCAGTCAAGCCATGCTGAACAAATAGTCGTTCACCCCAAGTTAGTTTTTCTAGCTCATTCGTAGCGAGGTTTTCAAAGTCAGCCAATAAGTCTTGCGTCATTGTTTGAAGCGTTTGTTGAAACAATTGTAAGGTGCAAGGGGTCTCCCAAATCATTAAACGACCACAGATAGCTAAAAAAATACCTAGAGAAAAAATCGCTCCTTTATGTGTATTGATACCTTCTGTTGCCTCAAACATCGCTCGTTCTGCTTCTAAACCAACTTGTCGAATCGTGCGAAATGTTGCCTCAATCGGCAAATGACGTAGCTCTGTCCCAGCTTGAACGAAGGTTTCAAAATAAGGAGTCAAAACCACACTACTTTCTAAAAAAGTGAAAACATCCATATCTTGATGGGCGCCTGCATCGACTGGATCCACCAAGCCTGGTTTATTTAAACAGGTCACTTCATAGAGTAGTGCCAATTGTGCTTGCTGCGCTAATTTACTCCTTGCTTGCTTTGTCATTGCCTTTTACGTCCCTTCTTCTGCCGTGGCCTTTTCTTGTTTTATATAGTCTAGTACAGCATTAAAAACCGTGTCAACTACGCCGCCATCAAATACATTAGGTATGAATTTTTCTGCTGTGGGTTCTGAAATCATAGCGGCCAAGCTTCGTGCTACTGTCATTTGCAAACCGACATCGACTTTTCTGCCTTTCGCTGCCAATAACCCTTTAAAAAGACCTGGAAAAGCTAAAATGTTGTTCACTTGATTCGGATATTTGGAAGAACCAGTTGCTAATAAACGGACGCCATTGGCTTGGGCGAGGGCTGGTTCAATTTCTGGTTTAGGATTTGCTAAAGCAAAGATAATTGGGTCTTGGTTCATTGATTTAATCAGGGCTGGCGTTAGCACATCCGCTTCTGATAAGCCTAAAAAAACATCCTGATTGACGACAGCGGTGGCTAAATCTTTATTTTCTACTGATGGTTTTATTACCTGTCGAAGCAAAGCACGTTGGTAAGGATTCAATGTCGGGTCTTCTTCTCTTAAAACACCTTGGCGATCTACTAAGGTGAGATGCGTAATCCCCGCTTGAATACATAACTTAGCGGTCGCTACACCAGAAGCACCAACTCCGTTAATCACCACACGTAATTCATTTAAAGGTTTTCCTTTAATTTTAGCTGCGTTAATTAGTCCAGCTAAAACGACGATGGCTGTTCCTTCTTGGTCATCATGATACACAGGAATGTTCAAACGTTGTTGAAGTTTTTCTTCAATTTCAAAACATTTTGGTGCAGAAATATCTTCTAAATGGATTCCTGCAAAACTATTTTGTAAATTTTCAATTGTTTGAACCATCTCGTCCACTGATTTTTGTTCCAGTGCTAAAGGAATAGCATCGACCCCCGCCAAATTTTTATAAAGTAAAGCTTTGCCTTCAACAATTGGCAAGCCCGCTTGCGTGCCCATATTGCCGAGACCCAGAACAGCTGATCCATCTGTAATAACCGCAATTAACTTACCACTAATGGTCCACTCGCGCGCTAATTCATGATTTTGGGCAATCATTAAACTCAATTCTGCGACACCAGGTGTATACATTTTGGCTAAATCATGATGGTTTAACACCGCTTCTGTTGCTTCAAGACTTAGTACACCAATATTTTTTTGATGAATTGCTAGAACTTCTTCTAACACATTGTCACTTCCTTTCACGGGCTGCCTTTTTTCTATTTGATGAAGCAAGGGTTTGAACAACCGTTATCGTCGCTCAAACCCTTGCTTCTTTATACATTTGCGGAGCACTTGCCCGTTCTATTCTGGCAAGTCAAGTTTGACTGTCACTTTCTGTAACGGTACATCGTAAAAAGGATCTTCACGACGTCCTAAAAAGTCTTTTCCTTGTTGCGGGAACATCGCATATAATAGGACATCCTCTTCAGATTTTGCGTATTGTTGGATTTCCTTTTCTAAACTATGCAACTCTGGTTTCAATAAATCCGCTGGTCGACAAGTGATTACCTCTTCATCCCCAATGATTTTTTGCTTAATCTCTTCTGCGATAGGTGCTGGTGATTTGCCGTATTCTCCGCGCACATAATCTTTGATTTCATTCGGTATTAAGGAATATCTTTCCCCAGAAATCACATTCATTAAGGCTTGTGTTCCAACCATTTGTGAAAGCGGCGTAACTAGTGGTGGATACCCTAAATCTGCTCTTACTTTAGGTACTTCAGCTAAAACTTCTTCATATTTGTCTTGTAAGCCTTGCTCCGTTAATTGACTTAATAAGTTTGATAACATACCACCAGGCACTTGATAAATCAAGGTTTTCGGTTCCGTATCTTTAACTTTAGGGTTTAAAATGCCTTCACTTCTAAAGCGATCACGAATCGGATTGAAATAGTCAGCAATCTCTGTTACTTTTTCCATATTTAAACCTGTTTCAAAGCCTAAATCTTCTAACGCAATGGCTACAGATTCTGTGGCTGGTTGACTCGTACCGCCAGCGAAAGAAGAGATAGCTGTATCGATGATATCCGCACCTGCTTCAGCAACTTTTAAATAGGTCATCTCAGAAATACCACTAGTCGCATGCGTATGCACCTCTAAAGGTAAATCAATGGCATCTTTCATTTTGCTCACTAATTCAAAACCCGTTTGTGGCGTCAAAACGCCTGCCATGTCCTTAATACAAATGGAATCCGCTCCTGTTTGACTTAATTCTTTGGCTAATTTTACAAAGTAATCGATGGTATGAATTTCACTCGTGGTATAAGAAATCGCTGCTTGACAGTGTCCGCCAGCTTCTTTTGTTGTTTGAATTGCTGTTTGTAAATTACGGACATCATTCAAGGCATCGAAAATACGAATAATATCAATCCCATTTTCAACTGATTTTTCGACAAAGGCCCGCACCACATCATCAGCGTAATGACGATATCCTAGTAAATTTTGTCCTCGTAATAACATTTGAAGTTTGGTATTTTTAACTTCTTTGCGAATTTGGCGAAGACGTTCCCAAGGATCCTCGTTTAAATAGCGGACACAGGAATCAAACGTTGCCCCGCCCCACATTTCTAATGCATGAAATCCTGCCTCGTCCATTGTTTTAATAATCGGCAGCATATCTGAGGTTGGCATCCGTGTTGCAATTAAACTTTGTTGTCCATCCCGTAGCACCGTTTCTGTAAAACGAATTTTTTTACTCACTTGGCTGCTCCTTTCGTGTCAAAATTATTTCTGTTATTTTTTCTTGCATTGCTTCAAGACTGTGACGTCGATTTCGTCCACAGACTTTCGCCTCTTCTTGGCACATAAAACAGCGCCGTGGTGGCAAGCCTAAATCTCCTCGATGAAGGCTTTTTAGTTCCTCATTTCCCCATAAAACATCTAGGTCCACTAAACGACCATAAGGATGTGTTTCTTCAATTTTGACCATTCTTTGTTTTAACTCTTGCGGGGCTAACGAAACCGCCAAATAATATTCAGGACCTGTCTTTTCATTCCGGTAAAAATTAACAATCGGTACTTGATCCAGCAATTGTTGCTCGACTTCGTCAATTACTTCTAAAAAAACAGCCGTTAAGGTGGGCGAATTTTTCACTTCTCCAGGAATATTCATTGTGGCAGATAAGAGACTAGCTTCTGGTGCTGTTTCTAACAACTCCTTCTGTGTGGCAGCTCTTTGTTCGCGAGCATCCAACATCTCTAAAAGTGTTACTTTTTCCCCATTAAACATTGCGTACCACATCAATTAGACTACCATCTCGGTATTCAATTAACGCAACAACTTTGTCTCCATATTTAATTGGTTCCGGGGTGCCAACAATGTTGTAGGCTTTGTCTTTCAACTCTTCTAACGTAAACTGAGGAACATCTAAGGTTTTAAAACAATCAATTAAGTCTGTTCTTTTTGGATTGATTGCAATGCCGACTTCTGTTACTACGACATCGACACTCGTACCTGGTGTAACGACTGTATTTACTTGCTCAACGATTGTTGGGATCCGTCCACGAACAAGTGGTGCAATCACTAGACTCATTTTACAAGCCATACTTGTATCGGAATGTCCGCCAGAAGCACCACGGATGACACCATCTGAACCAGTAATGACATTTACATTAAAATCTGTGTCCACTTCTAAAGCAGATAAAATAGCTGTGTCTAATTGATTAATAACCGCCCCTTTGCTAAGCGGTGAAGCATACATATTGGCATCAATTTCATAATGATTGGCATTTTCCCCTAAAGAAATAGCTGATGGATGATCAAAGTCTTGGACGTCAATAATTTTTTCTACTAAGCCTTCTTCCAAAAGTTCCACCATTGCATTCGTAATTCCGCCTAAAGCGAAACTTGCTTTAATGCCATCTTTAAGCATTTGTTCTCTCATGAACCGCGTAACTGCTAGTGAAGAGCCACCTGTTCCTGTTTGGAATGAGAAGCCTTCTTTGTAGTAAGGAGAATGTGTAATTATTTTTGCGGCATATTCAGCAATCAATAATTCTTTAGGATTCTTTGTAAAACGTGTTGCGCCTTTGGCAATTCCATCTGGATCACCAATTGCATCAATTTCTACCACATAATCAACATCTGTTTGTGGAATACTGATAGGGGTATTAGGATATGGTACTAATGTGTCAGTAATGATGACCACTTGATCCGCATATTTTGCATCGACCATCGCATATCCAAGAGAACCACAGGTAGCTTTTCCTTTGGTTCCATTCGCATTTCCATAAGCGTCTGAACTTGGTGCACCTAAGAAAGCTACATCAATATGGATATCGCCTGCTGCTACTGCCCGTGCCCGGCCACCATGTGAACGAATCACCACAGGATTTTCCATGATACCTGCTGAAATAGCGGCGCCTACTTTATCTCTCAAACCTGAAGAAGTAATGTTGGTGACTACTCCATTTTTAATGTGTTCGATCAAAGGTTCATGAACATTTGCAATTGAACTAGGTGCAATCGAAATGTTTTTCAGCCCCATGGCGGCAATCTCGGCTAAAACTAAATTCATCACATAGTCTCCTTCACGGAAATGGTGATGGAAAGAGATGGTCATGCCATCTTTCAACCCTGTTTTTTCAATTGCTTCACGAATACTTCCTAAAAGTTTTGTCTCCCGAGGTTTCACTGGTTTAATTGCTCGGCTCGCTTCTTGATAAGCATCAATGTGTGCTAATTCTCCTTCATAAATGCCATATTGCTCTGCATAAGATTGAGGAATGTCTTTGCCTACTTTATTTACTACCATGTCTATATTTCCTCCTCGGTAATTAATTTAGCCGCCAATGCTAACGCAATGACCCGTTCAGCTCGTTCAACAATTGGTTTATCAACCATTTTTCCATTTACGGAGATAACACCGGAACCTTTTGCTTCGGCTTCCCGAATGCCCCAGATTACTTCCTTAGCATTCTGGATTTCTTTTTCTGTTGGCGCATAAATAGTATTAACTAATGGGATTTGACGAGGGTTAATCACCGATTTCCCATCGAAACCTAGCTGTTTAATCAAACGAACTTCGGCTTCAAAGCCTTCCGTATTGTCTACATCTGAATAGACCGTATCAATAGCTGCAATCCCAGCTGCTCGAGCGGCATGTAAAATCATGCTACGAGCAAAGAATAGTTCTTGGCCATCTGGATGGCGCCGTGTTTTCATATTGGTAACATAGTCTTCGGCGCCTAACGCGATGCCAATCAAGCGAGTTGAACTTTTGGCAATCGCGGGCGCATTTAGAACACCTTCAGCCGATTCGATAGCAGCCATCATTTTCGTTGTTCCTACGGGAATGTCATTTTGCTGTTCTACTTCTGTAATGACTGCCTCGACATCAATGATATCTTGGGCTGTTTCTGTTTTTGGTAAACGAATCACATCGACACCAGCTAAGACCATTGCTTCAATATCTTCTGCGCCACCGGCATCTAAAGCATTGATCCGAACAACAATTTCAATATTGCCATAATCGAAAGTTTTCAAAGCAGAATGGACTAAAACACGGGCAGAGTCTTTTTCTTTTAATGAAACTGCATCTTCTAAATCAAACATGATTGAATCTGCCCTATACAAAGGTGCATCTCTTAGCATTGCTGCGTTCGCTCCAGGGACAAACATCATTGTTCTTCTTAAACGTTCCATGAGTCCAACTCCTTCCAATCATACGTTTCTTTTTCAGCGCCTCGATGTAAAACTGTAATCATCCGAGCTTTGATTGTACAATCTAATGCCCCTTTATCAATCGCCTTGACCGCAACGCCTTGGACATCTAAATGTTCCAAAGTTGTCGTAATCACCTGACGAATTTGATTGCCAAATTGTTTTTCGACACTACTTTCTAATTCAATGGTATTTTCTGTTGATTCAATGGGTTGGATGGTAATCATAATATCACTTGATTCTACTGTCCCTGCAGTAGCATTTTTGATAATCTTCACTTTCTTCACCTCATTAGTTTCTTGTGTTCTACTAAGTATTGATAACTTGTTGCTGGTAAAAACTTCTTGAGTGTCTCTTTGTCGCCTTCAGCCATCGCTTTGCGAACTTTCGTCGCACTAATCAGCTCTCCATCACTCGCTAATCGCGGGACAATGGTTAGCGTTATCGTTTGTCCGAAAACTTGTTGCATTGCTTGATTGTAGACAGCGGTCACTTCTGAATAAGGCTCTTCTCCCACATAACGTTGCTGAATTTCGAGTATTGGCGCAATTCTTTCTTTAAATAACGTTGCATCAAGCGTTGCTTGAATTGCAGCTACCTCTAATGGCGCTTTTTCTTTCAAAAAATAGGTAGGAAAAGTCGCAGACGAAACTAAGTAATCTTCTGTAGATAGGACTGTCACATTGGGTAAATGGGCGACCCCTTTTTGCACCATTGCGAAACGTGCTTCTTTTGAAAATAGCGATTTATCTTCAGATAAAACAAACACATAAACGTGTGGACTTTCTTTGGCTGCTTTTTCGACTAAGTACTGATGGCCTTTCGTAAAAGGATTTGCATTCATGACAATGCTACTGGCTGGCCCTGCTTTTTTATGCTGTGTCAGGTAACCAAGATAATCGGCAAAATCTGGTTTGCCTTGCTCCATAAATAGCACCTCTTGGTTCGCAACCACTTTTTGAAAGCCTAGCGACTGAAAAATTTGTTCATTTTTTGGTTTTGTATACAAAAAACTGTGTAATTGGTTTTCTTCTCTCAGTTTTTCAAGTAGATGAACCACCAATTGGGTTAACAAATTTTCAGATTGATATTTTTTACAAACGGCCACGCACTTAATCGTTTTGCCTGAAAGCGAGCCAGAGGCGATTAATGCTGTGTCATCATATATGCCAACGGTGTAATCAAGTGCTTCTGTCGTTTGCAATTCGGCTTTTTCCATTAATTCGCGCCAAGCTTGATAAGCTTTTTTATCTTTTTGCAACCAGATTCTTTTCATTGTATATACGCTGCTCACAGCAATAACCTCCTTTATTTTTTAATTGGAAATAATTTTGTTAGTAATTTAGATGCTAGATAAATGATAAATAAAACAACGAAAACGCCGCCCCAACCAAAACCTAACAGTTCAAAAGCAATTTTTAAATCTTCCATGTTAACAGACATGTATTCGTTCTCCTTTCCGTCCTATGTTAAAAAGGCTAATAGTAAGCCACCAGCAATTACAGAAGCGATTTGTCCTGAAACGTTGGCACCAGCAGCATGCATTAAAATAAAGTTTTGTGGGTCTTCATCTGTAGCCATTTTTTAAATGACCCGACTAGACATTGGGAAAGCGGAAATACCCGCAGCACCAATCATGGGATTGATTTTTTCTTTTCTAAATAAATTCAAGAATTTAGCAAAAAGCACGCCGCCGACTGAGTCCATAATAAAGGCGACTAACCCTAAGCCAATAACCATCAATGTATCGACTTTTAAGAACTCTGCATAGTTCATGCTAACGGAAATAGATAGTCCTAGCAAGATACTAATAATATTTACCAATTCATTTTGAGCTGTAATGGATAAACGATCCAAAACGCCACATTCTCTTAATAAGTTCCCAAACATTAAGAAACCAACTAATGGTAATGACACCGGCGCAATTAACCCTGCGACAATCGTAATAACAACCGGGAAAAGAATTTTCGCTGTTTGAGAAACTTCACCGGCCCGATAAGTCATACGGATACGACGTTCAGCTTTCGTCGTCACTGCTTTAATCGCTACTGGTTGAATAATCGGAACTAACGCCATGTAGGAGTAAGCGGCAACCATTATGGCCCCCATGTATTTTGAATGTAAGGTATTTGCTACGAAAATAGACGTTGGACCATCAGCGGCACCAATAATCCCAATCGAAGCAGCATCGTTTAAATCAAAACCTAATAAAACAGCCATAATAACTGTAAAGAAAATCCCAAACTGTGCAGCGGCACCAAACATCAACATAAACGGATTTTGTAACAATGGCCCGAAATCAATCATTGCCCCAATCCCAATAAATAATAATAACGGGAATAACTCTGTTTTTATTCCAAAATCAAAAAGAACATTAAACGGACCTGGCTCGCCGCCAGCGCTCAATACGCCGGAATTAGGAAAGTTCACTAAAATCGTTCCTAAACCCATCGGCACTAAAAGTGTTGGTTCATATTCTTTTTTTATTCCTAAATACATTAATAGTCCACCAATCAGCATCATCACAATGCGTCCTGGTTCTTGGCCCATTCCTATAACACCTTGAATCAGTGTCTCCACACAAATCACTTCCTCTTCTTAAATTAATTCTAGTTAATTGTTATTAATGGTTCCCCTGGATTCACAATTTGGCCTTGGGTAACATGAATTCCTGTTACCGTACCTGCTTTTCCTGCAACGATTTCATTTTCCATCTTCATTGCTTCTAAAATTAACAATGGTTGGTTCTCAGACACCGTATCACCAACATTGACTAATACTTTTAACACAGTTCCTGGCATTGGCGCAGGCATTGCATCTGCTCCTGCTGGGGCGGTTGGCTGTGCTGCAGGCGCTGGGGCTTCTTCAACAGCAGGGGCTGGTGTTTCTGTCGTAGCAACTGGCGCTGTTGGTTGTGGCGCAACAGGTGCTGGTTGTGGGACGCCACCGATTTCTTCCATCTCGACTAAATATTCTTTCCCATCAATTGAAATTTTAAATTTGCGTAACATAATGATCCTCCTCAAGGTTTTGTTTTGAAATTCTTTTGACAACTAGCTGAGACTCTTCTGAAAGCTCTGCAGCTATACTGGCTGCAATAATGGCAACTTCTTTTGCTTCTGGATTTCGTTTTGCGATTTTTTTGATAACAAAACGACTTTCTGGAAACTCTCCTGCTGCGATGGCAGTGGCCACAATACTTACCAATTGATATTCTTTTGGCTCAGCAGGAATATATGCTGGTATATCTATCCATCGCTTTTCCAAGTTATCCGCTTCACGTTGGATAACGCTTTCATTAATCTCGGTATCCTGCGTGTGTTGCTCTTTCTTGAATAAGGACTTAAATAGGCCCATATTGTCTCTCCTTTCACTAATTCTTGGTATACGTTCATTATAGAAAAAACCGTTAAAAAACCTAGTGAAAACACTAGCTCAGATTGTTCTTTTATTGTTTATTTTGTGAAAAAAACTCTGTAAACATTGGTATATAAGCATTTATCAGCCGTTAAGATTCTATTAATATTATATTAAGTTATTAATAAGAATTTGATTGTTGAATTGTTTTTTTGATGTTCTTTTTGTTTTAGGCTATTTATTCTCTGCGAAAGTTTGTATATTCTCACACTATAGACAAACACAAAAAATATTTTTTGTTGTAAACCAGAATACTGTGAAACATTTCTCATGGCTATTCTTTTTTATTAACACCGGTTGTTAACGCTTACAAAAAAGTTCTAAAAAAAGAAAGGAAGAAAAACATGTTACTCACTATTTTAGCTTATGGTATGATTATCATCTTTATGTATGTAATCATGAAAAAGAAATTGTCACCGTTTACATCTTTAGTAATTATTCCTCTTATTTTTACTTTGATTGCAATTGCAACTGGAGTAGCGAGTCCGCCACCTGGTGCTGACGGTGTTGTCCCTGAAGTCAACATTGGAAATTTCGTCTTAGATGGGATTTCAACTACTTCAAAAACTGGTATTATGTTATTATTTGCCATTCTTTACTTCTCTATTATGTTGGATGCTGGTTTGTTTGACCCAATCACTAAAAAAATGATTTACTTTGCTAAAGGCGATCCAATGAAAGTCTTGATGGCTACTGCGGTAGTTGCTGCTGCTGTTTCCTTAAACGGAGATGGAACAACTACGACCTTGATTTGCTGTTCTGCGTTTATTCCCATCTACAAAAAACTTAATATGAAATTGATGAATTTAGGTGTGCTTGTTATCTTACAAAACACCATTATGAACTTATTACCTTGGGGCGGTCCAACAGCTCGTGCCATGGCCGTACTAGAAGTTGATGCCGATATTCTTTCTTATTTAGCACCTGGTATGATTTTATCTGTATTGTATGTTATCTTCTTTGTTGCTTATCGCATGGGGAAAAAAGAACGTGCTCGCTTAGGCGTGACAACGCTTACTGATAAAGAATTGGAAGAAATGACTATTGTTAACGATCCTGAGTTATTAGAAATTCGTCGTCCAAAGAATTTTGCATTCAATGGTATTTTAACGATTGTCTTAATCGGTTGGTTAGTCCTAAGTTCATTCGTTGGTCAATTAGGTTTGCCTTCGTGGATTGAAATGCCACCGTTATTATTATTCCTAGTTGGTACTTGTATCGCTTTAATGATCAACTATCCAAAATTAAAAGATCAAAGCAGCCGTATCAGTGCAAATGCTGGTGATGCTGTGCAAGTAGTTATCTTAGTTTTTGCTGCTGGCGTCTTCATGGGCTTATTCCAAGGTTCTGGTATGGCCAATGCCTTAGCAAATAGCTTTGTTAATATTATTCCAAAACAATTAGCCGGCGCTTGGGGCTTAGTGATTGCGTTCATTTCAGCACCAGGAACATTCTTTATTTCAAACGATGGTTTCTATTTCGGTGTCTTACCAGTCCTAGCAGAAGCTGGACGTTCTTATGGATTTGACAATATGTCTATGGCTTTAGCTTCCTTAATGGGGCAAGCGTTCCACTTATTAAGTCCATTAGTGGCATTTATTTACTTGCTATTACGTTTAACTGGTTTAGATATGGGCCAATGGCAAAAAGAATCAGCAAAATATGCCTTAGGAATTTTCGTTATTTTCGTTGTTACAATTGTTGCTTTAGGTCACATGCCTTTATTTATTCCACAAAATTAAACGTCGTCGCTGAAACCGTAGGAGTGCCTTTTCTCCTCGGTTTTCTTTTCATTTTGTCTTTTCTTGCGTTATATTTTCATTTTTAATATTATATTTATTATCTATAAAAATAACCTATAGGGAGGTGCCTCATATGAATCCAACGGTTGAAGCAGTAAAACGGAACTTAGATTTAACCAGCAGTAAACCTCTAAAAATTTGTACCTATGAAGCCTTTAAAAAAACCATTATTTTAGGGGATATTCCTGCAGGTGAACGGATTAACGAAAAAGAATTTTCCGAGAAATTAAACATTAGTCGGACGCCCATTCGCTTTGCTTTACAAGAATTGGTCAAAGAACAATTGGTGGAACATATACCTATGGTGGGTATCGTGGTTAAAGGGATTAGTATGAAAGATGCTTATGAAATTTATGATATTCGTAAATCTTTGGACACTTTAGCAACCATTAAAGCCATGGAACTCATGACACCAGAAGATTTTGATGAATTGGAAGCCTTACTTCTCGAAGGAGAACAATACAATAAAAATAACCAAGTAGATGACTTACTACAGAACTTTTCAGATTTTAATTCCTTTATTTATACTAAGAGTCAGATGCTACGTTTAAAAAAAATTGTGACTGATCTCCATGCTTACTTAATCTATTTCAGAGATATTGCGATTCGTGCCTCAGAACGTCGTAGTATTGCCCTAGAAGAACATTGGTTAATTTTCCGCGGAATGAAAACAAAGAATATTGACCAGATCACACTTTTAACCCATGAACATCTAAATCGTTCGCTTCAATTTATTTTGAAAGAAATGGAACGTCGACAAATTGAATAATCAAAAAAGACCCGCAGTCGCTCGTGCAACTGCGGGCCTTTTTTCATTTTTTTTGTACGCAACCATCTGGCGTAAAGGTATAACCAATGCCCCAAACGGTCCGAAGGTAACAAGGTTCTTTCGGGTTTTCTTCTAATTTACTTCGTAAACGATTAATAAAAACCATAATCGTATTCGCATCGACATCCCCGGTACCCCAAACACTGCTGTAAATTTGTTCTTTAGAGAATACTTGCTCGGGATTCTCCAGAAAAAATTGAATTAATTGAACTTCTTTCGAAGACAATGAAATAGGTAAATCCTTTTTAAATAGTTGATAACGACCATAATCAAAACGGAAATCACCTACCTGTAGCTCTTCTTTTTTATAAACATTCAATTGTTTTCGAATCATTCGAGCTCGATTCAACGAAGCAATCACCTGAGCCTTAAAAACATTCAAGGAAAAAGGTTTCGTTATATAACTATCCACGCCCATTTCCAAGGCTGCAATGATATCCTCTTCTTCTTTTTTGCTACTAAAAAAGATAATTGGCACTAGTGGATATTTCTCTCTAATCATTTGGACTAAGTAGTAACCATCGCTGTCATGTTCCAAGTTATCATCTAAAATGAACAAATCAAAGGTAACTCTGGACACAATATCTTTTGTTTTTTCAATTGATTCACTTTGGTAAATAAGAATACCTGTTGATTGTAATGCTTTCCAAATCAAGCGACGAACTGCTGCATCATCATCTACAACCAGTATTTTCTCCGTACGCATACCTGTTGCTCCCCCTACGTCTCTTTACAAAACTTTTTCATTTGAATTTACTACTGGAGTAATTACTGATTATCATAACATAAAAAAAGAAACGGAGACGGCTAAAAAATCATTTAACTGGGAAAGAGCCTGATAAACGGCGGGAACAGAACCAACACTACGCGTTGCTCCGATCTCAACAAC
>OGOU01002274.1_pt1 | contig 13697 bp, 9 predicted proteins | sample 1552721 | NCBI WGS metagenome assembly OGOU01 (sample SAMEA2580176, study PRJEB22360) | human gut metagenome | biome: human gut; feature: human-associated habitat; material: faeces | place: Denmark | collected 2008/2010 | reverse complement strand
CCGAAGGCAGCATACGCCAATGGTATATTGCCAGCAATATCATCACGGCAGCCATTACCAGCATCACACACATCCAAGCCTGGACAGTTGCCTCATGACGCACTGCATCCGTGGCACCGGGCACTCCGCCGAAGTATTTCAGCAGCCACCCAGCCAGCCATACCAAACCGCCGGACGCCACAATCTTGGCGATGTTATAGAAAGCTCCCTGCCAGCCGATGTACTTTGCCTGTTCCTGCTTATTCAGCTCGGACATGTACACGCCGTCCGTTGCCACATCGTGCGTAGCGCCGCTGAAAGCGATAACCGCCAGCAAAAAAATGGAAAGAGCAAAAAAGAACGGAAGGTTCAGTGCAAAGGCGACCAGTGCGAACCCCGCTCCCGTAACCAACTGCGTCAGTACGACGAAGAATTTCTTCGTCTTGAACATCTCGAGAAAAGGACTCCAAAGAAACTTCAACGTCCAGGGAAGCATTATCAGTGAGGTCCACAAAGCTATTTGGGCATCACCCACTCCCAGCCCCTTGAACATAAGTACGGAAACCATGTTCAGCACCACAAAGGGAAGTCCCATGGCGAAATAAACGGTTGGAATCCAAGATATCGGATTATGATAATTCCGGCTCATATATGTTTCGTTGCTATCGGTACTTTCTATTTCCGTAACTCATTATCCGGCATCAGCGGCTCCGCTCCCATAGTCAGCTCCAGCGTACCGCCGTTTACGATGTCTTGATGGTTGAAGAAAGGAGCGGCAAGTTCTTCCCCGTTCAGGATAATCTTCCGGACATACTTATTATCACGACTGTTATTATGGGCTATAATGGTAAAGGTGTTGCCATTCTGCAAACGGATGGCGGCCTCATCAAACAGCGGACGCCCGATGGAATACACCGGTTTTCCGGGGCAAACCTGGTAGAATCCCATAGCATTAAGCACGTACCATGCCGACATCTGTCCGCAGTCTTCATTGCCGGAAAGGCCATTGGGCTCGTTGAAGTAAAGCGTATGCAGCACACTGTCCACCAACGCCTGTGTCTTGTACGGCTGTCCCACATAGTTATAAAGGTGAGCAATATGGTGGCTCGGCTCGTTACCGTGTGCATACTGTCCTATCAGTCCGGAAATATCTACCGATACCGACTCGCCCTCCAAGGAAGAATCTGCCACGAACAGAGAATCGAGCTTACCGATGAATGCGTCACGGCCACCCATGAGTTCCACCAGACCATCTACATCGTGCGGCACGAACCAAGTCCATTGCCAGGCAGTGCCTTCACAGTAATCATCGTTGCGGTGAGTGGAAGCACGAGGATTGAAAGGCGTACGCCAATTGCCCTCGCTGTCGAGCCCGCGCATGAAACGGGTAGACGGATCGAAATATACCTTATAGCCCTCTGCAAAAGCCGCGTACTTAGTCCGGTTCGGTTCATCGCCCATTGCTTCAGCCAACTGTGAGATGCACCAGTCGTCATAAGCATATTCCAACGCCTTGGCTACCGATTCATTGTCTTTGTCACAGGGAACATAGCCTATTTTATTCTTCCAGTATTTGGCCTGCGGCATCAAATGCGGCAATACACGGGGGTGAGTAATAATGCCCGTCGTATCGTATTCCGCCGTGCGGAGACAGGCACGGTAGGCTTCCTTCACATCAAAATTACGATATCCTTTGGCGTAAGAGTCGGCAATCAGAGAAGCTGCATGGTAGCCAATCATCGTTCCCGTATAGTTGCCGGCAAGCTCCCACATCGGGAATACACCGCCTTCTTTCTCTTTCTGGATCAAAGAGCGGATAAAGGCTTCATTCAGTTCAGGATCTATAATTGTCATCAAAGGATGATAAGCACGGAAAGTATCCCACAAGGAGAATATCGTGTACACAGGTTCGTCCACACTGCCCTGATGCGGCTTCAAATCCATGCCGAAATAACGTCCGTCGGCATCCGTAAAAAGATTGGGCTGCAAACCGGTGTGATAAAGGGCTGTATAAAACATCGTGCGCTGGTCGGCATTCTGCGTACGGATATCTATTTTGGACAGATAGTCATTCCATGCTTGACGTGCTGCACTCCGCACTCCGTCAAAATCCCATCCGGGTATTTCGGCCTCCACATTCTTACGCGCTCCGTCCATATCGACAGCCGAAACACCCACTTTCACCAATACCTCTTCATTCTGTGCCGTAGGGAACTGCAACAGAACTTTAGCGGTGGGCAAAAGCGGACCGCCTTCTTCCAATGCCACAGAATCCGTCACCAATGTATAGGTAAACGGCTTGGAGAACTTGGCATAGAAGTTGATATACTGGTCGAATGCCCAATATACCGTTTTTTTATGTCCGCGGATTTCGGTATCACTGATTACTTCTATTTTCATTTCCTCATTTATCTGACGCTCGATACTGTAATCAAAGTCCAGAATGAAACCGGCATCTTCAGCTTCCGGAAAGGTATAACGGTGAATGGCAGCACGCTTTGTCGCAGTAAGTTCCGCCTTTACGTTATAGCGTTCCAGCAAGACGGAATAATATCCGGGTTGCGCCACTTCATTATCGTGCGAGAAAGCCGAACAGTACGCCATTTGCTGACTCTTCGATCCCATCGGATGATACTCCTGTTTCCCTACAGTAGGCATCAGCAGTACATCACCGTAGTCCGCACATCCTGTTCCGCTGACATGGGTATGCGAGAAACCGTTGATGGTAGTATCCTCGTAATAGTATCCGGAACAAGCGTCCCATTCGTAGATACGTGTATCGGGACTGGGTTGAATCATCCCGTTCGGAACAACCGCACCCGGATATGTATGTCCATGTCCGCCTGTCCCGATAAAGGGATTTACATAAGAGGCATAGTCCTGCTCTGCCTGCGTACAGCTAAAGACAGTACCCAGCAACAGGAGTCCGCCCAGCAATATGGAATTAGATTTCAAGTTTGTTTTCATATTCTTTGGTATTACATTAGGATTATCAAATCGGCATAAAGCTGACAGCCTGTCCCCCACCTTTTGCCATGACAATGGTCAGGGTATCATCGGACGTCACCTGTTTCTCTATGATTTCGTAAGATTCCGGATTGGTCTCCCAATCGGCATCTTTTCCGTCGGCATAGATAACGGCTGGATCAATTTTTCTTTTTTTCAGAAAAAACCGTATCAATACTATGCTGCGCGCCTCTTCATCGGTTGCCGCCCCCAGAAAATATTTATCTTTTGCCTTACGTACTATTGCCACGTATTCACCCGGTTCGCCGGCAAGCGCCTCCGACCAGTCACAGTCTGCATCAAAATCACGGAAGAAACGGAAAGCGGGATGGCCTTCATAGTTTTCAATCATGTCGGCAGCCATCTGCAAAGGAGAGTAAAGTATCACCCAATTGGCTATCTGCTTGGCAAGCGTGGTATTGATACGGCAATCCTTACTGTCTTTCATATTCCACTTTTTCCGGTCGGGATTGTTTTTGGCACGCTTGTACAGCACATCAAAGATACCCGGCGTATAATCCATCGGACCACCCAGCAAACGGGTAAACGGCAACATCACATGATGTTCCGGCGGATTACCTTCGCTCCAGGCATTCCACTCCATGCCGCGGGCGCCTTCGCGGGTCATCATGTTGGGATAGGTACGACGTATACCGGTATCCTTTATCGGCTCATGCACATCGAGGGTAGTACGATACTTGGCAGCCGTTTTCACGACATTACGGTAATGCCGCACATTGAACTGTCCGTGGTGGTTGTGACCGTTGGGAAGACCACCGGCATACCCGGTCTTTACGCTATGGATACCCAAATCGGCATACCATTCATAAGCCTTATCCAACTGATTTTCGTAATTACAGATATTTCCTCCCGTTTCATGATGACCGATAATCTCAACACCCTTCTTCCGGGCATAGGCTGCTATTTCCTTTATATCGAAATCGGCATACGGTTTGGTATAATCGAAGTTCTGCGTTCCGCCCCAGTTCTCCCAACCTTCATTCCAGCCTTCGAACATAACGGCTTCGATGTTGTTGGCTGCGGCAAAATCAATATAACGTTTTGCATTTTCGGTAGTGGCGCCGTGGCGGTCGTTTATCACCCAGCTCTCCACACCCAGATGCATACCCCACCATATACCTACATACTTCATCGGGCGAATCCAGTCGGTAGACTCCAAAACGCAGGGTTCGTTCAAGTTCAGGATAAGTGCTGAATTTATCAGTCCCACAGCTTTCGAAGCTATCTGTACAGTACGCCAGGGCGTATTGAAACTGCCGCCTTCTATCTTAGCCTTAATGCCGTCGGGCCATGGAGCCAACTCGGATTTGAATCCGCAGCCGCCGGTATTTTGAAAAGTCATTTCAGGAAAGTCCGTCAATGCGGCTTCGTGAATACTGGCGTAAGTCTTACCTACCTTAAAGGTCATCGGAGTGTTTGCGTTATCAGTCTTGCTGAGCGGCTGTGTACGATATAACAGCTCATATGTTTCGTAGTTGGCAGGAATAGACCAGGAAATTCCATCCTGCGCCATATTGAAAGAGGTAAGTTCGTCCGTAACAAAGATGCTGTCTACTCCGGCAACTTCATACTCGTACCGGAAACCGACTCCGTCGTCAAATACCCGAAAGCGAAGGGTCAGTTTCGTATCCGCCTCATCAGACAGACAAACCGCCATTTCATTATAATGGTTACGGATACTCTTATTCTCTCCCCAAGGTTGTGTCCATGTCTCGTCCGCAGCGGAAAACTCCGTACCGACAACTTTCATACCCTCCGAAAGATTCACACCCTTTCCGGCAAGGAATCCCAAAGCAGAAGGGGCTACAAAAGCCGTATCATCCACATCTATCCGATACGTCATGCGGTTGTGGTCATCCAATGCAAACTGAAGGCGGATATGACCATCAGGCGAAACGACTTCTGTCGGTTTGGGAGTACATCCGCATATTACAAGCAGCAGACTGACAATCCATAATATTGTTTTCATGTTTTTCCGGTAATCTTTTATTGTGTAATGGTACAAAAAACATGCAGCTACCTACGCTTTTCCTTAGAAAACGAATACGGATAATCTTCCGCACGGACACCTCGCTGCAGGTTGGGCTTATCGCCCATTTCGAATTTCAGCGTACCGCCTTTCAGCAAGTCTCCGTGGCGCAGATAGTTTTTGGTATATTCATTTCCGTCGACCTGAAGAGACTGTATATAGACATTCTGCGCACTGTTGTTTCCGGCATCGATCGTCAGCGAGTTTCCGTTTTCAAAATGCAGAACGGCTTTCTTGAACAAGGGAGCGCCCAATACATATTCGTCCGTACCCGGACAAACCGGATAGAAGCCTAATGCGGAGAATACATACCATGCCGAAGTCTGCCCGTTGTCTTCATCCCCGCAATAACCGTCCGGACCGGGTGTGTACATGCGGTTCATCACCTGACGCAGCCAATATTGCGCTTTCCAGGGTTGTCCGATGTAGTTATAGAGATAAATCATGTGCTGTATAGGCTGGTTACCATGTGCGTAATTGCCCATATTCATTACAGTCATTTCACGTATTTCATGGATGACTTGTCCGTAGTAGCTATCATCGAATACAGGCGGAACAATAAATACGGAATCGAGCATATTGGCAAATACCTTTTCGCCCCCCATCAAATCGACCAATCCTTGCGGGTCGTGGAATACCGACCAGGAGTAGTGCCAACTGTTTCCTTCGGTAAAGGCATCCCCCCACTTCAACGGTGAGAACGGTGTCTGGAACTTACCGTCTTTATTACGCCCGCGCATCAACAGACTTTCCTTATCAAAAATATTACGGTAGTTCATGGCACGCTTTGCAAACAACTCCTGCTCCTTTTTCGGACGGTTCAAAGCTTTGGCAAGCTTATAGATGCACCAGTCGTCATAAGCATATTCCAGCGTACGGGCGGCATTCTCGTTAATCTTCACATCATAAGGAACATATCCCAACTTGTTGTAATATTCATAGCCCAAACGTCCGGTAGATGATATTTCCGGATGTACATGCTCCGTTCCGTAAAGCAGCCCTTCATACATAGTCTTTACATCTTCTACCTTAACACCCTTCAAATAGGCATCGACCAAAACGGAAGCCGAATTATTGCCGATCATGCAGCCACGGTGTCCCGGACTCGCCCATTCGGGAAAGAAACCACTTTCCTTGTAAGTATTGACCAGTCCTTCCTGAATTTCCCTGTTTACCGACGGATACATCAGATTAAGGAAAGGAAACAGACAACGGAATGTATCCCAGAAACCCGTATCGGTGTACATATAGCCGGGAAGCACTTCCCCATTATAGGGGCTGTAGTGAATGGGAGCACCCTGCTTGTCCAACTCGTAAAAAGCACGGGGGAAAAGCAGCGAGCGGTACAGGCAGGAATAGAAAGTGCGGTATTGGTCGAGGTTTCCGCCCTCCACTTCAATCTTGCCCAACACATTGTTCCAAGCATCACGTCCTTTCTGCACCAGCGTGTCAAAACTGTCCGTACCCAATTCGAGCAAGTTCCGCTCAGCCTGTTCGTAGCTGACAAAAGAAGAAGCAACACGTGCATGCACAATCTCGCCTTTCTTCGTCTTAAATCCGATAATCGCACCTGCATGGGCAGCTTGCTGCTCTTTCTGCGATTCCTGAATTACACTGTCTTTAACAGAAGCGGTATATGTAAAAGGTTTGTCGAACTCTACAATAAAGTAGTTTCTGAAATTCTGCGGTACACCGCCGCTGTTACGGGTGGAATATCCGATGATCCGGTTCTTTTCCGGTACAATCCTGATATAGGAACCGCGGTCGAAAGCATCTACCACCACATAGGAATGTTCATTTTCCGGAAATGTGAAACGGAACAGCACGGCACGTTCGGTAGGAGTAAACTCCGTCACCACATCGTGCTCCGCCAGATATACCTTATAATAATGCGGCAACGCAACCTCACCTTTATGCGAGAACCAGCTTGCACGTTTGTCCTCATCGAAAACAGGTTGCCCGGTAACAGGCATAATGGAGAATTGCCCGTAATCGTTTATCCATGGACTGGGCTGGTGCGTCTGCTTGAAGCCTCGGATTTTATTGGCCGTATAGACATATTGCCAGCCATCCCCCATTTTTCCGGTTTGCGGTGTCCAAAAATTCATTCCCCACGGACGCGCAATGGCGGGATAGGTGTTTCCGGTAGAAAGCTCGAATGTGGATTGAGTACCCACCAAAGGATTTACATACTGTACCCAATCCTTAGCCTTTATGCTCGTAAAACAGCATAAAAAGGCAAATGCCAATAAAAGTTTTTTCATAATATTTGAATTTCAGATTATCAATAAACAAAACAAGCCTGTTCTATTTGGATTTGGAAGAAGATATAAAAACGTTTTCGCCTATTACCTTGTATTTGATACCGATGGAATTCTTTATCAAATCCAATGTGGCAGCTACGTTTTCTTTCTTCTTCAACGGTCCGGAATATGTTCTTTCAATGTCCACATCCGGTGCTATAATGATTTTCACGTTATAGGCTCTCTCCAAAATCTTGCAAAGCGTGCGTATGTCCGTCTGATTTAAATCGAATGCCGTATCATGCCAGCCCTCTATACCCGGTTCTGCAGGTTTCACCGTCAGTCGTCGGGTCATTCCGTCCAATTCGGCCTGTTGCCCCGGCGAAAGCACTATCATGCCTTCACCATGATTGCCCTTTACTTCTACCTCACCTTTCAATAAGGTGGCTACCGCCCTTTGTCCGTTTTCCCCGGACTTCAAATTAAAGGTTGTTCCCAATACCCTCACTTGCATGGCATGGCTTTGTACGATAAAAGGCTTGGCTGTATTTCTCTTCACATCAAAGAAACCTTCTCCGTTCAGATACACATGTCTCTTGCCACCTTCAAAATTACGGGGATATTGCAAAATCGTGTTTTTATTCAACCATACTTTGGTTCCATCCGGAAGCATCAGCTCCTTTATGGTTTCATTGGCCGTAACAGTGACCAAAGATTCGGAACTACGGCTACCCGCCTGATAGAACCAGTAGCCCATACCTCCTATAAAAAAAGCACCGACTGCGATAGCTGCATATTGCATCCACCGGTGAAACAGTGTACGCTTCAACTTACGCTCCCGCTCCTCTCCGAGCCTTTGCGACAATTGTTTTTCAGCCTTCGCAAGGAGTGCTTCCTCAGAAGCCGCATCGGATTTTCCCAAATGGTACAGTTCCTCTAATGTAAATAATTCATGAGCATTCTCTTCCGACTCCTCCAACCAGACATTCAACGAGCGAAGTTCCTCTTCCGAACATTCACCCGCTAAAAACTTTACTATTATTTTTTCATCCAATTTGCCCATTTTCCTGTTCATGTTACAATATTAGAACAACCTTATCTCCAAAAACACTTACTAATCCAACCGATAATTAAAGAAAAAATGTCTATTTGTACATCGGAGTGGCAACCTTTCGGTTACCATCCGGTACGTTCATACTGCTTTCCGCTCCACCTTTCATACACCAAATCGGCATAACGCTGCGGGGTACATTCCTCAATGCTTGGAGCCACAGCATCCGAAGGGATATAAGGCTCCACAGCCTGGTCGGTAGCATAGGTAGAATACTCATCATCAAAGTCTATGCCGTCAAATCCATAAATATCGATATACGCTTTCAAATCCTTTGCAAAGGCGCGGGCGGCATCTTTCGAAAGACTACGCATACCGGCAGCAGTGTGGTCTCCCAAGATAGAGAGATGAACTCTTATGCCTTTTGCCTGTAACGGGCGTACAGTCTGCTCGATATTATCAAGTACAAATCTGGTTTGCTCGTTACACGAAACATAAGGAACATCATCCGCGCTCAAACGGATATTGGCTGCAAATACACTGGCTATGTCAAAGAAAGGAGACTTATCGCTCTTCATCGTGTACTCACCCGCATTCAACATACTTTCACGATTGACTTCCACATAACATAAATTCTTTACCTTGCGTCCCGCATTGACTTCCGGCATGGCTGCAAGCGGTTTTACCAAATAAATAAAGGCCTTGTTGTCCGTATGTTTTTCCGTTCCCGCAGTAGCTACTGCCGATACAGCCACAGCATAGGTAGCCCCTTCCATTCCACCCGGCAGTATATCCAGTGCAAGTGTGGCAGACTTACTTTTACCGGCTTCAACAACCACGTTGCCATTGTTTTCCAGCAACAGTTTGTCTGCTGGATACATCGTATACCCCGTACCATTCAACTGGTTATAAGCATCCAATATCCTGGAATCCAGTTTGAAAGTAACGGCAACCTCCTGTTCTGCCGGTTCACTCAATTCAAAAAACAAATGTCCCGTAGCTTTTTATCTCCTCTGAGCGCAATGGGAGTCAACATTTTTGCACCGGCGGCAGACTTCACTTCCCCGAAAATCGCTCCGGGATTTTCCGTAGTCTGTTTTCTGCCATTACCCGCTTCGGAACAACCGGAATTCAATATCATTGAGACAGCATTAAAACACCTGCCGATATAAGCGTTTCTATTTTCATATATCTCATATACTATCATTCATTTAGATTAAAAACAAAAACTAACCTAAGAGAGATATCCGCAATCATACTTAGGTTAGTTTTCCATATAGGAAAACGGCAATGCACCGTTTTCTTAAATAGAACAACCACACCTATGGAAAACACTTACGCGAGCAAACACTTTTTTTCAACAAAAAAATATTTATCTTACAATCAAAACCTTACAGCTATTTGTTCCGGATATAACCTTCCAGCCGGCTACGCAAAAATTTCAATGCCTTATACATATGAGCCTCCACCGTACGGAGCGATACATCCATCGCTTCGGCAATATCCTTATTCTTCATATTGTGCAAGTAGCTGAGCTTAAATACCAGCTTGCATTTTTCCGGCAATTCATCGATGGCGCTGACGATATGCTTCCTTAATTCCCGGTCTTCTATCCGTTTCAGCACATCGTTGTCATCCGGCTGGTAAAACAGGGCACGCTTATTGTACACTTCCTGCATGGCTGCCTCATAGCTGTTCTTGATGTCGCGATGTTTCAACACATTCAGTGCACGGGTATAAACCGCCCGGTACAGAAAAGCCTGTATCTGCTCGCCCACTGTCACACTGTCTCTTCTGTGCCAGAGCTCCACAAACACTTCCTGCACCACATCCTCGGCATCTTCCTCCCCTACCATGCGCGTTGCATAAAACAGCAGATTCACATAGTATTTCCGGAACAGTTGCCTGTACACTATGTCAAACTCATCTTCCATATATTATTTCAAGGTAAGCTCAATACCATGCTTTTCCGGGTTCACTTCCCATTTCGAACTCCAGAATACTGCCGTTCATTATCTGCTCATGCGTAATATAACTTTTGTCATAAGGCTTTCCGTCGAGCTTCACCGACCGGATATACCTATTCTTCCCGCTCACCCCATGAGCAAGAACCGTAAAGGTTTTGCCATTGGACAACCGCATCCTTACCTCCGGATACAGCGGCGTACCTATTTCATACTCACCGCCGACCGGATTTACAGGATAGAATCCCATGGCGCTGAATACATACCAGGCAGACATTTGCCCGCAATCCTCATTACCGCACAAGCCGGCGGGCGTATTCTTATACAACTCACGCATCACCTCCGACGCATACTTCTGGGTTTTCCAGGGTTGCCCCACTTTGTTGAACAGATAAATAACATGATGGCTCGGTTCATTGCCATGCGCATACTGCCCTATCATACCGGTACTGAAAATAGGAAGCTCCTCATCATCGGCAGGGCGGTACGTGAACATACTGTCAAGCTTCTGCGCAAAGCGCTCCTTCCCGCCGGTCAGGGCTATCAGTCCGTCAATATCCTGCTGCACCGACCAGAAATACTGCCAACCGTTGCTTTCGCAAATATGTGGTGTATAATCATCCGGCGAGAAACCGTCTGCAAAAGCTCCCCTGTCATCACGCGGCTGCATGAAAGATGTCTGCGGATTATATACATTCTTATAATTCTGCGAACGTTTGTAGAATTCATCCGCTACCTGCCGCTCACCCAGCTTCTCGGCCATGCGTGCTATACAGTAATCATCGTAAGCATACTCCAGGGTTTTGGAGAGCGACCAGTTCTCTGCATTATAGCTATCCGTCACGTTGTAAGGCACATATCCATGCTTCTTATAAAGGCCGATGCCCCGATAATCATCCATATTGGCTGTGGCCACGCAAGCCTCCAAAGCCTTCTTAGCATCAAAATCCCCTATGCCTTTCAGACAGGCATCCACAATGACCGGTACGGAGTGATAGCCTATCATCATATCCGTTTCGCTGCCATAAAAATTCCATACCGGCAGGCGGCCGTTCTGCTCATAAAAGGCAAGGAAGGATTTTACCATGTCGTTCACACGCGCCGGCTCTATATAAGTATAAAGCGGATGAGAGGCACGGTACGTATCCCATAAGGAGAAAGTGCTGTAATTTGTCCACCCGTCGGCTTTATGTATCTGTTTGTCGGGCCCGTAATAAGAACCGTCCACATCGGCATAGATGGTAGGAGCCAGCATCGAGTGGTAAAGAGCCGTGTAAAACTTCACCTTTTCATCGTGATTGTCGCACTCGATTTCTATCCGTGACAAATGCCCGTTCCAGTTTTTGCGTGCGGCAGCAAGGTATTTATCGAAATCATCATCAGGTACTTCCGCCGCCAGATTACGCGCTGCCCCTTCCATGCTTACCCCCGAAATGGCCGTACTCACAAGGAGCTGCTCTCCCTTTGCCGTCTTAAAGTCAAAACGTGCCATGACCGAAGTCCCGATTCTTTTTCCATCTTTCAGGACTGCTGCCGAATCCAGCTGCATCGTCTCAAAGGGGCGGGAAAAGCGTGTACGGAAAAAGATGCGCTGACCGCGCGCCCATCCGTCAGAAAAACGATAGCCCTGAATAGTAACGGAATCTACTTTCTCTATATAGGAATCTTCCGTAAAGTCCCAATTCATGGCTTTCCTCAAATTCAAGATAACGGCGGCATCAGCCTCGGGAAAGGTATAGCGCTGAATGCCGCAACGCTCGGTTGCAGTAAGCTCTACGTTGATACCGTAATCTTTCAGGAGCACGCGATAGTAACCTGCGCTTGCCGCCTCATCGGCATGCGAGAACCGGGAGTGGATGCCCAACGGTTCTTCCGCCTCTTTATAAGGAAGGGTTACCGGCATGAAGGAAATGTCATACAAATCGCCCGCCCCCGTACCTGAGAGATGGGTGTGACTGAAACCGGCAATCGTACTGTCGGGATAAAAATATCCCGAAATGCGGTCCCAACCGGGAAGCCCGTTGTCGGGACTGAGTTGCACCATGCCGAAGGGAACCTGTGCGCCGGGATACGTATTTCCGGTAAAATCAGTACCGATAAACGGATTTACATAGTCTGCATAACATTCGCCTGCGGCTTTCAGAGCGTCCCGCTGCATACAAGAGGATAGCAACAGGACAGGTAAGACTGTACAAATGGATCTCAATATTTTCATAATATGATACGGTTAACATATTCAAACTGCTTATTAAAACAACCCAACATGAAATAACACTTATTTCCATAAGTATGTCTGAATACAAATATAATAAAAAATGTGTATGTTTTCACACTTTTTGCATATTTTTTCGTCCGTATCCCCAAAACGGATAAAGAGAGTTTTCTACAAGATAAAGTATTCGGAACTCATGTTTTTTATTTATGTTTGCGTAAAAAAACAAATGAACTATACAACTTACCTCTTTGACTTCGATTATACGCTTGCCGATTCTTCACGCGGCATCGTCACCTGTTTCCGCAACGTGCTGAACCGCCACGGCTATACCCGCCCGACCGACAACGACATCAAACGCACCATCGGCAAGACGCTGGAAGAATCTTTTTCCATTCTTTCCGGTGTAACCGATACCCGCCAGTTGGCTGAATTCAAAAAAGAATATATAAAAGAGGCAGATACGCACATGACCGTCAACACCGTGCTTTTCCTTGAAACCAAATCGGTACTGGCAGCCTTGAAAGATTCAGGCGCCCGCATCGGAATTATATCCACCAAATTCCGTTACCGCATCCTCGACTTGTTTGAAAAAACAGGGCATGACGGCCTTGTGGATTTCATCGTGGGTGGAGAGGATGTGAAAGCGGCCAAACCGGATCCCGAAGGATTGCTGTTGGCCATCGGACGTGCTTCCGGTGGCGGGAAATCCGAGGTGCTGTATGTTGGGGACAGTGTGGTAGATGCCGCAACGGCACAGGCCGCCGGTACGGATTTTTCCGGTGTATTGCATGGCATGACCACACGTGAGGAATTGGAAGCTTATCCCCACGTGGCTATCGTGGACGACCTTCGGGGTATCCTGCCCATCCCGGTCTGATGTTTTTTGCACAGTATAAAGTTCCTTCACCTTAACTGTTTGTGTTTCAGAATTTATGAATATGCACACATCGCGTGCCGTGAACCTCCGGTGAAGGCTCTTGTCGAAGAGGTTTCACCTCAACAGATTGGTTTACAGCATGTATGAAGGATGCGAACCCTTTTCCCGTTTAAATACTTATACGTAGGGGAGGGAAGTTTGTATGTTGTCGTTGTCCGCTTAAAAGGCTTCCGTCAACGGGAAAATCGTTTGCCACAGAATGGAAAATCATTCTCAGGAGAACGAAAAATCGCTTGCAGGAGATTGAAAAAT
>OGOU01002270.1_pt1 | contig 13722 bp, 9 predicted proteins | sample 1552721 | NCBI WGS metagenome assembly OGOU01 (sample SAMEA2580176, study PRJEB22360) | human gut metagenome | biome: human gut; feature: human-associated habitat; material: faeces | place: Denmark | collected 2008/2010 | reverse complement strand
CCCGCCACTGTTGCAATTCCGCAGCATTTTATGAAGAAACGTCGTTTTTTCCACAGGTAGCCGGAGAGGGCGATCAAATCGATCTCCGATTGTGGAGACGATGGGGTATGATTGTTCTTGTCCATTTATTTACTTTAAAAGATTGATCATTGATGTTATCATGGCAGCCATTGAGGTGACGGAACTGCCGACACTCATGATTTCTGCCAGGCTTGCTCGGCGGTCGCGTTGTGTCTTGGCGGGGACTAAGCTTTCGCAGCCAGGCTCGACTTTGGGGTAACGTTTGAAGAAAATCATTTTACGTTGTGTGGTCGCCACTTTTCCGTTCATGTAGATAACGATGGGATATTTGCGGGCAATGTCGTTGTAGCCGCCAGCCTGTGAGAGACAGTCACGGACGTCCATTCCTTTTGTATAGGTCACACTGTTAGGATAGGTAACGGAACCGCTCACCTTCACCGTACTTTGCTGTTGGGGGATGTAAAGCACATCTCCGTCGCGTAACACAAGGTCGTCGGCACTTCCCGGATGGGCGAGCGCTTTTTGTAGGTCGATGCCTACGGGATACTCCTTCAGGTTGGCAAGCGAAACGGAGATCGAGTCACGGCTTTGCTTGCTATTGTTACTCAATTGTAAGAGAGTTTCGATTTGGCGCAACTCATCTGTCGTCAGTTTACGTTTTAGACTGGCTCCCCGCACATAGGCGTCTGGAGTGATGCCGCCCGATTGTGCAATCAGTTCGCTTAAACGCGTATTCTTTTCCTTTAAAGTATAGTTGCCGGCAAAAGTAATCTCGCCTCCGACTTTCACTACTTGTTGCTTTTGGTAACCAGGTGAGAAACGGACGAATACTTCGTCGAATGGTTCGAGGGTGAAAAGCGTATCGCCGGAGGTTACTGCCAGTCCTTCGTCGAGGGTGAAGTTAAATGTCTCGGCTGTCTGGTTACTGCTCCGGGTGGCGGACGGATCTTTGAGCCGTCGTGCCACTTCTACGTTGATGATTGAGGCTGCTTCGCGCAGGCCGCCGGCGAGGACGATAACATCCTCTACTGTCAGATTCTTGCGGAAGGGCAATACGGTATCGGGAGCGTTGACTGCTCCGCTCACTTTGACGGTATAAGGTTCATGGAGGTCAAATAGGGAAGGGATATATAGTTGGTCCTCCTTCTGTAGTTCGATGTCAGGAACCTTCCCGTTCAAAATATCTACAATATTGATGGCGATAACCGAACTGGTGAAGTCTGGGTTGAGCCTTGTGATCTGTGCGCGTCCTACAAATTCGTCTCCTTTAAGTCCCGAAGCCTGTTCTATCAATTGTTTGACAGTATGTACGTCCGGACTCAACTCATATTCGCCAGGGCGCCAGACTGCACCGGAAATGATGATTCGGTTATCGTAGTAGGGAATGACTGAATCCACCATCAGCGAATCGCCGTCTTGCAGCACAAATGTTTGGAATTGTTCTTCGTTAACTGTGGCAATCTTGTAGCGGTCGCCGGCTTTGCGTTTCACTCGTATACTGCCAGTGTAGGCATCTCCTGTAAAACCACCTGCCATGTCGAGCAGGTCGTCAAGTGTCTCTCCTCGTCGAAGTTCGTATGTACGGTCTCTTTTCACTTTACCACCGGCGGTGACAAGCTGTTCGTAGGGACCGATAATGATCATGTCGTTGTCTTCCAGACGTATATTCGTTTCATATTTACCATTCAGCAGATAGTCGTATACATCGAGACTGGCGATCTCTTTGCTGTTCCGGTATACTTTTATGTTTCTCAGTGATCCGATATCGTTTACTCCTCCTGCTGCATAAAGGGCGTTGAAAAGCGTGGCGAGAGATGAGAGTGTATAGGTCCCGGGTGCGACGGCTTCGCCGACAATATTGACTTTAATGCTGCGAATTTGCCCCAGTCCGACAGAAACGAATGTATTAGGTTGACTGCCGTCAAGCGTTGCCATGATTTTACCCAATTCCTGCCGGATGCGATTCTCTGCCGCCTCGATAGTCAGTCCGCTTAGGGATACGGGACCGACATTGGGGATCAAGATCGTTCCGTCGGGAGAAATACTGAGTTTCAAGTTCAGTTCCGAATCTCCCCATACATTGATCAGCAACTCATCTCCTGCTGATAGAACATAATTTTTAGGCGTCGGCATATTCAGATCCGGTTCGAATGTCAAATTCTTATCGGAAAAGATCTCACGCCCAAAAACAATATTTTCCAAAGGCTGCTTCGGTTTATGTTCGTCGCGTTGCTCTGTCAGTGGGAGAAGTGCTTGCTGAGTAGGATGGGAACGGTCGGATACGGTATTTTCTGTAGCAGGCTTAATGATTTGGTTGATACCGGTTTGTTCTGTCCTGTGTTTGGCTATTTCTCTTTGTATTTGTTCCTCTGTCATCCCGGCAGCACGGGCTTTATCAATTAATTCCTGTGGGATTTGTGCCTGTATGGCAATTGATATTAGCAGGAGCAGGAATCCAATGATACATTGTGGCAGATACCGTTGTCTTGTCCGTTGACGACCTAACGGCTTTCGATGGCATAATACAGCTTGTTTTTTGTCAAGATTTTTCATATTACTTTTTCTATTGTTTGAACGATTCGTTGGCTTGCAGTTCCGTCTCCATAGGGGTTTACTGCTTGGCTCATACGGTTATAATAGGTATTGTCATCCAGTAAGTGGGACACTTCAGTTACAATCCGGGCGTAATCTGTTCCTACTAACTTCACTGTCCCTGCGTCAAGTGCTTCCGGCCGTTCTGTTGTGTCACGCATGACAAGCACCGGCTTTCCCAAACCCGGAGCCTCTTCTTGTATGCCTCCGCTATCGGTTAGGACAAGTGTCGACTTCTCCATTAGATAGACGAAAGGAAGATACTCCAAAGGCTCTATAAAGAACAGGTTAGGGAGATAAGCATTTCCGAATATTTCGTGAATGGGCTTCCTTACATTTGGGTTCAAGTGCATAGGGTAGACAAAGTCTACCTCCGCATACTGCTCTGCCAGAGTCTTTATTGCCCGGCATATTTGGATAAATCCATCGCCGAAGTTTTCCCGGCGATGACCTGTTATTAAAACCAGTTTGCGGCTGTTTTGTTCGGCAAGTGGAGTTGTTTCATAACCTGCAGACATCAGTTCGGTGTCAAGTTGCTTAAGTAGGGTATTCATTTCTTCCGGCCAAGGACTGTAGATGTTGTGCGTGCGTAACCCTGCTTCTACATGACCGACCGGTATTTGTTGGTAGAAGGCAGCGAGTGCTGAAGCTGTCGAAGTTGTGGTATCTCCATGGACCAGAACGATATCTGGCTTCGCTTCCTGCAGAACTCCTCTCATTCCTGTCAGTACCCGGGCTGTTATATCGTATAGGTCCTGTCCTTGCCTCATTATGTTGAGATCGTAATCGGGCCGGATATTGAAAAGCTTTAGGACTTGGTCCAGCATTTTCTTGTGTTGTCCGGTAACACAGACGATGGTTTTAAATTTATTTTTTTTCTGTTGGAAAGCTTTTACTAATGGTGCCATTTTAATTGCTTCAGGACGGGTACCGAAGACGAGCATTATTTTCTTCATGTTGTTTCTGTTTAGATTTTTCCAGTCTTGACCAGTATCAAGAATTTGATTAAATGTATTTGTCGTTTGATGCGCGAAGGTTGTTTCAATAGGCGGTATGCAAATTCGAGATTGTGCTTTATCCACCATTCGGGTGCTCGTTTCACGTTCCCTGTATAGACGTCGAAACTTCCTCCTAACCCTTGGTAAATTGCGGGATGTGCCTGATACATTTTTTCCATCAATAACTCTTGTTTGGGTGATCCCATTGCAACGAATATGACATCCGGCTGTTTTGTCTTGATGTCTTCGATCAGTTCTTCCTGTTCTGTCTCTGTTTGTATGTATCCGTTACGGTACCCCGTTATCTGTATTCCGGGAAAGTCTTCTTTCAATCGGGAGATGGTCTTCTCTATTACGGGCTGTTTACTCCCGACCAAGTAGAAGGTTTTTTCTTTTTGATACAGAGTTGTTATAATCTTCAACCACAGTTCGCATCCCGCGATCTTGACGGCATCCACGGCTCCGTGCTGCCGCACTGCCATAACTGCTCCTATGCCATCGCAATATCCAATATTCCTGTTTACAATATCTTGTATTTGCTCGTTCGCATGCAGTATCTTCTCCGCATTTATCGCTACTAATATCCCTTTATGTTCCTCCACAGATTCCAGCAAACTGGAATCTGAGGGAAAGGGGTGGACTTTTATTCCGTTTAGTTGTATTCTGTTGTCGTTCATGATTGTTGCATTAATTGTCCGAATTTTTTGGTCTGAATACCTTCTTTGATTATTCTGGCAGGATTACCGGCTACGATGCAGTTGGCAGGTATATCTTTTGTAACGACAGATCCGCTTCCGACAATTACGTTATCGTTAACTTTTACTCCACACATGATGATCGCATTTACGCCAATAAAACAACGTTTACCAATGTAGGTGTCGGCTTTAGCAGGTTTGGAAAAGTCATGAGCTAAAATAACAGCTCCAGATGCAATGAAGCTTTCTTCTCCAATGTGTACTCCTTTGGGATTACTTTTATCGAGTATGGCACCAAATGAAAGTTTTGCGCTTTTATCAATATTCATTTGATAGATTCGTGTATAAATAAAATGCATCCCGAAGGTGATACAGTCTCTGATTATTTCTCTGATTTTTACTATCATAGTTGCTGTTTTAAACTGGTGATGTCAATCCATTTACTCATTTGATCTGTCAGTTCTGGGGTAATATTACTGATGACGTCTGGAGTAAAAGTCATTTCTCCAAAGATAGGGGATCCGTTGATAAGATATAAATCTACTCTAACGAAAGGAAAGGGTTCAGATAAACGTGAAGCAATTGATATCATTTCTTCTAATGCGCCTGGACGAGGAATTATATCTGATATCGGACAGCGAGAATTTACAAATTCAGGATAGGCATTCCAATCCATGTCATAAACCATAACCGAATAATTATGTGTGTTTTCTTCCCTGTCTGAATAAATAACGACATATTTAGGAACTCCATTAAAGCAAAAAAATTTGTAATCGATGAGTGATTGTTCGCTTTTTTTTGTCTGCTCCATAAATTTTTCTGCAATAATAAGAGGTTCTATCTGTGTATAATGCAATTGTCCGGTTAATTCTCCATATGGAAATTTTAACCATTTATTTAATTTATGATTTGTCTCTTTTATATTTAGGATATTTTTATCCTTTACTATAATATTTGTTGCACAGCTATTTGTCGTTTTTAATACAAAGGATTTAGGCAATAGGCTATAGTCGATTTCTATAGCTGAATTGTATATACCATAAATTTTGTTTACATATTGTTCTCCGCATCTATCAATCACATATTCTCTTACTCTGTATTTGTCGGCTAATTTACTCCACATAGAAGTGTCAGAATAAAGTGATAGCCATAGAATTTTTTCCATAAATGACTGTGGCTTCTTTAGATTGGGGAACTTTTTATAATCTTTACAATATCTGATCTTCCAAATTATATTGGGAAATTTCTTTAATAAAGGGGAGAATGGAGTTGCAATTTTTATAAGAACTGACTTGATAAAAATATTCATATGAATTTTTATTGATTAATATATGTTGAATTATAGATTGAATTTAGAAAAATGTAGTTCTATTTTTCTAATGATTGATATAGATGATCCAATTGTTTTTCTATTGCTGGAGGATAGAATTTTTCTGCTTTCTTTCCAGATTGATGTCCCATTTCTGAAAGATATTCTGGATGATCGATTAAAAATAGGATTGCTTCGTAAAGTTGTTTCTTATTTCCAGGTTCAATAAGAATACCGTTAACATTGTTTTCAACAAGATCTGTAATACCTCCAACTGGTGTTGCAATTATGGGCAGTTGGTAGGACATGGCTTCAAGAATGGATATACCAAATGATTCAAAAATAGAAGGATGGACAAATATGTCAGCAGTTCGGAATAATTTTTCTTTTCTTTCATTGTCTACCCATCCATGGTATTTGATAAAAGAAGAAAGTTGATGTTGCTGTATGAATTCATTCATAGTTTTTGTATCTCCTGTACCTCCAATATGGTAGATAATTTTGTTTTGCAACATTTCTTTGTTTTTCGCAAAACATTCTAATACATCAAATATTCCTTTTCTACTATCTATAGCTCCAATGAAAAGAAGATGGAGCTTTTGGTCGTTCTTTTTAATGGGACCAACACTGGGCTTATAGGTGACATTGGGAAGGAGAAAAATATTATTATTGAGTTTTTGTTCTTTTAAATAATCGATAAAATAATTAGAAACAGTCACCAATACATCTGCTTTATGGCAGACAAATCGAACAAAAGATTGGTGATTCTCGTAGAATTGTTCAAATTTTGCTCCATGTATATGTAAAATGACTTTTTTTCTGAAAACTTTAGCACAAAATACATAAATCGATTGACGATAAAAATCAGTAAATGATGCTGTATGTATATGCACAATTCGGATTGGTTTGAATATACAATAATAGCAACATCGTAATAAGGCAGATATGCTTAATGCTGTTTTCTTAAACAGATTTCCTTCTTGATGTGAAGCAATGAAATTAAATTTCTTGAACATCTTTGAATAAGATTGTATGAGGATTGCAATCCCTCCTTTGCCGTTTGTGTCAGTTCCTATAGTTAGGATATTTTTACTTTTATTGGATATCATGATTAAAATAAAGATGATTACTAATTACCCAGTAAACTCCTAACAGTGGAGCTAATTGAGTTGAAAAAAAAGCATGTCCTGCTGTATAGGCGATTCCTAACCATAGTATACTTCCTATACTTGTTATAAATGATAAAGAATTCCGACTTCTTTTTATAAAAAAAGGTCGGATGAACTGGAATACTAAAAAAAGTTGTGCAAGGATGATAAGTCCTCCCAGAACAAATCCGAAGGATAATATGATATCGTAAAAATCAGATTCTATATTTTTTACTTTTTCTTCTGGGTCGTATATGCTTGCTACGGCAAATCGTCCTCCTGAAATACCCTTACCCAAAAGAACCTCTGTTAAGTTGAATTCAGAAATAACTTGTTTACCGGTATTGATCAATTGCTCTCTTGATGATACTAACGAATTAGCTGAAAAGCGTTCAAGTGTAAAATTATCATATTGAATAATAGTTTCATATGTTATGATAGCAGAATATACGATAGCGATTGACATACAAAATATTATAAGTATCCGGGTTTGCCATCGGAGCTGAATAAGGCTGTCTTTGAAAAAAAAGAAATAGCCTAAGAAAAGTCCCCAATCTGCCAGAATTCCAATAATACCGACACGAGAACCGATAAGAATTGTTCCGACTGATGCAATAAATGTCAGTAAAAAATAAAATACATTCCGTTTGTAAAAGGAATACCAAATACAAAGTAATACAGCTAGAACCATATATACTCCCAATGCATTGCCGTCTGCGTAATATCCAGAGTATCCGAATCCAAATTTATCACTGTATGAAAGAATCCCGGTTTGTGTAATCATAGAGAATATATTAATTGCACCTATAAGTGAAGTTGTATAAACAACAAGTCTGATTAATTTCTCAAGGCTGAATATTTTACGGTAATAATAAAAATAAAAAAGGATGCAGAAGGTGTAGATAAACTTGAATAGATAGTCTATGTCCATTGCTGCATCTATATATTTTCCTGTAAAAGACCAGATAGCAAATGCCATTGAAATTAGGATTGTAATAATCCAAAATAAGAGAGTTAATAATGTGCTTAAATTTTTTAGTAAAAACTTCATAGTTAGGCATAATATGAATCCTCTAAAAGCTATTCCGATTGGTAAATGCACTCCTTTAAATTCCTGGATGTATCCATTTGCTGAGTCAAAAAAAATAGAAATGAAAAATAATATAAAAGGAAGTACTTGTATATAGAAGTTGTCTATGCTTATGGAGATAGGCTTAGCTATTGTAAATGTTTTCATATTCTTCCGTTATGTGTTTAATTGTAAACCTCTTGGCATTTGCAATGCCTCGTAAAATTAATTTTTCCCTATATTTATCATCTGAGATAAGTTTTTGAAATCCTTTTCTAATGGAGCTTACATCATAAGGATTGATATAGTGGGCTGTATTTGCTGCTATTTCTGGGATAGAAGTTATTTTGCTGGTTAGTAAAACTCTTCCAGTAGCATTGGCCTCTATTATAGGCATTCCAAAACCTTCATATAAAGAAGGAAAACTGACGATGTCACATTCTTGGTATAATCTAATGATATTTTGAAAGGGAATATCCAAATAATTTTTATATTGGATATGATTCTTTTTTAATTGCTCTATATGTTCTTGTTTTAAAATCCCTACAATGATTAGTGTACAGGGTATATTGCGTAATGCTTTTATTGTGCGTAGCAGATTTTTGCGCATGCCTGTTCCAATATGGAGGATATGAGGATTTTCTTTTCGGAATTCTTTTGGGTGAAAATGAATAACTTCATTATAGGGATTATAGACAATGCTGATTTTATTTTTTACTCTTGGAGTTATCTGTTTGATTTCATTCGCTGTATATTGGGAAATACAGGTGATATGTTTGGCAAAATGATTAGGCAGAATGAGCCAGAACCATTTTCTAATAAATCGCTTTAGGAAAGATGATGATTGTAATAGAGTTCCTGTATCATGCCAAGTGAGAATTACATTACCTTTTAAAAATAGAGAGATATAAGCTATCTCAGGTGAAAAAATGTGATTGATATCTCCTTGGTGTTTTTGAGCGAACCTAATATTTCGAATGATTCCTTTCCAGGTATTTCCGTGTTCAGGCAAAGTAATAACTTTTAATCCTGATATTCGGGATACAAGCGAATATGCCAGTTCTTCTATACTGTTAAGTCCTGTCGACTTTTTACGTAAAAATAAGGCCTTTGAACACATTGTTATGATTTTGTAGTTTGAATGGTACGAATTGCTTTTTTGTAAATAAGAGAACGCTCAGCCGTCTTTAGTCCGACTGTCAATAGTACGATGGTGGTTGAACTTACAGTAATAATACATATAAGTATAAATCCGGTGAATGTGTCAGGAATATATTGGGACAGCCCTGTCGGAATAATAGCTGCAAGTATGAAGACTAAGAGACTTCGACCAATCACTTCTATGATGAAGTTGGAAATATGCATAGGTATTAATGCATTAAGTATCCATATTCGTGCTATTAAAGCAATGAGTTCTGTCAGGATAGATATATACATGACTGTATAAGGTGGATATCCGGATTTTAATACAATATAGGATATTGGTATATCCAGCAATGTAATCACTAAAATTATGGTTTGAAATAGTTTTATTTTTCCTTTTGCTTGTATAGCAGTGGCTACAGGTCCAGTTATACTGTTTATTAAAGTTACAATCAATACCAATCGTAAAAACATGACAGTATATTCTGGTACAATACCTAGCCAAAGATTTAATATATAAGGAGTTTTGATAAGTACAGGTAATGTTAAATACAGTAAGAGGAAAAATGAATAACGGGAACTATTATGTACTAATACCATCATTGAATTTGTATCTCCCATTGCATATCGTTTAGTTATTTGCGGTTTCATTGCAATTTGGAAGTTTGATACAAAATTATAAATTCCGGCATTTACTTGATAGGCTACACCACGTGCTGCGTTTACTGCAGGTCCGAAAAATAGATTGATTAGTATATTTATTCCTTGCATTTTGAGTGAATATCCGATGTTACCTAAAAAGCTCCATCCGGCAAAGCTTAACATTTTATGTAGTAATTGTTTATCTATGTCATTTCGAAACTTACATTCTTTAAAATACTTTTTGCAATATAAAGTATACATGATGCTTATCAATAAAGTGACGAAAGACATTAAGATTGCATATAAAATTAGTTTATCTGACGCTGAGCCCTTCAACAAAAAAACAATCGCTAATTGTAATATAACTTCAAGTATACTTACATAGGCATATACTTTCATATGTTCATGGGCTACTATACTGGCATTATAGGGAACGCTGAATATTTTAATAATGAATGTCAGGATTGAGAATTGGAACACCCAATTTGCAGCAATTATTCTTGAAGTTGGTATATTCATTTTATGATTGAGAAACCATAGACCTACTGTTTCTGCTAATATAAGTAGGAAAAAAATAATAATCAGGTGAATGATAAGAGATGTGGAAAAAACTTTTTGCAGTTGTTGTCCATCATTTTTCCCTAATTCGTAGGTGAGAAACCGTTGAGAAACATCAATCATTCCCACATTTAGAAACTGGAACATTAATACAATGCCACCTACTACGTTGTATATGCCATAATCATCAATTCCCAAAACATTTAAAACGACTCTGGATGTGTAAAGTGATACTAATAGGATGACTAGTGTCCTGAAATATAAGAATAATGTATTTTGAGCTATCCGTTTGTTCGTATTGTGAGACATACTTTTTATTCTATAATTTCTTAAACACCCCGCAAAAATCCAATATCACTTTTTCTTCGTTGTGAGGTAATGTTTTGAATTCTTTGTGGGAGACGAGGAAGGCGACGATGTCGGCGCGGGTGTAGGCGGATTTGTAGTCGGTCAGTTTGAAGACTGGATGTTCGTGAACGTTGGGTTCGACGATTAGGATGTCGGTATCGGCTGAACGTTGGAGAACTTTCGAGGTGATGTATTTGGCTGGTGATTCGCGCAAGTCGTCGATATCAGGCTTAAAAGAAAGGCCCATCAGAGCTACTACTGGTTTACGATGATGCTCAAGGAAGAAGCGGAGGATGGCGTTTTCGATTTTTTCGGCGCACCAGAATGCTTTGTAATTATTGATTTCGCGTGCTTTCGAGATAAGTTGCGACTCGTAGGGAAATTCGGATGTCAGGAAATAAGGATCTACGGCGATGCAATGTCCTCCCACGCCCGAACCTGGTTGCAGAATGTTGACACGCGGATGTTTGTTGGCGAGTTCGATCAGTTCCCAAACGTTGATACCTGCCTTGTCGCAGATCAGCGACAGTTCGTTGGCAAAAGCTATTTGGACGTCACGTGACGAATTTTCCGTCAGTTTGCACATCTCCGCTGTCCGAGCGTTTGTCCGGTGGAGTGTCCCTCTGACGAAGTGGCGATAGAATTGTATCGCCTTTTCAGTTGATTCGGAGTTGATTCCTCCGATGACCCGGTCGTTCTGCATCAGTTCGTAGATGACATTGCCTGGTAAAACGCGCTCCGGACAATAAGCGATATATATTTTTCCTTCCAGTTCCGGACGCAAAGCGTAGAGCAGATTTGCCATCTTTTCGGTGGTCCCGACAGGTGAAGTCGATTCAATGACGAAAAGGTCCCCTTTCTTAAGAAAAGGTGCGACCATACGTGTAGCGGCTTCGACATATGAAATGTCCGGTTCATGATTTCCTTTGAACGGAGTTGGTACGACGATCAGGTATACATCGCTTTCTTCCGGAACATCCGATGCTTTCAGCTTACCGAATTCCATGACTTTCGAACACAACTCCTGTAATCCAGGTTCCACAATATGGATAATACCTCGGTTTGTCATTTCCACTACTTTCGGATTTACGTCGACCCCGATAACTTGAATGCCGCTTCCGGCTGCGATAATAGCTGTAGGCAGGCCGATATAGCCCAATCCCATAAAACATGCTTTCATTATTTGTATTTTTTCTAAATTCGTTTAACCCACTCTTTTCCGTTTAAAAATTCTTTTTTGTTTCCGGCCTTTTCAAACCAAATGCTTAATATCACCCAGATCACGATGTCGCCGGCAAATACGATATTGATATTCACGAACGACACGAGTAAGATATTGAGGCTACTGAATAGACTGGCGATTACGACGATACTGATCATCGCCTTGTGTGCGCTCATCCCCATATCGAGGAACTTATGGTGGATGTGATTACGGTCCGGTTTGAATAGTGACCGATGGCTGCGTGCCCGTACGATCATTACGCGCACAACATCGAACATCGGTACGATCAGTGTCGAGAAGGCGATCACGATGGCACCGGCGGAATAGTGTGCAACATCCGGATTGTAAGATGCATAGCGGATGGCGAGGAATACCAAAATATAGCCCAATGTCAAGCTCCCCGTGTCACCCATGAATATTTTCCTCCCGTGATCAGCTTGTCCGAAGACGTTGTAATAGAAGAAAGGCACCAGCACTCCAAGAGTCGCGAACGACAGCAGGGCGTATATCCACATTCCGTTAATCAAGAATAGACTGCCAAGCACGAGTAATGCCGAGCCAGTCAGCCCTGAAGCCAATCCGTCGATTCCGTCGATCAGGTTGATGGCATTGGTGATAAATACAATTACGAGGATAGTAAGCGGAATACCGATCCATGATGCCAGTTCGTGTATTCCGAATAACCCGTAGAGATTGTTGATCCATAGTCCCGACAATGGCAGGAGCAAGGCTGCCACAAGCTGTACCATGAACTTCTTTGTATAACGCATTCCCACTAGATCGTCTTTCAGCCCGGCGAGGTAGAGCAAGATTACCCCGCAGACCAACAGGTAGAATTCTGAAAGAGTATGTGTGAGTAACCATAGCGGTATTTGCTGTCCGTGCATGTATTCCGCGCAATAGAGTGCGGAAACAAATGAGAGGGAGAACAGGATTGATGGGGCGAAAGACAATCCTCCCAGCCTTGGGATAGCTTCTTTATGTACCTTCCGACTGTCCGGAATGTCGAAAAGCCGCTTTTTCAGCGCGACGACCAAAATCCTCGGAATAATGATCATCGACATCAGAGCAGAGATCGTGAAGGCCAATAGAATCAATAGGTATATCATATAACAAATTTCGGTTTATATGTGACAAAGTTCGTCAGTCACATTAGATATGTTCTGGCGATTGTCCACTATTCTTATAGTTTGAGAAGTAACAAGAGGCAGGAATAAAACGTTTTGTCTTTTGATTGTAATTGTGGTATTTTAGAAACCGTTTCCTAAAAATAATGGAGAAAATACGGAGGGATGGGATTTGTATAATACGGAAAAGAACAAGAGGTATGGGTTATGATTCAACCTATGCCCGCAAGTCATTTCCTAAGCAGAATGCATTATATATGTTAATAAGGAAAAGAATATTTAGCGAGTGCTAAAATGCTGTTTTCGGCAGTGGTGAAAGAACATTATATGGCCTTCTATCGCCTCAGTGTGTGAAGGTGTCGGTATTCAATGAAGCATTCTTTCGCATGAACCATCTGTCTGGCAGTTATCCGACTTCTTTTTCATGCCAATCCATTTTTAATTTCATGCCAGTCTATTCGCAAATGCATGCCAGTGCATATAAAACTCCATGCATGTTACTTAATGGATGGAGTTTATCGGCTTGCATTTGTCCTGTAATTATAACCGGAGACATCGGTTTGACGTTTTGGAAGATGTGTCAAATTGACATTACCGGACGCGGATGACGCAGAATACCGATATTTGACACCCTCAGGGAATTTATTTTTTTCTCAAGAACTTTTTGCCTAACCACTTTCTTACCGGTTCGTCGTAAAGTTTTAGGCAGAGGTAAGCCAAGGCGATACTGCCGGCGTAGACCATTATTGCCATAGGCCAGATTTCTGCGAAGGTATAGAGTTCGTTGTCGATTAGCCAAGCATAGAATAGGTACATGATCGGGTAGTGGACGGCGTAGAGTGGATAGGAT
>OGOU01002261.1_pt1 | contig 13748 bp, 14 predicted proteins | sample 1552721 | NCBI WGS metagenome assembly OGOU01 (sample SAMEA2580176, study PRJEB22360) | human gut metagenome | biome: human gut; feature: human-associated habitat; material: faeces | place: Denmark | collected 2008/2010 | reverse complement strand
TTGTGTTGATGGATTTTAACGGGGTCCATTTGCCCCAGCCGGAAGGTCCGATAAAAGCCGTCACTTCATTGGCATCAATGCTCAAGTTGATATTTTTTAATGCATGAAAGTCTCCGTAATAAAGATCCATATTGGATACATCTATTTTGCTCATGTTTTTTCCTCGTCTCTCTTTTATTTCTTTGCAATTTTCTTCGCAATCATTCCGGAACAGCCGTTGATCAGAAGGACAATCAGCATCAGGATGACGCCGGTTGCATACATCTGATTCATATAGAGGCCTTCACTGGAAAGTGCATACATATGAACGGCAAGGGTACGGCCGGAATCCATAAGTCCTGCCACCTTTGCAATCGTTCCTGCTGTGAAAAGAAGCGCTGCCGTCTCTCCTACGACACGGCCTGTCGCAAGAATGACACCGGAAAGAATGCCGGGTACGGCAGATGGAAGAACAATTTTAAAAATCGTACGAAGCTTTCCGGCTCCCAGTCCAAAGCTTGCTTCCCGATAGGAATCCGGAACTGATTTTAAGGCTTCTTCTGCTGTTCGCATAATCAGCGGAAGAATCATGATGGCAAGTGTACAGGCACCGGACATCATCGAGTATCCCATTTTCAGGGTTTTCGTAAAAAACAGCATACCGAACAAACCGTAAACGATCGACGGAATACCGGAAAGGGTCTCTGCCGTAATCCGGATCAGGCCAACCAGTTTTCCGCGTTTATTGGCATATTCAACCAGATAAATCGCCGAGAAAATGCCGAGGGGCGCAGCAAGCAGCAGGGAAAGTACTGTCATCGTAACAGTGTTGATGATCGCCGGAAGCATCGTAACATTCTCTGTATTATAGGTCCATGCAAACTGCTCCAGTGTCAGGTTTTTCACACCGTGGATCAGAATAAATCCAACCAGAAAAACCAGAATAGCAAGTGCAAGAATGGCCGCTCCACAGGTAATTCCGGTCAGTACCGAAGAAAAAACACTTTTGTGATACGTAACCTTTGTTCTTTCTTTTTCTTTTGTATTTATTTTTACAGCTTCCATTGTATTTACAGCTCCATTTCCTTTAATCACCATAATGTACCCTCCGGTTCAGCATAGACACCGATAAATTGATCAGCAGGATAAAGACAAACAGCACAACACCCGTTGCAATCAGCGCTTCCCGGTGAAGTCCGGATGCATATCCCATCTCCAGTACAATATTGGCTGTCATGGTACGAAGGCCTTCTGTGATTCCTTTTGGCATACGAGGCTGGTTTCCGGCAATCATAATCACTGCCATTGTCTCTCCGATGGCACGTCCGATGCCAAGAACGATGCCGGCCAGGATTCCGGATTTTGCCGCCGGGACAACTGCAAAGAAAACGCTCTGGGAATGCGTTGCACCAAGGCCAAGGCTTGCTTCATAGTAGGATTCTGGAACGCTTGTAATGGCGGATTCTGTTACACCGACCACGGTCGGAAGAATCATAACGGCCAGAAGAATAGATGCCGTCAGCATTGTGTTTCCGTTTTTGCCGGTCAGCTGTGCCATCAATGGGACGATCACGACCAGTCCGAAAAATCCATATACGATAGACGGAATACCGGCCATCAGGTTAATACCTGATTTGCAGATGCCGTAAAACTTTTTCGGACAGTAACGGGAAAGAAACACCGAAGTAAGAATGGCAACCGGCACACCCATCAGGATTGCAAGGCCGGTCACGCAGATACTGCCGACAATCATCGGCAGGATACCGAAAATGTTGTTTCCCGGTTTCCACACGGTACCGGTCAAAAATTTCAGCGGTCCGATTTTAAAAATAGCAGGAACGCCATTCATGAACAGGAAAATGCAGATCAGTGCAACAGCCAGTACGGAGCAGCACGCCGCAATCAGGAATACAAGTTTCATGATCGTTTCTCTTAGTTTCATAAGATAAATCCTTTCATTTCATTGTTTCGCGGAGCGTGTTTGAAAAAGACTTTCGTTTTTTTCCTTACGAACTGCTTTTTCAAGCACGTTCCGAAAGACAGCTTCTTTTTCTGAACATTTTCGGATACGGAAGTAAGAGCGATTTTCCATTGTTCGCCCTTACTTCTTTTTCCATTGCTTTATACATTCTTTATTTTACATCTGCCCAGTCGGTTGTGTCGCCAACATAGATGCTCTTTACCTGATCACTGGTCAGCCCATCGGTCGGGTTCTCTTTGTTTACGATGACAGCAATACCGTCGGTTGCGATTACGGTTGCGGTAAGCCCTGAGGATTTCTCCTCATCCTTTAAGTCACGGGATGCCATACCAATGTCACAGAGGCCATCGCTTGCGGAAGTGATACCTGTTGTGGAATCGCTCTGCTGTACTTCTACTGTGATCTTGCTGCCGTTTGCTTTTTCATATGCTTCTTTCAGTTTTTCCATAACCGGTGTTACAGAAGAAGAACCTGCAACTACGACTTTACCTTCTGCATCACTCTGCTCATATGCTTTTGCATCGTCTGCTACTTTGATGTATCCGTTGTCTTCCACGATCTGCTGTCCGTCGGAGCTCAGAATGTAGTTTTCGAAATCTTTTGCTGCATCACTGAGTTTGTCAGTTGTTATGATGTTGAATGGACGGGATACTTTGTATGTATCATTTGCTACGTTTTCTGCGGATGCTTCTGCACCGTCAATCTTTACTGCTTTTACTGTATCATTCAGAGAACCAAGGGAAATGTAACCGATTGCGTTCTCATCGCCTGCAACTGTTGTCATCATAACGGAAGTGCTATTTGTGATACTTGCATCTTCTGTTGTCATGTCAACTTTTTCATCACCCTGTTTTTCTTCGATTCCGAACAGTTCGATGAATGCTCCTCTTGTTCCGGATCCGTCTTCACGGGAAATTACATCAATGGTTCCGCTTGCTGCGCTTGCAGTTGCTGCGAATGCGGTTGTTCCGATAAGTGCTGCTGTAACGATTGCTAAAAATTTTTTCTTCATGATAAATCTCCTCTTTATTGTTTTGCTATATTCAATTGTCTTTCTCATTGACAAGTGCAAGTATAAGAGGGAAAAGTAAAATGCATAATCATAACACTGTAAAATGTTTGTAAAAATGAATTTTTATTTTTGACAGCATAACGTAAAAAAGCTCCTCAGACAGCCTTGTTAATTGCCGTCCGGGAGCATTTATATGCTTTTTATTATTATATTCTGTTGTTGTATTTTATACCATACCGTTTACAGTTTTGTACTTGTAAAGCATCTCTGCATGATTCTGCTCTTCTACCTGAATGTCTGCAAGCAGTTTGCGCACACTACTGTCACCGAAAGCAAACACTTCTGAATTATATTCTCCGGAAACAAGCTTTTCTGTCGCAATACAGTCAGTTGCCAGAAAAGAATCCTGTTGTTTGTCCTCCGGCGAACTCATTGCAGTATAAGCAGCTTTCGGCTGATAGTCCCTGCCGTCACTGTCGTTACAGTTACACTGCGGAACTTCTCCGCGAAGTACACGATCCAAAGATTCGTAATGTTCTCTTTCTTTCTGCTGCAAAGTCTGGAAAAGATTTTTCAGTTCCGGATCTTTTGCCTGCTGTGCATATCTTCCGTATTTTTCAATACAGCTTTTTTCCTGTGTCTGTAAGTCCTGAATCGTTGTGCGTTCTTTTTCTTTTAATATCATCGTATCCGCTTCCTCTCTTTTTATTTGCAATACGGTGATAGTATCTGGAAAAAAACGGATTTTATGCATGACTCCGGAAATCTTTTTATAAGATATTTTTCAGTTCGGCAAGCTCGTAGATGATATGATCAGCTACTTTTCCACCATTATTTTGCTGAATGGCACTTTTATCCCCGGAGTGCACAAACCAGCATGTGGACATCCCGTAAGCCTGTCCGCCTTCAATGTCTGCGGTCAGGGAATCACCGATCATCATACATTCCGATGGGAGAACACCCGTAAATTCTTTCATGCAGCCGTCAAAAAACTGCCGGCTGGGTTTGTCCGCCCCAACCATCTCAGAAACAAAACAGTGTTTAAAATATTTCAGCATATCCGCACTTTTCAGACGGTTGATCTGCTGGTTATAAGGGCCGTTGCTTGCAGCACAAAGGCAATATTCCTTCTTATGTAAATACTCGAGAATATCTTTTGCCCCCTCTACCGGGACTGCACTTAAATGGAGAAGCCTGCGGAATTCTTTCTCCATCTCTACACCGTCCGCGGTAAGTCCGAGATGTCGAAGCACTGTCTGCCAGCGCACATAAAAGAGATCGTCCATCGTCAGTTCCCCGAGTTCAATCCGACGCCAGATTTTATTATTTTCTTCTTTAAATACCACAAACATTTCCGGACGGTACTTAAGTCCTGCTTTTTCAAAGCACAGATTCATCGCCCATGCAGCACCTGCATCAAAATCCAGAAGTGTATTGTCAATATCCAGAAAGAGGACTTTTATCTTATGATCCATGTAAATTCTCCTTTAGTTTTTATAATCCCTCATCATTTTCCAATTTAAATACAGTGCTAAGATTTTCCTATTCACGAAATTCACAAAATCCCCAAACCCATGGTACAAAAAAACAGTATAACATGAAGTATTTTTAAGGTTCTGTAAAATATCTATCAAATCTCAGTAAATGCTATTGTTTTCTGAAAATTGGAGTGTTATACTTCACAACGTCGGCTGAGAGGTATTGATCGGGCCCTGAAGTATTTACTCAGCCCTAAGACACTTTTATTATATTACCTTTACTTCGAAGGAGTTTATTATTATGAAGAAAAAATTAATTGTCGGTATGTTATCACTTTGTTCTATTGCAACTGTATGTCCTTCTGTCTATGCTTCTACCGATCATTATGCAGACAGCAGCGTTATCGGAGCTGATTCCGGATGGGGCGACTGGCAGGCAAACTGGGAAGCTACAGCTACTGATTTCACAAAGGTTTCTCTTACCCCGGGTGCAGACGACACTCAGCTCAACTTTGCATGGTACAGTGAAAAAGGTGACAGCGCAGCTACTCCAATTGTACATTTCGGAACCGACAAAGATAATCTTGAAACATTTGAAGGTACTTCCGGTGATGTAGATCAGAACCTTACCGGTGACCAGGCTTACGAATACAATCATGTCACTGTAACCGGCCTTGAGCCAAACACAACCTACTACTACACAGTAGAGAAAAACGGTCAGCAGACAGATGTGTGTGAATATACAACTCAGAATACAGATTCCGTAAAAATCCTCTATGTCGGTGACCCGCAGATTGGTGCGTCCAAAGGTCAGACTCAGGATGGCGCAGAACTTACAAATGAATCCGGCACAGCCAACACTGCTGCTGAAAATGACGGATTTTCCTGGAATCGTACACTGAATACCGCTCTTTCCGAAAATTCAGATATCAATTTTGTCATCTCTGCAGGTGACCAGGTAAACAAAACAGGTGAAGCAAAAGAAGAAGAATACGCTTCTTATCTGAGCGCCGATGCTCTGAAATTTCTTCCTGTAGCAACTACCATCGGTAACCACGATTCTCTGAATCCTGATTATTCCTACCATTTCAATAACCCGAACAATACAGAAAACGGTAAGACAGCAGCAGGCGGTGATTACTACTACAGCTATGGTGACGGACTCTTCATCGTTCTGAATACCAACAATTATAACGTTGCAGAACATCAAAACACCATCGAAGAAGCTGTAAAAGCTTATCCGGATGCAAAATGGCGTATCGTAACCATCCATCAGGATATTTATGGTTCCGGTCTTGACCACTCCGATACAGACGGTATGATTCTTCGTACTCAGCTGACTCCGGTGTTTGATGCAAACGATATCGATGTTGTTCTTCAGGGACACGACCATACATACAGCCGTTCCAAAATGCTCTATGGTGACGGTCAGACTCATGGAAAATATGAATTCAGCCTGAATGCTGACGGCACAGACTACGACTGGGATCACGCAACAAACGTAGATACAGGTGATCAGATTACTCTTTCCCCTGAAGAAGGCGATACCGATGCCGAAGCAGCTCTGGATGCTTTCCATGAAGATAACAACTGCTACACCATCGAAGATGTAGACGGTAACACTGTCACAGATCCACAGGGAATCCTTTATATGACAGCAAACTCCGCTTCCGGTTCCAAATACTATGAATTGCTTTCCACTCAGCAGGATTATATTGCTGCCCGCAGCCAGAACTGGCTTCCAAGTTACTCTGTAATTACAATGACTGCTGATTCCTTCTCCATCGATACCTACCAGATCACTGATGACGGTAAAGCAGAAGCTATTGATGATACCTTTACGATCCAGAAATCCGGTACAGATACATCTGCCGACACCACAGATGCTGCTGAAACGGAATCCGATACTTCTGCAAACTAAGGATTCTGAAATTCTATGACTCACACTGACTTTACCGGACTGCTTTCCAGAAAAAAAGTGGTCCGGTATCTTATTTATTTACTATTCGTCTGCGTGTTCGCTGTTTTTGTCTTCAAACTTAATCAGGTCGAAAAAACAGAACTGGTCGTCCGGACAGGTCAGACATTTGAAAAAGGAAAAGTTACAGAAATCCTTCAGGATAATCTTGATGCCAACGGTACGCGCGTCGGCGAACAGAAAGTTCGCGTAAAAATGCTTACCGGCGCACGAAAAGGAGATGAGCTGGATATCACCAGCAGCTCCGGCTATCTTTTCGGTGCTGCCTGCAAGATCGGAATGAAAGTTATTGTCATGCAGAGCGTTGCCGGTGAAACCACGATTGCCAGTGTCTATACACAGGATCGTGAATGGGTTATTTATATTTTTGCCCTGCTCTACCTTCTTGCACTGTGTATTATTGGCGGCAAACAGGGAATCAAGGGATGTCTCGGACTGGTTTTTACTTTTTTCTGTGTGATTTTTGTATATCTTCCGCTTGTATACCTGCGTGTTTCACCATTCTGGGCAGCTGTGTTTATCTGTTTCCTCACAACGCTGGTTACAATGTACCTGATTGGCGGGCCGACCAAAAAGACCTGCGCAGCAACTCTTGGTACACTGGCAGGTGTTGTACTTGCCGGTCTTTCTGCATGGTGCTTCAGTAAAGCATCCGGCATCTCCGGTTACAATGTCTCGGATATTGAAACACTTATGACACTCTGGAATACAAACCGTATTCAGGTCGGCGGACTTCTTTTTTCCGGTCTTCTGATTTCATGCCTTGGCGCAACTATGGACGTCGCTATGTCGATCAGCAGTGCCATTGATGAAATTTACAAACAGAACTCTTCTCTGAGCCGCAAAGAACTTTTTAAAGCAGGAATGCGAGTCGGAAGAGATATGATGGGTACGGACAGTAATACTTTGATTCTTGCTTTTGCCGGAAGCAGCGTCAGTACACTTCTTCTGGATTATGCGTATGACCTTCCTTATCAGCAGATCATCAACTCCAACAACATAGGCATTGCCATCATGCAGGGACTTGCAGGAAGTTTTGGAATCGTTCTGTCCGTTCCGCTTACAGTACTGATCTGTGCGGTTCTGTTTCATAAACACGAACCTGTAACTCAGTCATAATTTTTTACCGGTTGCACTTCTGTTCTTTTCTGCTAAAATAGACTTAACGGGTCAGGTTTTCCTGGCCCTTAATTCAATTTGCAGGGGGAATTAAAAATGAAAGAAAAAGGAAGTAGTTTTTCCGGCTCGATCGGTTTCGTTCTTGCCGCAGCCGGAAGCGCCGTGGGTGTGGGAAATATATGGCGCTTCCCATATCTCTGTGCGAAAGACGGCGGCGGTCTGTTCCTGCTGGTTTATCTGGTGCTGGTGCTTACCTTCGGATTCGTTCTGCTCACAACAGATGTTGCAATCGGACGAAAAACCAAGAAAAATGCGCTCCGTGCGTTTGAAGCGCTCAATCCGAAATGGAAATTTCTTGGTAAACTGACATTTATAGTTCCAACACTGATCATGACCTATTACTCTGTCATTGGTGGCTGGATCACGAAATACTTTGTTACCTATATTATATCTGATGGAAAAGATGCTGCGGCTGATGGATATTTTACAGCTTTCATCACATCAGATATTGCACCGATCGTATTTATGCTGGTCTTTCTTGCTCTGACTGCATGGATCGTATATCGTGGCGTAGAAAAAGGAATCGAGCAGTTTTCAAAGATCATTATGCCTGGTCTGATTTTACTGATCCTGATCATCGCGATCTTTTCACTGACACTGACACACACCGATGCTGACGGAAGTGTCCGTACAGGTCTTCAGGGACTTGCTTTTTATGTAACGCCTGATTTCAGCGGTCTTACCGTGAAGCGATTTCTTGAAATCCTTCTGGATGCCATGAGCCAGCTGTTCTTTTCTCTGAGCGTTTCCATGGGTATCATGATCACTTACGGATCCTATGTAAAAAATGAAGTCAATCTCAACAAAGCAACCAACCAGATTGAGATTTTTGATACAGGTGTTGCTTTTCTTGCAGGAATGATGATCATCCCGGCTGTATTCGTATTTCTTGGCACAGACGGCATGGCTTCCGGACCGAGCCTGATCTTTATCTCACTGCCCAAAGTCTTTGATGCCATGGGAGTCCTCGGCCGTCCTGTTGCAGTCGCGTTCTTCCTGATGATGGGCTTTGCGGCGCTGACATCCTGCGTTTCCGTCATGGAAACTCTGGTTGCTAACTGTATGGAACTTTACCATAAACCTCGTAAAAAAATGTGCGGTGCTGTCGGTATTTATTCTCTGGTCACTGCTGTCCTGATCTGTCTCGGATACAACAAACTGTATTTCGAACTGAAACTTCCAAATGGTTCCGTCGGGCAGCTTCTTGATGTCATGGACTACATCAGCAACAGCTTCCTGATGCCGTTTATTTCTCTGCTGACCAGTATTCTGATCGGCTGGGTGATCGGACCGGACTGGATCGTCGGTGAAGTAGAACGAAACGGCGAGCATTTCAAACGTGCCGGTCTGTACCGCTTCATGATCCGCTATGTCGTGCCGGTCGTAATGCTGATCCTGTTTCTTGTATCCACCGGATTCACAGATCTGATTTTCTGAAATCAGAGGACGCGCCACCGGTACCTCCTCGATATGCAATGCAAAAAGTCCCCCGGGCAATAAACCCGGAGGATTTTTTTATACTGTGATCTTGAACCAGTCTTTTTCTTCAAATTCAACAACTGTGCAGTCATTTGCGTATGTACATTCCGGAAGAATGATCATCGCATGAAGTTCGTCATTGTTAAGCGGAAGTGGACAGAGATGCCAGATTGCCGCATTAATTTTTACCATGTATCCTTTCGGCACGATAAATGCTTTCGTCAGTTCCGGAACAGGTGTACCGCCGGATGCCGGTGCAACATGAATGATCATATCATCATCCAGTGCCACAATGCCTTCCCATGTCGTTGTATGATATTCTGCCATTTTGACAATTCTATCGTCCTTACAGACTGCGATCGGAGAAAATGCCATGCTGCCTACACAGGTTCCGGAAATGCGGTCCGGATAAAACTTATGGATTTCTCCTGACAGCGGATATCCCTCCGGTTCTGTCATATTGCAGAATGTGCCGTATGGTGCAAAATCTGCTGCGTTGATCTTGACTGCTTTTACTTCTCTCATTGGAAAAACCTCCTCTTGTTCTGTAAAAAATCCCCATTGATATTTCAATGCATTTAGTATAACACATTCCTTTATTTTTTTGCCAGTGTATGTTCGTATATTTCCCTGTCGTAGTCTTTAAATACATTGAAAATTACTTTTTTTACGCTGGTTTCTTTTTGTAAAAAATCTCTCACCGTCCGAACTGCAATCCCGGCTGCGCGTTCCTTTGGAAAGTGAAATTCGCCTGTCGAAATGCAACAGAACGCTACGCTTTCGAGATGATTCTGTGCTGCAAGTTCGAGACAGGAACGATAACTTCCGGCAAGCAGTTCACAGTCTTTCTCCGTTACTCTGCCATAAATGATCGGGCCTACCGTATGCAGGACATAACGACACGGCAGATTATATGCGGCAGTGATCTTCGCCTGCCCTGTCGGTTCCTCATGCCCCTGCGCTTTCATCATCTGTGCGCATTCATAGCGAAGCTGCGCACCTGCAAAGGTGTGGATGCAGTTGTCGATACATTTATGATTTGGCGCATAACATCCAGTCATTCCACTGTTCGCCGCATTGACGATCGCGTCACAGCGAAGCGTAGTAATATCACCCTGCCAGAGATAGATCCCCTGCTCGACCGGAGTGAGATCAGCAAGCTCTGTGATGCCTTTTTTCTCCGTCTCTTCTTTCAGATATTCGTCCTGAATCTTCAGAAATTCTCTGCTGAGTATCTTCGGGGCACGTACATTAAGAAGTCCTCGAAGGAGATCCTTCTGCCCCTGTGGATCTTCCGGGATCGAATAATTACAGTATTCTTTTTGCTCGTTTAATAACTCCTGGATCAGGTATCTTCTTCTCTCACTCTGGTTCATGCTATCACCTCTTTGTTGTTATTTTGCTGCTGTTTTCTCCCGGAACTTCTACTGCACTATGAGAAAACCAGCTGTTTCAAAATTGACTTTCCGATTGTACCCTCCGGCATTTTTACCCCGAAATTCTCTGCAACAGATGCACCAATTACTGCAAATGTATCCTGATTCTCAATTGCACCGGTCTCTTTCATTTTCTTTGAATATGCAACAAACGGCACATATTCTCTTGTATGGTCAGTCCCGGTATATGTTGGGTCATTTCCATGGTCGGCAGTCAGAATAAGCAGATCATCCTCTCTCAGTTCATTCATAAGCGTCCCGAGACCTTTATCAAACTTCTCAATTTCATGTCCGTATCCTTCCGGATTTCTTCTATGTCCCCATAACGCATCAAAATCCACCAGATTGACAAAACAAAGTCCATGGAAATCCTCTTTGCAGATTTCAACTGTCTGCTGCATGCCATGTACAGAACTATCTGAATGATAAGTCTGTGTAATTCCCTCTCCGCAGAAAATATCATTGATCTTGCCTACCCCAATCACATCAAGACCTGCATCTTTTAATGCATTCAAAACCGTTCTTCCGGTCGGTTTGAGTGCATAATCATGACGATTGCTGGTTCTTTTGAACTCGCCTTTTTTCTTTCCGACATACGGTCTCGCAATGACACGGCCAACTCTCCACTCATCTTTCATCGTCAGCTCTCTGGCAATTTCACAGCAACGATACAGATTTGCGAGGTCAAATGTCTCCTCATTTCCGCAAATCTGCATTACGGAATCTGCAGATGTGTAAACGATCATTGCGCCTGTATTGATTTCTTCTTCACCAAGTTCTTCGATGATTTCCGTACCACTTGCACTCTTGTTTCCAATGACACGCTTGCCGCATCTCTTTTCCAGTTCATCAATCAGTTCTTTTGGAAATCCTGTTTCTGTGAAAGTAATAAACGGCTTTTGTGTATAAATTCCCATCATTTCCCAGTGTCCGGTCATGGTATCTTTGCCGTTGCTGGCCTCACCAATCCGCATATAACGGCCAATCGGCTTCTCTATACCTTCCATAGAACCACCCTTATGCAGATTCAGCATCCCAAGTTTCTGAAGATTCGGAATATCCAGAGTTCCCATCTTATCCAGAATATGTCCAAATGTATCTACACCCCTATCACCAAATTTCTCAGAATCAGGCATTGCACCGATTCCAAGTGAATCCAGAACAATCACAAATACTCTCTTATAAGTTTCCATAAGCATTCCCCTCTGCATATTGTCACAAAATCATGCCACATTATCCGGTCCAAATCCAAGTGGAAGAAGTTCCTTTAAGGTAAAGACATCATATTTATCTTTGCTGACAGCCAGAATAATCTTAAATGTTTTCGGATCACAAAACTCCATCATTACCTGTCTGCACACACCACACGGTGCCGCATACTCTGTCGGGATTCCATCCTTACCACCCACAATACAGATAGCTTCAAATTCTTTTATCCCTTCGCTGACTGCCTTAAAAAAAGCTGTTCTTTCAGCACAGTTTGTTGGCGTATAAGCTGCATTTTCAATGTTGCACCCTGTATAATATGTTCCATTCTTTGCCAGAAGTGCCGCACCTACATGAAAATGTGAATACGGTGCATAAGAATAATCCAACTGCCTAATCGCCAGATCGATCATTTCTTCAATCTGTTTTTTGTCCATGATTCTGCCTGCCTTTCTGAGTCTCTCTGAACCATCCGGTTTTATTTTCTTTTTTCCTGTTCTTTATCTGCACGAATGAGTTCACGAATTGCCTCTACTGCAACTTTGATTGCTTTGTCCGTGTCATGCACTACCGGGTTTTCCAGTCCTAATTTTTCTCTTTCCTGATTGGCAATCACAAGAAAGCAGGCTCCTGCACGCACTCTTAAGTAATTTGCCACAACAAACAGTGCCGCAGATTCCATCTCAGAAGCAAGACAGCCAAGACGTTTCCATGCTTCCCATTTATTCATCAGTTCATAGCTGACCGGTTTTACTTCCGGTTCATGCTGGCCGTAAAATGAATCTTTAGACTGTACTACGCCTGTATGAAATTCACAGTGTTCTCTCTTTGCACCTTCCACAAGCGCGTTGATCACTTCCAGATTTGCCACTGCCGGAAATTCAATCGGAGCATACTCCTTACTGGTACCTTCCATACGGATAGCACCCGTTGCAACGACCACATCACCGCTCTTTACTTCCGGCTGCATTCCGCCACAGGTTCCGATGCGGACAAAGGTGTCTGCTCCGCAGCGATAAAGCTCTTCCATTGCGATTGAAGCTGACGGGCCGCCGATACCGGTAGAAGTTACACTTACTTTTACGCCGTCCAGTGTTCCTGTATAAGTTACATATTCTCTGTTGTCTGCTACAAAAACCGGATCCTCAAAATACTGTGCGATCTTTTTGCAGCGTTTCGGGTCTCCCGGCAAAATTACGTAACGGCCAACCTCACCCTGACCTACCTGAATATGATACTGTTTACTTGCATCTTCAGAATAATTTTTCATGCTCATTTCCTCCTTTTGCGGTTGGTAAGAACAGATATTTACACTATATCTTAAGTATAAATGGCTTTTAAGGCTTTTTCAACCATTCCTTCAGAAAGAAAAAACGCTGCACGATTTTTGATATGTACCCAGAATCCTGGACACATATTTATATGAACTAGGCTGAACACATGGATGCTATTCTGTATTGCACAGGTGGCATCCATTTTGTTTTTGCCTGAATTCTTCTATTATTGTAGTAATCTATATATTCTTCAACTGCTTTTGAAAATTCTTCAAAAGAAGAATAATCTTTCTCATAGCCATAATACATTTCATTTTTTAATCTTCCAAAAAATGTTTCCATAATACAATTATCATAGCAATTGCCTTTTCGTGACATGGATTGGATAATTCCATGTTCCTGTAAAGCGTTTCTGTAATAGGCATGCTGATATTGCCAACCTTGATCTGAATGAAATATTAAACCTTCAACAGAAGGGAATTTTTCAAATGCTTTATTTAACATTCTTTCTATCTGCTTAAAATTAGGACTCATAGATAGATCATATGAAATAATTTCATTTGTATTCATATCTAGCACTGGCGATATATAACACTTTCCCCATGAAAAATTGAACTGAGATACATCTGTTGTCCATTTCTGTAATGGGGCAGTTGTACTAAAATCTCTATCTATTATGTTATCAGCAATCTTTCCTACTTCGCCCTTGTAAGAATGATATTTTTCCTTTGGTCGTTTGCCGATTA
>OGOU01002253.1_pt1 | contig 13783 bp, 10 predicted proteins | sample 1552721 | NCBI WGS metagenome assembly OGOU01 (sample SAMEA2580176, study PRJEB22360) | human gut metagenome | biome: human gut; feature: human-associated habitat; material: faeces | place: Denmark | collected 2008/2010 | reverse complement strand
ACGTCAGCGGGATTGTACTTACTTGCTAATTCCATATTGTTTTATGTATATGATAGATTGTATATTCAAAAATAACGGGTGCAAAATTAATAATTTAAATTCAAATCTTGCCACCCTCAGGCTGATTCTGTGCGCGGAAAGAGAATTTATATCCTTCGTAAACGGCGAATCCGTAGAATAATGCTGTCATGGATGCCACATTTTCCAGCATGATAGTAAATATCTCTCCATAATCCACTCCTGTCAAGGCTTCCCAGAATGACACTTCATAATCCCTGGAAATATACCCGATAATAGAGAAGAAATCTCCCAGCACACAACTAATCAGAGCCAATGCAGCACCCAAGATTCCAAAGATTGGACGTATCCCCTTTCCCCGGCGCATGGCAAAACCCACAAAGAATCCGATAGCGATGGCCATATATCCAATTTGATAACCGGTAGATACCGAAATCAATCCCCATGCCACTGCCCCTATAAGAGCCGCAGCAACTCCGCACATCAAACCTTTAGGCAGATTCTCTTCGGCAAGCAGCTCTTCTCTTGTCATATATACCGGAAAATCTTTCGGCTTTGGGGGAGCCCACTTTTCCAGTTCTTCGTCGTTTTCGAAGTTCTCGCATTCTTCTTCAAAATCGGGAAGTTCTCTAGTCCGATTACAAACTAATCCCTTTTCATTCACGAAATCGCGCGACAGGCAATTCCGGCAATATTTTTCAATTTCTTCTGTGGTAGCCATCTTTTATCCGGTTTATGCTGAATAATTTTCTCTATCAGATTGATTATAAAGTCTGTATTAACAGATTTTTTGCAAATATAGAGGTATTTTTTCGCGTAACGTCTATTAAATGCATATTTTTGTTGACCAAAATCTGAATGAATGATGAAACGGCGGTTGAAAAACAGACATATAGTATTAGGGGTATTGCTGCTTTTAGTGTGGATGACACAGTTGATTCCCGCTTTGGCAACCGTATATTCCCGTACGGTCTATCCCCTTATTTCTTATGCATTATCGGGCATCTCCAATTTATTCCCTTTTGCGGTAGGAGATCTTTTTATTTTCGTTAGTATCACAGGGGTTATTGTTTATCCTTTTTACGGTCGTTTCCGTAAGAAATTGCCTTGGAAGAGAGTTTTATTACGCGACGGAGAATACCTGTTATGGGTCTACGTGTGGTTCTATCTTGCCTGGGGACTCAATTATTCTCAAAAGAACTTTTATCAGCGGACTGAAATTCCTTATACGGCCTATACACCGGAGAATTTCAAAGGGTTCGTGAATGATTATATCACGCAACTCAATCGTTCCTACACTCCGGTCAACAGCATCAATCTGGATTTGGTACGCGAAGAAACCGTACGAATCTATAATCAGTTGAGCGACAGTCTCGGTGTGCACCGCCCGCCACACGAATTCCCCAAAGTTAAGACCATGCTGTTTACCCCGTTTATCTCAATGATGGGCGTGACCGGCAGCATGGGGCCTTTCTTCTGTGAGTTTACATTAAACGGAGATTTACTCCCTCCCAATTATCCGGCCACATATGCTCACGAACTGGCACATCTGTTGGGCATCACCAGCGAAGCGGAAGCCAATTTCTATGCTTATCAGGTCTGTACCCGTTCCAAGGCAATGGGGATTCGTTTCTCCGGCTATTTCTCGGTGCTCGGCCATGTACTACGGAATGCGCAAAGACTGCTTTCCGAAGAAGAATATACACAGCTTTTCAGACGTATCCGACCGGAAATCATTGAACTGGCAAAAGAGAATCAAGCGTATTGGGCAGCCAAATACAGTCCGGTAGTGGGAGCTGTACAGGATTGGATATATGATCTTTATCTGAAAGGAAATAAGATAGAGAGCGGTCGGCAGAACTATTCGGAAGTAGTGGGGCTGCTGATTTCTTATCGAGAATGGAAAAACAAATAAATTTAGATTGTGCCTTTCCGAGCACTCTTGCCTGACGGTACAGACTGGTCGATAAGATCTTGTTTTCTCACTTTCGCCTGATGACAGCGGATTTTATCTCACCCGTCTCTTTGTCTATATATTTAATGTGTGCTTCTTTGTCGGGCAATTGCAACAGATTGGTTGTCGTCGCCTTGTATAAATCCACTTTGTCATATTTCTTGCCTTCAATCTCAACAATCCGCTCACCTCCTTTCAGAGGAGACTCTTCGGTATTCCACACCATTCCTACAGTCAGATAATTATCTATGACAGTGATGACTGCATCCCATTCTTTCTGATACATGTCCGGTATCTCACCCGAAACCGATGGTATGTAATAAAACATCCCTTTGCGATAATTGATAACGATGTCGCCATGATTTAACAATCCGGAACCGATTCGGGAATCCATCGCATAGGTAGTAATGGTAGTGACATTTCGAAAAGAATGATTTCCTATTGAAAAGTGAGGTATTTTCAGGCGATATTTGACGGAAGCCTTCTCGACTCCGGATACTCCCAACGACAGTATTCCCACACCTTTTCCCAGTTGCTCGAACGAATTCGTTTTTTTTTCGCTCAGACGCCGATGGCTTGTGGCCGACATGGCATAGAAGGAAGACGCACCGCTGTCGAACATGACAGTGTCTTGCTCATTGTCGGCAAAGCGTACGGGGATACGTACAAGATAAGGGTCTTTCACCAATGGAATGGCGTAAAGAGAATCTATTCCCAATCCCTTCTCCGAGCTAGTCAAAGTAAAGGTGTGATTGCTTCCGTCCAGCTTGACGATTCCCATCTTCATGAGATTATATCCTATAATTCCGTCTATCTTAAAGTTCTCTACCATATTGCCTTTTTCGAGACAGATAGCTTGCAGACGACTGAAAGTAAATCCGTTCAACTTCAGCGATTCCAATTCTGCCACACGGGTAGTCAGTAAATGGCCGTTAGAATCTTGCACCTGTACTGAGTCGAAAGGAACAATCCCGGCACGTTGCATAAAAGAATAAGTAAGAGAACACGGGGCACCCGTATCAACAAGGAAACGACCTTGATGCCCATTCACCTCTGCGTTGATTGTTATTTTCCCATTTTCCATCACATAAGGGAGCGTCACACGATATTGTGCAAAGAGAGAGAGCTGGGCAAATAATGCCAGCTCTCCTATAAATGCTATCAGGAAACTCTTCATAACTAAAGTTCTTTAGTGTTTTCTATATTTTGTCGTATACAATACGGGTTACTGTTTAATCACTTCCGAAGCAATCTTCAATAAATTGTCTGCATTTTGTGCACCTGCGATTTTCTTGACAATGTTTCCGTCGCCATCCATGAACAGCAAAGTGGGATAAGAGGCCACCGGATGCTTTTTATTAAACTCTATGCCGTCTTTTTGTTCCATGTCCAGTTTCACGTTGATGAAGTTCTTGTTATAGACAGCCCCTACAGCTTCCTGTACAAACACCTGGTTGGACATTCTCTTGCACGGGCCGCACCAAATAGTGTAGCAGTCGACAAACAGGAGTTTACCTTCTTTCTTGGCCTTCGCCATTGCTTCTGCGAAGCTACCTTTCTCGAAAATGATTCCATTAGGATGTTCCAATTTGTAGATGAATGCTTTCAATTGCTTCACGATTCCCGAGTCATCTTTCTGTGCTTCTATGCAGGCGTTCAGATAGTTGATTATCTTTCCTTTGGTTTCGCCCGACATATCGGGTAATTCCAGCGACGTGTCGATATACAGTTTGCTGACTCCTAATTGGCTGGCATTTTTGGTAAGGTAATCCAGCATTTCATCATATTTCCGTTCTCCACGCAGATGGATGATAGGGTAAACCCGGCAAACGTTGCAGGTATCCGAAAGACCTGCTTTCTGAATGTCATTATTCAGTTCGATTACCTTCATTTTATCATAAGGAGTTTTTCCCATTGCATAGTTCATGACATCCCAATAGTATAGGCCTTCGATAAGTGAGTTGACTTTCTTCGCTCCGTTGGCTTTAACAAATTCTTCTTTATGAGCAATCAGATAGGCGAAGTTCTCACTCTCTCTACTGCTGATAGTAGAGCTGAAAGCCACCCAGTTCTCCTTGCGGGAATACTCCCTCGGCTTCAGCATAAGGATGTATTCCTTGTTGATTTCCATGAATTTCTTGTTCTCGTTGGCCAATTCGAGCACGGTGAGGTAATTAAGCATCTCTTTCTTTCCCCGTTTTCCGCTTTGATAGATTTTTTCGGCTCCGGCAGCGTAGTCTTCGGATTCAGAGCCAGCGACACAGCCGCTTTCATGTCCTCCTTCTCTCTTCCTCCCACGATGCGGAGAAGCACATTACCCTCGGAGTCGAGAATCAGAAAATGGGCAAAATACTGTACACCGTATTTCTTGGCAATATCCGTGTTCTCTCCCTGCGTGACATCGATAAATAGGTTGACAAAGTGTTTGTCCATATAATCGCAGAACTCACGGTCAGAAAACACCGCTTTGTTCATCAGATGACAAGGCATCGCCCAGTCGGCAAAACAGTTGAAGAATATAGGCTTATTCAATTCACGCGCTTTTTTGAAAGCTTCCTCCATGGTGTATACATAGTTCATCTTAACGTCCGCCTTGACAGCATCGCCATATACGCTTTCGGCTTGTTGTGCACGGCTGTTGTTAAAAGGGCATATCATCAGAAGGATGACAGCCATAAAAATATTTCCGAAATTCAGTTTCATAAGTGACTATTTTTAATCTATTGATATTTAAAATTTAATTTATTGATAATTAAAGACAAAGATGCTTCCTTATTGAACATCTTTCACGCAACGCACACTGTACAGCACATCGCGCATTCCTGTACTAATCCGGCTGCTGCCTCTCCATATCTTGTCGGAGTAAAATGCCGACATACGGAATACGGCTATCTCGGTAGAGTCGTTCTCCTGATATTTGGTTGACGACCAATAGTATCCGTTTTCTCCTTTGTTGAGGTACTTCTCTTCGTTGAATTCGACGTATACATTGGCTCCTCCTCTTTGCAGGTTGAGCCCGCTCTCTCCGTTTTCGTTCATCAGTGTTGCCACTCCTTTTCCTCGCCATGCGTCAAATTGTTCTGCTTCGGCAGGATTCATGCCCAATGTCATTTCCAGCTTCAGCCAGTCTTCGTCGCTGGGCAGTCGCCAACCTTCGGGCACAGCCACCAAGGCAGCATCGTAGGAATAAAGCATTCCGTATTTCTCCGAGTAACGGTCGTTTTCCTCTTCGGTTTCTTGGAAGAGTTGTTGACCATACTCAAATTGGAATTCAAATGTATTCTTTATTCTTTCCTCTTCGGTTTCTTTGAAGTCTCCTACTTTTCTTTCGACCGCCTGGGCAAAAAGAGGCTCTACTTCCGGGTTCACTCCGAGAGCACCGGCCTTCAACATACCGATAATATCGCTTTGTCCCATACCATAATATGTTATAAACATAGGGATATATTGGACAAATAATCCACCTGCACCCGACCAACCGTTGTGTTGCGGATCGTTGGCGACCTCCGTAACAATTGTAATAAACTGCTCGTCGGTAGGCGTCACTTCAGGTTCGACTTTAATTCTATCCAAATCCGGATGTGCTTCGCCCCAAGTAAAGCATCCTTTGAATGAGTTGCACGGTACTTGATAACACAGATTTCGAGTCATCCATATTTGATTGCCAATCCGGACACACGGATACACCTTTTGGTCACGCGGATCTGTAAAATCTTCGACAGGAGTAACTAAGCTACTATCGAACTTTACGATGGGTTGTTCATCATCGTCACTACATGACATAGCTATGCCGAACAGGGTACATGATAACAATATAAATAGTAATTTCTTCATCGTTTTACTTCTTTTTAAAGTTCTACATTCAGGTCGATGGTGATATAGTCGTAGAGTATGTTGAATTTCGTCATGACGAGTGGAGAGGCTCCGTATCGTTCGGCGAATCTATCTTTACCCAAAGCCACAATGGCCAAAACAAAATATCCCAAGTCTTCCTTCGCATTCTGAGGAGACATCACCCCACCGCCACTCCATCCGCGGATGAAACCATAGCGTCCGATATCTTGCAAGTATAGTTTACGATCGGCATCTACTTCTTCCTTAGTTGCCAGATTGTACTTCTCGACGTATTCCATGAATGTGTATTCCTTCTTATCCCACTTGTTATAAAATAGTACATAAGGAGCTTCCTCGTACAAGTTGTTTACATTCATACCGTATTTTCTAGTACAACTCATAACATCTGTACAATCGAGCTCCGTTCCCCAAATCTTATAATACGCTTGTAGCTTTCCGGATACCGCTCCAAATTGATCTACTATTGTTTCGTTTCCGGATATTTTCTGTATAAGCATATTACCTATGACGGCTTGTGAAGTATTCATGATTTCATCGGGGTCGGTGATATCTGCAATACCGAACAAAACAAGTGTACGCAACCCCACATAATAATTGTCCGGTATAACCAGCGAGGTTGATGTGGATGTCAGGTTATCGGCAAGTATGATACTGAAGGGACGCATCGACCTGCTGCACAGTTGAAGATACTGCTCAGCAAAATTCAATGCATTCAGTTTGTCTTCTTCAGTTTGAAGGTAATCATATTTATACTTTATAGAAGTGGTATACGAGTCGAACCCCCAATTCAGATCAAGCGTTTCGTATCGTTTCACCGGATTTCCGTACCAGTCTGTACCGATTTCCTTGACGCTGATGGTGTCATTGAAATATACAGGTACTTGGTATGTTTGATATATTTGATACCGTTTATGCTGTACGGGGTCATTGGGGTCATCCTCAATAGTGTACACGTTTTCCAAAACGGTCTGTTTGTCTATTGCATCTTCCTTCGAGCAAGATGTCACACAAACAAGGGCGATTAATAAAATAATAACGTGTTTCATATCTTTTGTCATTTAATATAATGATACTTTATTCTTACTCTGTTTTTTTATCTTCATCTTCATTTTCGAGCGGTTCCCGTTTGTTGCGCGGATTGTCGGGCATGGGCACCTTATCAAATTCTATCACTTTCCGTGGGAGGCTGAAGGTGTACGCCGGGTCTCCTGCCGGAAGCAGGTAGTATTCGGTTGTAGCGAAAGAGAAGTTATCGTTATAAACTGCATACGCATGAATGATGTTGCGCGAATAAGGATACTGTTCGCATACGGCATACCTGCGCAGGTCGAACCAGCGTTTTCCTTCAAAGCAGAGCTCTTTCCGACGTTCATTGCGTATTTCCTGTACCAATTGTTCACCACTGTATGTCTGGGGTGCATACGATGTGATACGCTGAGAACGTAATGTGTTCAGCGTTGAATTGGCTTTGTCTGCCTTGGTGGGTTGCATGGCACAGGCTTCCGCGTAATTCAGATACGCCTCGGCCATACGCAACATGAGGGCATCCGATATATGGCTGTACTCTATTCCCCTTTCATATTTCTTGTAGAGCCCGATACTGTCGTTTTGAGGCTCCACAGTATTTCGTCTTTTCGCAAAGAAGGTCGTTTTACGCACGTCGTTGTCGTCGAACATGGAATAGAGCTCGTTTGTCACGCAATAGTCACCGTATTGTCCTGTCACCGACCAATCGGAGCGGCAACAGATCGGATTGGAACCTTGCGAGAAGATGATCTCAGGATTAGTAGTGGTCAAAAAGGGAGTTTCATTACTGAAGTTGGAAGTCGGTGCTAAGGAGAAAAGTCGACTATTCATCACCTTTTCGGCTTCAATTTCTGCATTCGGCCAGTCTTGCATAAAAAGATAGACACGGCTCAGCAGTAGCGAAGCAGCCTCCCAACTGGCACGATGCAGTAGGTGATGGTTTTTCTGCGGACTTTCCGTCAACAGGCGGGTAGACTCTTTCAAGTCAGAAACGATTTGTTCATAAATGCGTTTCACGCTTTCGCGCTCAAATTGCCGATCGGCATCCTTGTCGTATTCCACGTGGGCACTGAGCTTCAAGGGCACGCACAACTTGGATGCGCAGGTTGACGGGCTGTATGCATCTCCATACAGATTGGCAAGGACAAAATAGAATTGTCCGCGAAGGAAGAAGGCCTCTCCTTTCACCCGTAGGTAGTCAGCATAGTCTTGATCCGTTTTGTGAGGCAACGACTCTATTTCATCCAAAATGATGTTGACGATGCTGATTCGGCGATACATGTCGTTCCATGTAGCATTGTCGTTGCTATAGTTTTTGGCCTGATAGTTGTATCGTACGTCTTGTTGCCACGCATAGTATCCATACATTGAGTTGACTGCATAGTTATAATAAGGGTGACCTATTCTGCCTGTAAGGCTCGTCCCTACGGTGTTGATATCGTCATCCAGCAGGTTGAAAAACTGGCATGACTGGTTGTTCATACCATATTCCATTTTGTTGCTCTGCATATAGACGTCTCCAATCAGGAGTTCGTCCAGTTGCTGCACGTTTTTAGGGATTACCATGTCTTGCGAATACTCGCTGAGAAAATCGCTGCATCCGCAGAAAGTAGCCGTCAATAGACAGGCCTTTATGATATTTGCTGCTTTTTGTTTCAGTTTCATGATTGTTCTTCTTTTTTAATGATTAGAATGATACCTGTACTCCCATGGTGTATGACGGACGTATGGAAAGAGCGGTTGTGGCAGAGAATCCACTCTGGCTCGGGTCTTGTCCGTCCAGCTCTTTCGAACAGATGGTAAATACGTTGTTGGTAGAGAAATTGATGCTGGCCGTCTTGAACGGAGTCTTCTGTAACATCTTCGGTGTAAAGCGGTAGCGTAATGTCAGTGACGAAAGTCTGAAATAGCTGCCTGATACCACCCGGATGTTCGAGTAGTCGTACATACTCCAAAGGTTATTGGCATACTTGGGGATGTTCGAGAGACTTCCTCCTTGCGCACTGTAATGGTTGATATAATTGGAATATTGGGGATCGGACGGACTAATCAGTGACGGATAGACTGTTTTGTACTCGTCGCCCGGGACGCGCCATCTGTTGATAAACTCTTTGCGTACGTTGTTTTCAGAAGAGACTCCCTTCATGATGTCCGAATAAAGGGCGAACTTGCGAATCTTGTTTCCCAAGTTGTAGGTAAAGTTGGTACTGAGCGAAAGTTGCTTCCACGTCAGCGTGCTATATAGTGAACCGTTGAATTTCGGTTCACGTGTTCCACTCTTTACAAGTACTGTTTTTACGATGTCTTCCAAGCTCTTGTTTTCCAACAGGTGGCGGCGGTCACTATAATCGTCGAACACCGGCACACCATTAATAGGGTTCAATCCGAGGAACTCGTAAGAATAAAATGTGCCAATGGATTCACCGCCCACAATGGCCGTTCCGTTCAGATAGTCGTCTATTTTATAATTGTTGATAACGTCGTTGTTTACTGTGTTCTTACGCAGAGAATAGTTTGTCGACAGGTACCACTGCCAATCCTCATTGCGGATGGGATAACCGGAGAGGTAAATACTGAATCCCTTGTTAGTGATGTTTCCACCGTTCATGACATATGCGGACAGACCGTTGACGGTAGACACCGGCACAGTAGTAAATGCGTCCTTGGTCTTCTTGTAATAGATGTCAGAGCCTATTGTCAAGCGGTTTTGGAAGAATGACAGGTCGAATCCCAGGTTGTACTCGTCGGTTTGTTCCCAGCGTAGGTTGGGATTTGGATATGCGTAAACCTTTGCATAGTTCTCACCGAAATAGTAGTTCGTACTTCCTTGTCGGAGAAGCAAGTTCGGTGTTTGTCCGTCTACCATATTACCTGTTTTACCATATGAGAAGCGGAGACGCATTTCATCGGCTGCTTCAAACTCCTTGCACAAAGTCTCTTTAATATTGAACATCCCTGAAACAGACCAAATCGGAAGGAACTTTTCGTTGCTACGACTTCCGAATTTGTTGGAGGCGTCGAAACGTCCGTTCATGTTGACGGTGAAATAGTTGTCGTAGCTATATGTCATTGTAAGGTATCCGCTTATCTTGTTTGTCTTCGTTGATTGTACGGTGCGATGGGGTTGTATAGTCCATTGAGCGTAATCGGGGTATTGAAGTATTTCTTCCAACGTCATTTCTTCAAGATATTTCATACCTCTGTCTTTAAAGTATCCGCGTGTCTGATCGGTGAAGCCTTTGTTTTTGTATGTACTGACTTCGTATCCCAAGCTGGCACTCAACAGATGTTTTTGGTTGGCTCCCACTCCTTGGTGATAATTAGCTTGTGCGCGGAATGTGATGTTATCGGTGATGTTGTTACTTGTATTCAAGACTCCTCCGTATGGCAAGGCACATTTACCGTCGTCACCTTTCAGCGGAGTGTCTTCCAATTCCCCGTTCTTCAGATGTGCCACGTAGTTTGTCTTTTCGCCATACCATGTCTCCGTGGTACTTGCGCTGCGTTGATAGGACATGGTCATGGTTGCGTCCAAAATCTGTTCGTAACGGTATTGCAAGTCCAGTGCTGTAATGAGCTGGTTGGAATCGTACGTCTGCGACATATTGTTCATCTCGTTGATGATGTTGTAATTGTATTTATAGGAGGAGTCTTCCTTACGATCCATGTTGTAGGCATGACGCTTGTAATAGTAGAGTGAACCGTCGGGGTTGTAGCAAGGTAGTGCACGAGTGGTGTTGTAGGCATATCCCAAGGCATCGATTTCGCTGGGCAGATAGCTCTTCTTCGCGATGTTTCCGTTCATGCGGAAGTTGACTTGGAATGACTTGTTGATGGTGCTTTGCAGATTCAACGTTCCTGTGTAGCGGTCGTTATATTGGGTGCGTACCACGGCATCTTCGCTAGTGTATCCCAAAGAGGCGTAGTATCGTGTACTTTTGTTACCGCCTGATACGCTTAAAGTGTGATTGTGGGTCAATGCATCATGTGCCAGAATTTTGAACCAGTCGGTATTGACATTCTCAAACCAGCGCACCTGATTTTGAAATTCGTCGAAGGTGGTATTTCCTTTGATGTAGTCATAGTAGGCACCTTCATAACCCACCATGCTCATGTTGGAAGGGAATGCATAGTGAAGGTCGCACAAATCCTTGCCGAACTGTATACGTTCTTGCGAGTTCATCAGGTTGATGTTGTGGTCGGTGTAGCGGGGGCGTGCAATGATCTTCAATTCTGCCGAATAATTGATGCTGGGTGCTCCGATATGTCCTTTTTTAGTGGTGATGACAATGACTCCATTGGCAGCTCTTGTACCATACAGGGCGGTGGCAGCGGCATCTTTCAGAACATCAATACGTTCAATGTCCTGCGGGTTGATTCCCGAAATGGCATTACCGATATAGTTAATGTAGTCGGGATCGTTGAGTTGTTCTGTAGTCACGTCTACCGGATCCGTAAGAGGAATTCCATCTAATACCCACAGCGGTTCGCGGTTACCCACCAAAGTTGATGTCCCGCGGATACGCATACGGGCTGTAGCACCTACTTCACCCGAGTTTGCCATGAATATCATGTCAGGTACTCGTCCTTCAAGTGCTTGTTCGATCGAAGTCATACCAGGCATCAGGATATCATCCATCTTCAATGATGTAATGGCACTCGTATTTTTGCGTGCATCGATGTTACCGTATCCGGTGATTACCACTTCATTGATTTCGTTGGATGAGGCTTGCAGCACTAACTTGATGTTCAGTTTCTGGGGATTTATCGCCAAACGTTCTTTCTTGAATCCGATAAAACTTGCCTGGATGAAGCATTTCTCCTTTTCAATAATGGGACGGGGAACGTAAACAGTGAAGTTTCCATCTATATCAGTCGAACTTCCCCATTGCTGTGACTCGTGAGTGACGGTCACCGTTGCACCGGGCAAAGGGTCATCCAGTTCGTCGTGTACACTTCCGGTGATGGCACAGAGGTTTTTCCTCTTACGGGCTTCAGTTGACGTAGGGTCTAAAAATATGGTTATGAATTCACCTCTTTCTTTGAAAAGCAGAGGAGTGCCTTCGAGAGTCTGCCGCAAGGCATCTTGTACATCCTTTGCACGCACGGAAGCGTTCGCTTTGTAAGGCGATATGTCTTCGTGGCTAAAACTGATCTTCTGATTGTAGGTCTGCGCTATCTTTTTTAGGGCAGAAGGCATGGGTTCATTCTGAAAATCAAAGGAGATTTTCTTGTCCTGTGCCCATATCTGCTGTAGCGTACATAATAGCAGCATGAACATCAAAGCGAACTTCATCTTTTTCATAACTTTTATTGATTTAACGTATTATAGAAAATCTTTAATATTCTATATGTATATCGTAAAATCAACACCGATGGGTGACAACTAGAAAAAGAAAAGTTACTTTTTAGGTGCTTTTTGTTTTAAAATCGCATTTTTACCTTCATTCCGCAACTTTATATATTTCTTGTAAGATGTAAACTGTTAATGCAAAATAGGAAGACGAAAGAGGAGCCTACATTCCGATGCGGATGTTGGCATTTTTAACTAATTCCAGGCAATCTCATTTGGAAAGAATATAATAAGGAGCCATTTCAGACAACGTGAAACAACCATGTAAGAACCTGTTTTATTTTCTTCAAGAAGGTTCTATTTTATCGTTTACTCACCAAGACAGTGTTTTCCTGTGAGTTTATACGGATCTGCACAGTCCCCATTTGGTTGAGCATCGATAAGGTTGTTTTCAAGTTGTCCGAACGTTTGGCCCAGAAAGTGAATCGATATTGTTTGATGTCTTCGTCTTTGAAAACGATTGTAGTGTTGTACCATCTTCCTAAAACTTTCATGAGACTTAGCAAGTCGGTCTGTTCGAAATAAAACAAATCTTCTTTCCAGGCTGTAAATTCATAAGGGTTCACTTTTTTAATAGTCATTTCGGAGTCAGAGTCATATTCGGCGTCCTGACCGGGCAGAAGAATCTCTTTTTGAAGAGACAGCGTATCTGTCAGAAGTACTTTCCCTTCGATTAAAGTAACATGTTTTTTTTCGTCGGTGTAAGAACGGATGTTAAACTCGGTTCCCAGTGCGCGCGTAGTGTTGGCATGATGTTTTACGATGAAGGGACATTTGGCGTTGGCAGCTACTTTGAAATAAGCTTCACCTTCCAAATGTACAGTACGCGTAGAATCGGTAAATTGTGAGGGATAGCTTAAACGGCTCTCGGCGTTCAACCATACCTTTGTGCTATCGTCGAGTATTACTTGGATGCTTTTACCGCGTGGGGTAGTGAGAGTGAGTAATTCTGTAGCCTGTGTGTGTGAAGTCTGTGTATAGTCAAGAACTTGAGTATGGATAGCTGTCGTTTTCCCTTTTGGGGTAGACAGGATAATAGGACGTGACTTGTTTTCCGAGTATGTGATTATGGTTGTTTTCGGTTGGTTGATGACATCGGCCAAAGATATTTGGGTTTCAATGTCTTGCGATTCTAGTTTAGATTTTTTTTTCATCTGATATAGGCCGACGGACAGAACAAGCAGTAAAGATGCTGCGACTCCCACGAACGTCCAATAGTATCTGATTCGTTTTTGCCTATTTTTCCGTTTTACCCGTTCCCATTGAAGATCTATGTCCGGAATGTTTGCCGGAAGAAGAAGACGGCGTTCCGCTTCGCGATATGCGAGCAGTTCATCAAACAAGTCTCTGTTGGCCTGGCTTTGAGCCAGCCATTGCTTTAACTCTTCCGATGGCTGAACTTCGGGGGTTGATAATGCGTAGACTACAAAGTCCGGTATGTTCTCTATTGGATTCATATGCTGGCTGTCTTTTTTTATTATAAATCGTTTTTTTAGTACTCAAAGGGTGATATAGTTAGTTCTTTTTTGAATATTATTAATACTTATTCGTTGTTTTTTTTACGTAACAACGCCAAG
>OGOU01002250.1_pt1 | contig 13795 bp, 10 predicted proteins | sample 1552721 | NCBI WGS metagenome assembly OGOU01 (sample SAMEA2580176, study PRJEB22360) | human gut metagenome | biome: human gut; feature: human-associated habitat; material: faeces | place: Denmark | collected 2008/2010 | reverse complement strand
GGCTGCCCCTGGCCGAGGCGGCGGTGCTGCTGGCCACCGCGCCCAAATCCAACAGCGCCCACAACGCTATCATCGCCGCTATGGAGGATATTCAGCGCGGTGCGGTGGGTGACATCCCCCGGCACCTGAAAAACGTCCACGCTGACAGTGCCGGCGCGGACAAGGCCCCCGCCTATAAGTACCCCCACAATTACCCGGACCACTATGTGCAGCAGCGCTATCTGCCGGAGTCTTTGGGGGATACGCATTACTATGCGTACGGCGAAAACAAGACCGAGCAGGCCGCCAAGCGGTACTGGGACGACATTAAGGGGAAGAACGGAAATGGACCTGCGGTTACATGATGTTTTAGAGCTGAAAAAGGAGCACCCCTGCGGCAGTAAACGCTGGCAGGTGCTCCGCGTGGGCATGGATATCAAGCTCCGGTGCCTCGGCTGCGGCCACGAGGTCATGCAGCCCCGGCGTAAGATCGAAAAAATGATACGGCGCATCGTGCCGAAGGAGGAATTGCAATGAGACCGAAATGGACAAGATACTTCGCCATGGGCATCGCCCTGCTGCTGGCCATCGTCATGGCCGTAACGCTGGTCCTGCCGTACCTGGGACTGTGAGGCTGCCATGAAGCACTGAGAGTATATCTATTGAACGGTCCGTATGGCGCAGAATTTGACTTTCTCGGATTGTAAACAAAGTCTCCATTTTCGATGACATAGTAATTTGCTGTGTTTCCGTCCACTGCAATAACCTTGTCAAAGAAATCGCGCTGAGGAATTAGTCCGTATTCCGCAGAGTTGGTAATTACATTTTTTATTACTCCATCTGTGTTACGGCGCGAAACTTTTTTAAAAATATCACCCAGTCGAACACAAGTCCACTCTGCGCCATTCCGAGAAGGAAGTTGGCGAAAAATGTGCTGCATGACACCTCTTTTATACTTCTTGAGGTTATCTACGAGAGATTGCTGCGCGTCGATACGACGCTCTAAGGCAATGAGAAAATCTGCAATCTTTCTCTGCTCGGCAGTATTCTCCGGCAGATAGTGTTTTGTGGCGAAGAACTCATCTGTTGGAACATTAAGCAATCCGTGATTTCTTGCCCCTTCTGCTGAAATCATATAGATTTCCTTGTACCATTTGAGTGAATCAAAGTACACCTTAATGAAATCTGTATTGTGCTTCTTGAGCGCAAAACAGATGTATAGTGTAGACAACGCTCCCATAGGATAGCGATCTAACCGCTTTATTGAACCGAAGTCGTAACCTACGGAATAGCTCTTGTTATACGCATATTCGCCATTCCTCAAAAGGTAATATCCACTCATGTCTTTGCTTGCAACGGTTTTGTTGAAGTAACTGATTTGATCGACAAGACCGTCTTTTGAAGATATTGTCAGGGGTAGATCAGTTTCATTATTGCTGTTTTTCCGTGTTATCCGTTCTGCAAAATCAGACAATTTTTCTGCTCTCCACGGTTCATCGAAGCCCGGAAAGCGGATCTTCGGACGCTTCTCAAGACCGTTACTTGAGGTCTATTTTCAGACCTCATTCCGGTATGAACCAAAAGTAAAATCCCTTGCAGTAGCAGAGATTTTCCGCTATTGCAAGGGATTTCGTCTGTCATATAGCTATTTCTGCTTGCTTGATCAGAAGTATAAAAGAGGACTTATTAAGTTGGTTTTCGAGAAAGTAATGAGCGAGGCGCATTACCAATTACCATTATCTGATTTGTGCATATCAATATCCTCTGGTCGCACAACCGTGAATGAATCTAATGGCAGATACCCTTTATTTGGATCAACGGGTATTGTGGGAATGACAAACACTATTGAGCATGATGGAGATATTGTCATGGTAGCCCGTGTCGGGGCAAATGCAGGAAAGGTAAACTTTTTTTCTGGAAGATGTGGAGTAACTGATAACACGCTCGTAATCCGCGTCAAAGAAAATACCATTCATCCGAAGTTTCTCGCATATTTCTTAGAAAACTTCGATCTACACAAACTAATTTTTGGCTCAGGGCAACCACTTGTTACAGGTGGACAACTGAAAAAGATACAGTCTCCAGTCATCGCTTACAAGGCACAACTGCTCATTACAAGAAGTCTTGAATCTCTGGATCGAATTATTGGAACGCAAGATACCTACATGGAAAAACTCATCCAGCTAAAATCAGGTTTGATGCAACGGCTTTTTATATAAAGAGCTGCTGTAATAGACCATCTCTATTTGAAAGCAGATAATCAAGAATGCTTTGCGCTTTGTCTGTCCTTTGGTCAAAGGCAGACAGGAAATCAGCAATGTGACATTGTTCTTCGTAAACGGGTAAAGCAAGCCCAATTCTACGGCACTTATCTTGGTTTAACTTAGGTTGTGCCGTGCCAGTGTTATAGCGTGTATAATCGAGACTTTCAAGTAGCTCACAAAGAAATTTGATGTTCTGCCCCGCTTTAGGTCGCATTACATGAGCATGGTTGTTTACCCAATATTTACCTTCCGCGATAAAACACAATGGCGTACTGCGATTAAGTATATTTGCCCCATCTTCACCAAGAAGGAGCAGCGGCTCATCGAAGATGAAATCGTCAATATAGTCTATTATGCCCGATGCGCCGTAATATGGATACTGTCCTTGCCGTTTGGCTCTGTCCGCACTTTCAAGCGGTTTACGCTGTCCGTCCAGAAAATCCACTGCGTCTTGTAGCGTGCAGGATGTCCATTCTGGATATGGGTTTCCGGTTGCATCAGAGAACTTTAGCTGATGTGAAAAAATAGCCGCAACGACACCTCTTTTATACTTCTTGAGGCTATCAACCAGAGCGCGTTGCATTTCAATTCTCTGTTCAATTCTCTCAAGGAAAATGGCGATTTGCGCTTGCTCGTGAGCAGACGGAATATTGATCGGCATAGCAAAGAAGGTGTCATCCTTTATGCTAACTCTGTCATGTCTTGCTCCGCTGTCACCGGACATATACACATACCTATGCCACGCAGAAGACCGGAAATACCATTCAAAGAACGCAGGATTGATCTCTTTCTTAGCTCTAAAGCAAAGGTACAACGGTGAGACAATACCAGCTTCGGTATATTTGTAGCTACTTATAGGACCGTATGGAGCGTCGGCTGATTTGCGAGGATTATAAACGAAGTCATTTTCCTCAATGATGTAATATCCGTTGGTATTGTCGCTGTTGGCGATGTTCTTGTCAAAGTATTCGCGCTGTGGTATCAAGCCCTGCTTTGCCGAGTTACAGATAACGTTAGTTATTCGCCCATCTGTATTTTTCTGAGTGTTCTTTGCAAATACGGATGATAACAAGGTTGTCTGCCACGGCTCATCGAAGCCCGGAAAGCGGAGCTTCGGACGCTTCTCAAGACCGTTACTTGAGGATACATATGCCATAATTATTTGCCCTCCACGTCAAAGGGGAAATCCAGCCCCAGCTCATCAAAAAACGGTTTCAGTTCCGCATCAATATCCTTAATTTCAGATTGCAGCTTGCGGATCTCGGCGGCAACTTCATTCAGGTCAATCTCAGGTTCCGGTTCAAATGTGTCAACATAGCGAGGAATGTTCAGGTTGAAGCCGTTCTCTTCAATCTCCTGCATGGTCGCAACATGAGCATATTTATCGACGTCCTGACGGCGCTCATAGGTCTCAACAATCTTGTCAATGTCGCACTCCCGAAGGATGTTCTGGTTCTTTCCGGCTTCAAAGTCGCTGGAAGCGTCGATGAAAAGGATGTTGTCAGAGTTGCCATTGCGCTCTCTTTTGAGAACAAGAACACAGACAGGAATGCCTGTACCAAAGAACAGATTTGCAGGCAAACCGATTACCGCGTCCAGAACATTTAATTTCTGAATAAGGTGCTTGCGAATTACTTCCTCCGCAGCACCACGGAACAGGACACCATGCGGCAGGAGAACGACGGCTCGTCCATCCTCGTCCATGTGGTAAACCATGTGCTGAACAAAGGCAAAGTCAGCCTTGCTCTTCGGAGCGAGTTTTCCGTATTCGTTGAATCGCTCGTCCTCCATGAAGTGCATATCAGCAGACCAGTTTGCAGAATAAGGCGGATTAGCAACCTGAACACGGAACTTCATGTCTCCGAAGTAGTCATGCTCCAAGGTATCACCGTTGTAGATGTTAAAGTTGCGATACGGGACTCCACGCAGAATCATGTTCATTCTGGCGAGGTTATAAGTCGTGGAGGTTAATTCCTGTCCATAGTAGTTTCTCACGTTGGCATAGTTCTTGAGGCGCAGCAGCAGTGAACCAGAGCCACAAGTGGGGTCGGCTGCATCCTTGACATCCGTGAGACCGAGGCAAGCCAGACGGCAAAGCAATTCGGCAGGACCGGATGGCGTATAGAACTCACCGGCTTTCTTGCCAGCAGTTGCAGCAAACTGACCGATCAGATATTCATAGGCGTTACCAAGAACGTCAATTTTGGTATCATCCACGCCGAAGTTGATTTCGTCCAGCGAAGCGATGATCTTTGCCATAACAGCACTTCTATCTTTGACAGTATGACCGAGCTTTGATGAATCAAGCTGCATATCAGAAAACAGTCCGTCAAAGTCTTCCTGAGAATCGTTTCCGATTGTGGACTCCATCAGGGCGTTGATTGCACTCTGCAAGAACTCAATGTCGAAGGAGCGGTTTTCTACCATCTTGACCATCTTTCGGAACAAATACTGCGGCTCGATGACATAGCCGAGATCGCGCAGTGCCTCTTCGATAACGGCGGTCTTATATTCTTCGTCTGCCCACGCCTCTTCATAACCGATACCGTCATCCTTGAGAAGATTCGCCATATACTTCTCCGTCCTGTCGGAAAGGTAGTAGTAGAAGATCATGCCCAAGATATAGTTCTTGAACTCATACGCCTCCATGTTTCCGCGCAAGGCATTTGCCATTGCCCATAGCTTATTGCAAAGCTCTTTCTGATGAGCCTGAATCGAATTATCCATTTGTCTCTCTCCTTATTGGTATTTCTCTGTGTGCTGCCGGATGAAGTCAACAATCCGATTTACAAGGGAGCGCTTCTTCAAAAGCGGCAAGGGCTTCTCAATCCTATCTCGGATATTTCCTGCATCCATTATGCCAGAAAACTCATATTCCGAAATAATATCCGTCAACATAGATGCGTCAATGTCCTCAGTCTTCGCAAAGGCAACGATCTCTTCGCGCTTTGCTTCATTTTCAAAGTCATTATATGCTGCATCAATTTCATCCGCACTTTCCAAGCCGACAACAACACGATCCAAGAACGCTTGCAGAATTTCGACTTTCCGAAGCAACTGCGGATTGTCGGTTCTGCCCAGCTCGTCCTTAATGTGTTTAATATCGTAATCCTTCTGTTTGGGATCGTCGAAATGGATGTTGCGAATCAGGTTCATGATGTACGCCACATTGATCCTGTCACTCTCCATCAATTCGATGCAGAAGTCAACGTCGTTCAGGACGGAAACAACCTCGCGGTCTGTTTTTTGCCTTGAGTAGAGCATGAGGTATTTGCTCTTGTAGTCCTGGTATTCCTGCTCGGACATGATAAGAGCATCCTGATCGAAGCTGAACTCAATAAAAGTCTGCAACGATTGGAGGTACTTTGTCAGCTCACGAAAGGTCACGACAAACTTCTTCTGATCGTCCTCGTTCTGCATTGTGTCCACGGACTCCGGAAACAGAGCAATTTCCTTGAGCTTCATCACCATTTCGTTGAACTTCTCTACGAAGTATTGATAACCCGGAACAACGATGCCAGAGGTATCTTGACTCTTAGAGAAGAGTGTCAGCGCGTCATCAGTACGTTTTTTGAGGTTGCGGTAGCAAATGATAATGCCAAAGGGCTTTGTTTCCTTCTCAACGCGGTTTGTGCGGGAATAGGCTTGCAGCAGATCATGATACTTCAAGTCCTTGTCCACATAAAGGACAGAGAGCGGCTTGCTGTCAAATCCGGTCAGGAACATATTCACGACGATGAGAATATCAAGCGACTTTGTTTTCTTTCCCTTTACTCGGTCAGAGATGTCCTTGTGATAAGCTGAGAACGTATCCGTGGAGAAATTGGTTCCGTACATCTCGTTATAGTCCTTGATGATACGCTCCAACGAATCACGGCTATGCTCGTCCTTGCCCTCGGCATCCTCATTCTGCCCGTAGGAGAAGATGCCGCTGATATTCAGGTCATGCTTGATCTTCTTGAAAATGTCGTAATACTTAACAAGGGCATCAATAGAGGACACGGCAAAAATAGCCGTATATTGTCCATTTCGGGTTTTCGCCTTGTGGTTCTGGATGATGTGATTGGCGATCAGAGACATTCGCTCATCGGACATATAGAGTTCGCCTATATCAATCGCGTCCGCGAGTGTCGGGTCATCCCAATCAAAATCACCCTCCATTGTTTTTATGTATTCGATGTGGAAGCCCAGAACATTATTATCGAAGATGGCGTCTTTAATCAGGTAATTGTGAAGACACTCACCAAAGAGCATTTCTGTTGTTTGCGTGATTTTACCCTCAGTTTTACCGTTGACTTCAAACCGAGGTGTCCCCGTGAAGCCGAAAAACTGTGCCTTTCTGAAATGCCGCACAATGTCCTTGTGCATATCCCCAAACTGGCTGCGGTGGCACTCGTCGATGATAAAGACAACCTTCTCGTCTTTGTATGCGTCCATTACTTTCTCGTACTGAGGGCGCTTTACAGCGTTTGCCATCTTCTGCATCGTGGTGACGATAAGCTGTCTGTTCTTGTCCTTCATCTGGCGGACAAGAACATCGGTGCGATCTGTCACATCAACGGAGCCAGCCTCAAACTTGTTAAACTCTTCGGTTGTCTGAGAATCCAAGTCTTTTCGGTCAACAAGGAAAATGACTTTCTTGATGTTCGGATTTGCTGCGAGGATTTGCGCCGTCTTAAAGGATGTAAGCGTCTTGCCCGCGCCGGTTGTGTGCCAGATATACGCATTCCGGTTTGTGAGCGTTGCCTGACGGATCAGCGCTTCTACGGCATAAACCTGATAGGGACGCATGACCATCAAAATCTTATCGGTATCATTTAGGATGGTGTAGCGGGTCAGCATTTTGATGATGTGATCCCTTGCAAGGAAAGAAATCGAAAAGTCCTTCAAATTGGTGATGCGGACGTTATTGAAATCAGTCCAGAAGAAAGCAAGACTATACATCAAGTCTCTGTCGGAATTGGCAAAATACTTTGTGTCAACACCATTGGAGACAATGAAGAGCTGAATGAAATGATACAGCCCGTTGTAGGAGTGCTTCTTATAACGCATGACCTGATTGACTGCCTCGCGGATGTCAATGCCACGGCGCTTTAATTCTACTTGGATCAGGGGCAAGCCGTTTACGAGAATCGTAACGTCGTAACGATTGACGTACTTTCCAACTACGGTTGTTTGATGAGTGACTTGGAAAATGTTCTTCGTGTGGTCCTGATCAAAGAAGGACAGATATACCTTTGTACCATCTTCACGCTCAAGGACAAACTTATCCCTCAAGATTTTTGCACTCTGGAAAACTGACTTTCCGAGCATGAGGTTGAAGATACGCTCCCACTCTTTATCAGTGATAGGCGTATCCAGCTTTGGCGCATTGAAGGCTTCAAACTGAACTTTGAAGTTCTCCACCAGCGCGTCATAATCAGGAATTGCGACTGTGGTATATTCCTGCTTGTTCAGTTGCTCTATAAACTGCTGTTCAAGAGCCGCTTCGCTTTGGTATGCCATATCTTCATCTCCAATACTAGAGGATCATTTGTTGGTTGCCAGCCTGTCCTCATTTCTATTTTATCATAGCAAGTATTCCAAATACCGGACTTATTTTCGTTTCAACTGCAAAACCACGTCACCATCATCTGTAATTTCCATTTGCATTGATTTTAGGTACTTTGCGATGAACTGGTTTTTCTCAGACGAACTCATCTCAATGCGCGTTACCTTCAAAGCGGCACTGAACATCTCGTTGATATTGAGCCTGACGGTTTGGTCAATATAACGCTCCATTTCTTTGAAAAGTGCGCCGAGCTTGATGTCCTCAGCATTTCCAGAGTAGAAGTCATCAATATAGCAATAAAATATCCCTGCATTCAGAAGTGCATTCTTCAAGTCCGGTCCGCAGTTCTCTCGTTCAATCATAACTAAAAAACGTGCTTCCGGCAGAGACGAGATTAACCCCCAGTAGTCGGAGTCGCTGGAAACAAGAATAAAGGAATCGACGTTATTCTTGTAGTGTTCCTGACAAGTTCGGGCAATAAGCATGACATCAACGAGCGACTTGCTTTGCTTCACCCGTTCAATCATCATGTGTTCAACATGGATTGCGGTGAAGCTGTCTAATATTCTCCATGCGGAGGCGGTATGCACATCATCAAAGAGAATGATCGACGCAATTTTTTGTGTATACTCGTGATCGAGGTTTTTTAAGGTAGCACACAGCTTGTAGGGATCAGAGTTTTCACAATCGACAACGATAACGGTCTTTTCGCTGCTCTCAATAAACTCATAGATACTTCCTTTGATATAACTCCCTGCATCTGAGACTTTGCTATATTCAGTGAAATAGTCATTGTTCCAACTGTACAGCAAGGTAACGAACTTCTTATCATTGTAAAGAATGTTGCCGACTTCCTCCGGCTGCCAGTTTATGTACATCTGATAGGGATAAAAAAGCAAATGAGAGTAATAAATGTTGGCAGCCTCTCTTGTACCATCTTCCTTCAAACCGTCAGGCATGACGAAAAGTGCTTTAATGTAATCCCAATTTATCCAGAGGGGAAAGAGCTTCTTGCAGTTGTTGATTCTATCGCAAATCAACCTGTTAATCTCGACAACGTGTTGGCACAGTTTTTTGCTGGTGTTTTTGATGAAGTTCACTCCGTCAAGACTTAGCTGGTTTATGCTTTCCTGCGGAACATATTCCGGCATACTCAGAATGGTCTCATACTGGAATCTCATGCGTTCATTGATGCGCTTGAAGTTACGCTCAATCGCAGTTCGTACAATGCAAAGATGTCTTATAATTCGAGCTGTTTTATCGCTGTCCAACCGATTGTATACTTCAACTTTTGGGGCTTCATGTTCGTTGTCAAAGATGCGTTTTGGCACGCCAATCAGGTAAGCCACCTTTGAAACGATCTCGTAGGTGCTGTCTTTGTACGCTGCCCTGTCATCGGTGAGAGGGCTTGTTGCATTATCCAACACCTCATTCGGTATGGGATTTTCAAGTATATTCATGATTGCTCCTTTCCACGGAGAGCATATCTGCTTGTTTATGAAGCGGTGAGATTAGAAGAACGGCTGTCCAGTGCCTACACCCTACTTTATCCGATCAGCAATGCTGTCGAGCTGCGCTGCAATTTTAGAAAAGTCACAGTCCATGTCCAATGTCTTCACACTGATCTGATTCCCGCTCATTTGATAATCATTGTTTGGCTGAATCGCATCGTCTGTTCCCGCATATAAAAGCATACCGGAAACGACCTCATTCGGCGCGGCAGACCAGTTCTTCACATAGGTGAAAATCTGATACAGATTTCCAGAATGAAGCGTCTGCGTCATGTACGGTGCTTTCATTTGCATATTGTGCGTGTAGTATTTGGCGTCGATGATGAGCGTTTTCTTTGCTGCCTTATTCGTAATCACAATGTCAGACTGCATCGTCGGCAAAAGCGTTCTGTACCCATCTGTGACTTGCCACGCAATTTGTGGAGAGTATGCTTTTAACTCTGGATGCTCACGCTGATAGTATCCGAGAATAAACTTCTCGTATAGCTTCGCCATTGTTTGATCATCCGCATAATCCATAATCTTTGTTGAGCCATCGGCTGTCGTTTGCAAAAGCCCTTTTATCACAAATCGGCAAACGGCTATCAACATCCGATATGTTTGATTATTGCGATCATATTGAATGTCCCAGTTGATACTATGGATGTCCAATATGCTGATGCCATCAAAGAAAATCATCAACTTCCTGATCTCCTTTTTTCTGGCTTTTGAAATACTTCCACGAAGCAGCAATTCCATTGTTGTTTTGATGATTCGGTTGGGGTAGGCATCAACCGAAAACTCATCATAATTGCAAACGAGCTGTTTCTTGCGAATAACCTGTGTCTTTATGGATTCACCAATTTCAAGTTTCCCACGGGGAGACGCAAGTGCTTCCTCTCTCGAAATGTATTGTCTGATTAAGCCTCTCTTTATCTGGACAGATACTCCACGGCAGAGAATAGCAGCCAGAAGTTCAGCCACATTATCAAACTCTTCGGTGGCGACATTTTTATACCCTTGCTCATGCAGCACTTGGAACGCATAAGCCAGCATATAATAAACGTTCTGGACACGGATCATTTGACTACCTCGCGTAATGTGCGGCTCCAATCCTTCACTTTAACTGCCTCGTCAAACCAGTATTCTTTCAAAAGAGGTATCAGTTCATATTCGACAACAGACCGCATCCATTCATCGTTGATGGTTGCGTTTGTACAGAAATAGCTATGTCCGATACAGAACCCCTCACCAAGCGAGTCATCGTTTGCAATTACGTCGTTAAGCTGCTCAACTGTTGCAATGAGCCGGTCAAACTTCGGATTATTGACTTTCGTTCTGTATGCTCTGAATCCAGCAGACGAAAATGCCGGAGTAAGCTCAAAGAAAGCAAAACGACGTCTAAGTGCATAGTCCAGCATGGCGAGGCTACGGTCAGCAGTGTTCATCATGCCAATGATATAGACGTTACTCGGAATGGAGAACTGCTCATCTGCATATAGAAGCTGCAATTCGACACCGCGTTTATCACTCTCAATCAACATGAAGAGTTCGCCAAAAATCTTGCTGAGATTGCCTCTGTTGATCTCGTCGATAATGAAAAAGTATGGACGATCATCCTCAGCAGCTTGCCTGCAAAACTCGTAGAATACGCCCTTTCGCAGTTCAAATCCTGTCTCCGTCGGGCGGAAACCCATGATGAAATCTTCATAGCTATAACTCTGATGAAACTGAACCATTTTCACACGGTTGGTGTCCTTTTCTCCCATGATAGAAAATGCCAGTCTTTTTGCTGCGAAGGTTTTTCCCACGCCCGGTGCGCCTTGCAGAATTACATTCTTTTTGGTTAAAAGCAGCGACTTGAGAACCTTATACCGATCTTCGTCCATATACACATCGGTCAGAAAATCATCGGCGGTGTATGGCTCGAAAGTGATTTCCTCATCAGCAGCATCGTCGAAGGTATCTTCGTGCTTGTCTCCGTCAATCATGTTTTGCAGCTTCTTGACGTAATCTGTGTAGGACGTAATATCCGTCAACGTTTTGATTGCACCCTGATCTGATAATTCCCACTCGCCCTTATCTGTCCAGCGTACCTTTCGGGTATTGGCATATTGACCGCGTTCAGGATCAAAAATATATTCGCCTTCGACCAACCCGCGACCGAGGATCTGTTTTCTGCCTTTTTTAACAAAGACAACATCACCGGGTTTCAGCTCGTTTGCAAATTGCCATGTAGCAAGAACCTGATTCTTATATGAGCCAGTATCCCCGTAGACCTCTTTCATCTTTGCCCGCATTTCTTCCTTGGAGCTATATTCCATTAGATCGCCAAGGTCAGACCAGCCGATAGCCATAATCCCTTCGGCATAATCATTCTCCCAATTTGCGGAGCCATCACCCGCTGCGTACAGCCAATAGTGTGTTGCAGTAGCGTCGGATGAAAGAGCTGTATCTGTGTTCTCCTTCGGAATGATTCCATCAAAGATTTCATCGTCGAAGGATATATCAATGTTGTTCTCTTCGACGATCTTTTTGCATCCTCTACGAATGCTGTTAGACTTGTTGCCGGTTTGCTCGTAGTAATATTTAATGTTCTCCTGAGTGGCTTTTAGAGCATTGACCATTTGCTCCTGTCCGTAGTCTTTCCCAATGTGGACGATGAAGTAAACCGTAGTTTCAGTGTTGGACCTGCGAGTGTATTTTATGCCCTTCATCATGGACGCAAAGAGCATGATCGTCAACTTGTGCGAGGTTTCTCCAAAGCACGGGACCTCCTGACACATGGCTTTTACAGCAGCGTCCATCTCCATTGTGCCATCATAAACCATCTTAGCATATTTGTAGACAATGACTTCGCAGTCATATTCATAACCGATATACGTCTTGACGCCGCCCTTAGAATCAATAAATTCTTTCAGCCGCTTCAAATCTCTATAATACTGTGCAGTGCGTTCGTCTGCTCGATCAGACATTACTTCTTGTTTTAGGTAGTCGAAGATTTCGCCCTTCGCTTTCTCCATAGAGGCATCACTTTCAAAACACTTCCAGAAGGACAGCGCAATAGTGTTTTGATACAGATAGAACGCATCGGAAACATGGGTGCTGATAGTCGTGTCAGCCCAGTCCGGGTGAGTTTCCCGTAAGTATTCTCTGTATTCTTTTCGGACTTTGCTTATCGTTACGCCAATGTCCATCTGTTATCCTCCTTTTTTTGTAACAGTCCCGCTACGCACAAACATTTAATTCGTCTCCACTGGTATATAAAAAAGCCGCACGGAAAAAGGACCTATCAGTTGTCCGTCCGCACAGCCTCACAAATATCTCCGATGTCGCAATTCAAATAGCCGCAGATGCGCAGCAAAATAGAGAGGGACACTTCTTCCCCCTTATTCAGTTTCGTCCATGTTCCGGATGCAAGGTTAAGCTCTTGCCGGAAGGTGGACTTCTTTATGTCCCGCTCTAACAGGAGCATCCAAAGTTTTTTGTAGCTGATTCCCATGATACGCACCCCTTTACTCATCCGCTAATCATGACTTCCATTCTATTATACACGAAAACCTCTTTGAATGCAATTATCTCATGCACAAGTTCACAAAAAAGATGCAAGTTCTTGATGGTTTTGATTTTCAAAAAGGGCAAGGCAGTTATTCATGAAAGCTGCCTTGCCGTTTCTCTTTATTCGCGCTGTGAATTGCGTTGATACTCTTGGTCGCGCTCTGCGTTTGGCTTGAGGAAATCATCCACGTTTGCCTTCAATGTGTCGATCATCCTTGCTTCCTTTTTGAGCTTTGCGCGTTCATCGTAGAGCCGCTGCTGCTCATCGAGAAGACGCTGCTGTTCTGCTTGCAGCGTCTTTAAGCTCGGCAGTTTTTCATCGCCTTGCATGGCAAGCAGTGTACTCCGCGCCGCCTCAAAGATCACAAGCTCGGCTTCGTGCTTTGCCTTGAAACCAGTCTTATCTTTTTCCTTCTGGAAGGCGTCATAGACAGGCTTGAGGCGCTGATAATTGGAGATGTTTTTGATAAGCGGCTGGACTTCCCGCAGTCGCGCTTCAACGCCTTTCAGTTCCTTGCCGGTGCGGTCATAGGAGCTGTGAATGTCCTCGACCTTCTTTTCAAGATCGGCGTATTGGAGCAAGTTGTTTTCCGTGAGATAGTTGAGTGTCCGCGCCGCTTCCTTGAGGATCGTGAGCTTGGCTTTATACTCATAGCCCTTGCTGTCGATGAGCCTGATCCGCTCCTGAATATCTCCGATGAGAGAGATGCTTTTCGGTACGGTCTGTCTCTGACTTCTTCGGGGCGTCCGTCCAGCAATTCGTTCCTTAATGCGTTCCTCGGTGTAGTTTTCTCCGATGGTCTTAGAACGGGTAAACCGCTCCTGACCTTCAGCGCGGAAGGAGATGTATTTGCCGGTCTTAATTTCATAACCGGCTTCCTGCATAAGCCGCAGAAAATCATCGTAGTCCTTGGCTGTGATGACAAGCCGGTCGATGGTTTGCTTGAGCTTTT
>OGOU01002242.1_pt1 | contig 13822 bp, 15 predicted proteins | sample 1552721 | NCBI WGS metagenome assembly OGOU01 (sample SAMEA2580176, study PRJEB22360) | human gut metagenome | biome: human gut; feature: human-associated habitat; material: faeces | place: Denmark | collected 2008/2010 | reverse complement strand
TTTTTTAAATTTAGACACAGTTTATCATTTCCCCTAAATGTGTTCATACGCGAAATTGCAAAAATGTACTTTCTCCCGATGTATCATATCTGCAAAAATACGCCCTATCTCCCTATCAAATTTATTTTTTCGATATATTGGTAAATTTTGTGCAAAAAATTCACAATCTAAATATGTAAAATGATATTCCAAATATTGATACTAGATTTTTTGTTGCAATTATGTATAATGAGATTGTAGACAAAATTACAATTTTTTAAAACAAATGTGTAAAAGGAGTTAAAAACATGAAGAAAAAAGCATTGGCAACCTTTTTATCCGTATGTATGTTAGCTACAGTAGCAGTTCCTACTGCAATTGTTTCTGCAACTACCGATTCCGGGGATGCAGGTACCAGTTCCAACCAACCAACAGAACAAAAATCTATAACTGTTACAAAAGATGAAAGTTCAGCTCAGTTTGACTCTCTTGAAGATGCTTTGGCAGCTGCTGAAGAAGGCAGCACAATCACATTAAATGAAAATATTACTGTTACTCAACGTGCCTACATTACAAAAGGAATTACACTAAATGGAAACGGTCACTCTATTGCAGGTGTGGGAGATTTCTCTTCCTCCTCGAACCCGGCCGTAGTATTAATTGATACTGACAATGCAGTTGTTTTAAGCGACTTGTCCATTATTGGCGGTACAAGCAATAAATTCCCACTCAACATTTATACCAGCCCAAATGTTACTTTAAACAATGTTTCTGTTACAAACGTATTCACAAATGGCGGCGCTATGCTTGTAAATGCTTCCAGCGTAACAGTAACCGGCAACTTGTCCGTTTCTACTGCAGCAGGCTCATGGTATGGTATTAATGTAGACTCCGGTGTTGGTGTAGAGTCTACAGACCCTATTTTAACATTTGCTGCAGGTTCTAAAATGACTTATGCCAATACAGATGACGGTTCTTACAACGCAGAAGGTCCTGCTGCTATTTGTGTTGATAAACCAACACAATATACAAATGCAATTGCAGGTTATGAGGAGGCCGGTCTTGCAGAGCCTACCAGAAATGAAAAACAACAAGATCTTTATTATCTTGCACAAGCAGCTGATGTAGAAGTATCCGAAGTAACTTTAGATCAAACTGCTGTCACACTAAAATCCGGCGAAACAGTTCAGCTTCATGCAACTGTCAATCCGGAAAATGCAACAAACAAAACAGTGACTTTCTCTGCAGATAATCAACAAGTGGCTACTGTATCCGAAGATGGCCTTGTAACAGCCCACGCTCCAGGACAAGCAACTATTACTGCACAAACAGCAAACGGTAAAACCGCTACCTGTGTTATTACCGTTGAAAATGAGGAAGTTGTCACTCCTCCAAGCAGCGATATTGTTGCTCCTACACCGGAGCTATCCGATGAAACTGTAGTTGGAGATACTACATCCGTTAGTGCTCCTGTTGAAGTTTCTCAAGATGCGCTCAACAATGCAACTGCAGAAAATCCTGTTACCATTTCCGTTCATCTTCCAACAACCGCTTTGGTACAAACCATTGCAAACAGCACAACTTCCAATATTTCCTTGGACGTAACCATTCCCGATGAAGCGATTCACAATGCAAATGTTAAAATGGCACAAATTAAACTGGAGAAAGCTGTATTTGAACAAGTAAAAGCTTCCGGTAAAACATTTACCATTCATGTTGCAGGTTCTGATGGAAAAAATCTTTATTCATGGACTTTTGACGGCAACGAAATTACAGACACCACAATTGATGTAAACTTAGCTTTGGCGGTTAGCTCTTCCGAAGATAATCAAGCAATTAAGGAAGCTTTAGGCGGTAACCAAGGTACTGTTCTTTCTTTTGCTCATGAAGGCAATCTACCTGCGAAAGCGACTGTAAAAGTAGATGTAAGCGCAAGTTTCCAACCGGGCGAAACAGCCTACTTCTACTACTATAATCCGGAACTAAACGTAATGCAGGCAATGGGCGACGGTTATGTGGTAGACGAAAATGGTTATGTTGAAGTATCCATTACACACTGCTCTGATTATGTGTTAACCAAAACACAACTGAATATCGACCATGATAACGGTACAAACAGCGGTACAAATATTGGTAACGATATGGACTCTCCACAAACCGGAGATAATACAAATCTGATGATTAGTATTGCTGCGGTTACAGCTGCAAGCGCTGCAATTACAGGTTTTGTTGTTATTAAAAAACGTAAAACACAAGACTAATGTGTTAGCCAAATATGTTCTTACTTGATAATTTTTTCTCTTAAATCTATGATAATAAAAAAAGGCTTGAAATAAATTCAAGCCTTTTTTATTATGCAAAAAAATACCTGTTCCAATTATAGAAAAAGCCATAATCAAAACAAGTACAACTATGATTATATTTATTAATTTACGTTTATTATTCATGAGACACCTCATTATTTTTCCATAATTAAACTATATTCACCATTACCCAAATCAATACTATTTTCTAAAGTATTATAAATAACTCCATTATCAAATAATTCATCCACCTGATTCCAACACTTACTAACTGTAAATGTATCATCAAATAACCGCATCACTAAATTTACACACGTTGGTATAAGAAACAGCATTATAATAGCAATAGCCCAGTTTCTAATTACGTTCTTTAATTTCTTCTCATCTGGTATAATCATCAATTTTGTAAAGTTAATAACTAACGCAATTATACCAACAATTGGTCCAATCATTTGTATTAAGTTTAGTGCTCTTTTAAATACACTAAGTAATGTTGCGACTGCATAACTGCCACATACAGCAGTTAAGTCTAAAATTAACATAAAACCACACCCATCATTATTTATTTAACAATCCAGAAAGTTGGCATATCTCTTAATCCATTTACACCACCAGCAACTGGAGTATTAACTATTTTTTGGTTTATAACAAGTTCTGAAGAAGAACCACCATCCAAATTAGCCGCATTATAAGCCCCATAATTTTCCATTATTTCAGTAAGGTCTACTAAATCAGCACCAATACTAGATGGAATTCTTCCATTAATAACAAGCATTAAAACTATACCATCTTTTCTTTGACCAATAGCAGTTCTAGGAGCAATACCCCAACCACCATTTCCTTTTATAAATGAACTCTTTCCATTTACTATTAAATAAGGTCCAAACTCAACAGCATCACGACAACCTTTAGCCAAAGCTTCCTCTTTAGTCATTTTACCTAATATTAATTTATTTTCTTTAGTAAAGCAAATAAATCCTCCACCAACTCTAGCATCCTCATAATCACTAACCACTTTTCCATTAGAGATAACAGTGCCATGTGGCAAAGCCCCATTAGAATTCCAATCTGGATCATAAAATCCTCCAGCATTCATAGCAATAATAGCATTTTCTCTTTTTGCAACTGTCGTAATAGATTCTCCATACTTTCCTAAATATTTAGTAGTTGCAACAGATATTCTAGAAGGATCATATACAGCAACTAAATATCCTTGATAAGAAGTTCCAGACACCGGAATAACTTTATATAAATCATTACCAGGATCCTTAGTCAAAACTGCCTTTTCATATTCATTTTTATAAATAGTTTTAGCAGAATATTTTCTTATCTTAATAGAATTAGAATCACTAACCTCATCAATTTCAACAATTTGGTTATTAGCAAGTACTTTTTGAATAGTCTCATCACTATATAGCCAAGTAGCCAAATATTGATGATTCATAGTAGTCATAGCCGATGTTATCCAAAAGTTTCTAAATCCATCCCAAGGACCATAAAACAAAAATAAAAGTACAGAAAAACCAGCCACAAAAAGACTAGAAAATATAACAATAAGTTTTTTCTTTAAAGACCACTTCTTCATAACTACTCTTCCTTACCTTCATATTTTTTATCATTATTATAATCAATATACTTCTTAGTTGTATCATAATGTTTTAAACTAATATTAGTATTTAAACCCTTTTGATAATCATTATACTCATCTATATTTTTATTATAAGATTTAACATCTGATACAAAAGCATTAACTATTTGTTCATAAACACTAGCATAACTCTCACACTTAGTACGAGCTCTTGAATCTGTAAAATATATATTACCACATAATTTACTTAATTTATCAGTAACTTTATTAACCTCATCAACTATATCTTCATATTTTTTTAATGATACTTGTATTGCAGAATCCATTTCCCCAATATTAGTTATATAAACATTATCCAATGTATTAGAATATAACTCATTTCTAATATCATTAAATTTATCTACCGAATCACTGAATTCACTATATACATTAATAACATCTTGAACTCTTTCAACTGTAGCTTTCTGATCTTTCTTTATACTTAAAATAAATAAAGCAATACCTGCAATAAATAATAATAAAACACCTACAACAATTGCTACAATTTTTAATGTTTTCTTTTTCACAAAAATCACCTACTTATAAAATATAACAAATTTTTTATAAATTGTATATATTTAATTCAAATGATATTTCTACTTTACAGTACATCTTTTTCAGTTTCTTTTACTATATATATAGGCCTTTTCTTAACTTCTAAATATGTCTTGGATAAATACATTCCTATAACACCCAAGAAAAATAACTGTACGCCTGATACAAAAATAACTATACACGCAAGTGAAGGCCATCCAGATACTGGATCTCCAAATGCTAAAGTTTTAATTATAATTACTAGTATTGCAACAAAAGCTATAAAACAAAAGATAACTCCAATTATTGCAGACAACACTAAAGGAGCTGTTGAAAATGATACAATTCCTTCTAATGCATATTTAAATAATTTCCAAAAATTAAACTTACTAGTTCCAGCAACTCTATCTCCAGTTTTAAATTCTAGCCACTTAGTATTAAAACCAACAAAACTAAATATACCCTTTGTATATCTGTTATACTCTTTCATTTCAAGTATTGCATCAACCATCTGTCTACGCATCAATCTAAAATCTCTAACACCAGGAACCTGTCTATTATCAGATATTTTAGAAATTAGCTTATACCAAATATTTGTACAAATTCTTCTAAAGAATGAATAATCTTTATGATCTACTGTATATAAACCAACACAATCATACTCTTTATCTTTACTTAAAATATCATACATTTCTTTTACTTTACTAGGAGGATCCTGCATATCAGCATCCATTATTGCAACAAAATCCCCTGTTGCATTTTCAAGACCCGCCCACATACCAGCTTCTTTACCAAAGTTTCTTGAAAAAGAAATATATCTAACTCTCTTATCTTTCTTAGCCATTTCTCTTAAAATATTAAGAGTTTTATCACGACTACCATCATTAATAAATAAAAACTCGAAGTCAACAACTTTCATCTCTTTAGATATTTTATCTATCTCTTTATAAAATATTGGTAACGACTCTTCCTCATTATAGCAAGGTACAATAATTGAAATTTTTTCTTTTGACATAACCAAATCTCCTACTTTTCTTTTTTAAATACAAACAATTTACTAAATACATAATTAGCAATAATTACAATAATATTAACGACTACTTTAGAAAGTATCTTCTTTACTTTAAAAACATCAAGTAATAAATACATACCACCCATGTCTATTCCTAGTGAAACAACTCTAGCAAAGAAAAATGAAAACATTTCTTTAAATAAAATCTTTGGACTAAAACTTCTAGAACCAAATACAAATACTTTATTAGTAATAAATGCAAATAATACAGATAAAACCCAAGCTATAAAGTTAGCAAAATAAACTTCTACTCCAGCTTTATCTAACAAACTAAAACTAACTATATTAATTAATGTTGTTAAAACTCCAAAGAAACCATACCATAAAATTTCTTTTGTTTTATTATACCAAGATACATGATTACTCTCTTCTATATAATCATCAATCATCTTTACCATATTAGGAGTATTACTAACAAACTTCTTAGGTTTAAATGTCTTACTTTTAACAATCAATTTACCAAGTTTACTAAAATCTCTAAGTTCTAAAATATATCCATCTTTAGCAAACTCTTTTACTATTTGTATTTGATGATCATTAGTATGTTCCTTATATTTTTTTAATCTAGCAGCTGCTATTACTTTCTTATTTTTCTTTATAGCAGTTAATATTGATCCAGCCCCACCATGAGTAATTATTAAATCTGCACGTGCCACTAACTTATCAAACTCATCGCTAGGTATTAAATCAAATATTTCCATATTATCAGATTCATACTTAGTACATCCTGCTTGAACAATAACTTTTTCTTTTATATTACCCTTTTTAATCTCTTCATCTATTTGTTTAAGTAATCTTGGAAAACCTTTATCTTGAGTTCCTAATGTAACTAATATCATTAGAAAATCCACCCCCCAACATCACTATCTGGATAAAGCTTCTTCATACTATCCCATTGTACTATAAACTTATCTGCTATTGGATAAAGTAATTTCCCAGTAATTGTCTTTGTACTAATATTAGCAAAACTTTCTATATAAATTATCTTACTACCTAAAATTTTACCTATACAACACATTGGTCCTGCCGTATGAGCACCTGTTGTAATTATATAATCTGGATGCACTTTTAAATAAATATACAAACTCTTAAAACAATTAGCAAGTAACTTAAATGGATACGTAAGCATATGATCCTTAGTACCAAAAATCAAAAAACTAACTTTATTTTTATATTTATCTTTTAAATGTAAATTAGACTTAGTCTTCTCAGTAACTATATAATAATCATACTTCTTAAATAATTCTTTTAACTGCATCATCTCATTCAGATGACCCCCAGTAGAAGATATAAACATAACATTCTTTTTCATATACTATCACTTCTTTTCAATTAAATTATACCATTGTTCACCAACAATTTCACTAGTATATATTCTTATACTCTTTCTACCAGCCATCCCAATTTTCTTTCTTACATCTTTATCATTCATTAAATCTTCAATCTTCTTAATCATCGCTGCATAACTTCTATTCTTAATTAAGTAACCATTCATTCCACTATTAATAAGATCTCTTGCTCCCTCTGCAGAATCAAATGCAATACAAGGAAGTCCATGAGACATAGCTTCTAAAAGAACTATTCCAAATGACTCTGTAAAAGAAGTCATTACATAAATAGAAGACTCATGTAACATCTTATCAATATAATCTTTATTTTGAAAACCATGTAAAGTAACCCTATCTTCCAAATTATGATTAGTAATAAACTTTTCTAATCTATCTTTTTCAACACCATCACCAATAATATCTAAATGCCATTTACTATATTTATTTGCTATAACAGAAAATACTTTTAATAAATCAATATACCCCTTTTCAGGAGAAAGTCTACCTACAGAAATAATTCTTTTCTCTTCAAGTGTTGAAACATGTCTAGGTATTTTATCAATAATATTAGGAATAAATACACATTTACAATTAGAATTACTTAAATGTTCACTATAAAACTCTCTTAAAGGTTCAGAAACTAATACAAAATAATCTAAGTAATAAGCTGACCTAATAACACTTCTAGCATAACGATAATCATCATGATAATGATTATGTTCCCAACCAATTTTTAAAACTCCACTCTTCGCATAATCACCTAACCAAGTATTAAATATATCCCGAGTCGAAATAATAACTTTAGATTTACTGTTCTTAATATAATCAATCATCGTCTTTCTTCTCATTCTAAGTATCTTAATACTCTTAATACCCTCTTTAAAAGCTGTAATAAACTTTTTCTTTTTCAAAGCACTCTTAAATTCAGCTTTATTAGGCTTATCTTCTTCCATTAAATAAATAACTTTAACACGTTCATCAAGATCAAAGACTGGCTTATCATATAGTTTATAAGTACAAGCAATTTCAACTTTATATTTATCACATAACAAGTTTGCTAAAGCAACAATTGACTTTTCAATTCCACCATATCCAAGATGTAAAGCTAATATTGAAATTTTCTTCATATAACCACCTAAAACCATTATATCACGTATATTATTACCAAGTAAATTAATGTATAGAAAAAAATATCAAAAGAAAAAGCATAGAATAACCTATGCTTAATAATAAAACCATATTAAAAACTATAAAACAAGTTAAGTTTAACCAAGATGCTCTCCAAAATAGTAATCTAAATATACACCCTGCATACCATCATATTTTGACTTAACAGAACTATTAAAATTCAACACATTTCCTAAGCCAGAAGAACCAAAAGAGTAATTTTGAGATTGTGCTAATGTAACATCAGATTGAGCATGTTGATACGTTCCCCATATTTTAAATGGATCAGCCTCGGAAACAAATGTAACCGTCAATGAATTTTCTAAAGTGTTTTTAACATCATCAACAATATTCATTGATATTCCTACTCCACCACTTCCAGTAAAAGAGGCAGAACGTTTAGTATTATTGCTATTAACATTATAATTAATGATATTGCCATCCCATTTTTGATAACCACTAATTGTTGCGGGTAATATAGTTACTACCAAAGAATGAGTTTCCGGTCTTACAGCAATAACATCAAAAGATTTGGTGACAGGAATTGATAACCACGTATTTGTTAAGGTTACAACTTTATGAGACATATAAGCGGGTGAAATTACTTGCATATATAATTTTTTCATATTAGTTTGATGTGTAATATTCCAGCTATAAGGTATAATTTTTCCATCATTATTATCTAACGCCTCAGATTTTGTTATTTCAGTTTCTGTCTGTTTAACAATATTGCCATAAACATCATAATAACTATCTACTCTAATATATTTTTCAGATTCTGTTTTTGTAAAATATTCAGCATTTTTAACAATTTCCAAAGTTTCAGGTGTCATTGTATAAATAGATTCTTCGCTAAATACACTTAACAATTTATTGTACTGTTCTTGAGTTAAATTAACTCCATAACTATTAGTATAATATGGTATTTCTTGTGCACAAACTCCTGTGGGTAATAAAAATATTACCGGCAAAAGTATCATAAAAACTTTCTTCATATTTCTCCTTTAAAATTATTTTTTACATCAAAACACATATATACCCTACTTTATCACCTCACAAACTTAAACAATACATACAAAATCTGTACTAGCCTCTTGTATTAATTACAATTATATCATTACTAATAAGTTTTAACAACCAAATACATAAATCATTTTTTATCAAAATCAAAATATATCTTTGATGTAACTAAACCATGTTTAGCTGTTATCTCAACATAATATCTACCTTTATCTTTTAAGTATGGGGTAATATCATTTATAAATTTACCATCATAAGAAGTGATAAATGGTTTAGTCAAACGACTAATTTTCAAATTAGAATACTTAGTATCATCATTAATTTTCATATCTTGTGTATCATTTTTACATTCAACTTGACGTTCTCCCGAATAACAACTATACGAAGCTATATTAATTATATATTTAAGAGAACCATCATCACTTACAATAGGATCATTATCACCATCAATAGAACTACTACCAATATAGGAACTATTAAAATTGATAAAAAAAGGAACTATTGGAATTTGGTGACTTGAAGAATAAGAAACAGTAACCAAAGTATCATTAACTGTAACTTTATAAAACCTTGCTTTATTGCTAGGATAACCAAATATATTATAAATATTAATAGTACCAAAAATTAGTTTCACAGCAATTAAAATAATAACAACAAGAAGATCTTTTTGTAATCTCTTACTTCTAATAATTCTATTAAGTCTATTAATTTCCAAAAGAGTATCCATTTTTTGTTGTTCTATTTTTTTCTCATCATTCATTATAATCACCCAACACTATTACTATATACATTATAACAAACAAAATTGTATAAGAAAACACATCGAAATAACATTTATCGATGTGCTTACATACTTCTAATTTATTATTGTACTTGTTGTGTTACTGGTTGCATAACTGGAACTTCTTGTTGAGGAGCAGTAACAACTGGTTGAGATGCTTGAGTTTCCATTATTGGAATTGATTGAGTATTTTCTAATGGATTAGCACCTCCATATATTTGATGAGTTGGATTCTGTTGAAAATTTAAATCTTGAACAACTGGACTAGCTCCACCATAGATTACTGGTTGTGGTGCAGCCTGAACTGTAGGAGTAACTAATTGTTCAACTACTGGTGCAGCTTCAACTACTGGAGTTGCTTGTTCAATTACTGGTACAGCAGGTTCAACTACTGGCATAGCTGGTTCAATTACTGGAGCAACAGGCTCAACCACTGGTGTAGCAGGTTCAACTACTGGAGCAGCAGGCTCAACTACTGGAGCAGCGGGTTCAACTACTGGAGCAGCAGGCTCAACTACTGGAGCAGCAGGTTCAACTACTGGAGCAACTGGCTCAACTACTGGAGCAACAGGCTCAACTACTGGAGCAACTGGCTCAACTACTGGAGCAGCAGGCTCAACTACTGGAGCAACTGGCTCAACTACTGGAGCAACTGGCTCAACTACTGGAGTAACAGGTTCAATTACAGGTGTAGCTTCAACTACTGGAGTTGGAGCACTAACTGGTACAGGTTCTGCATTAACTACTGGAGCAGTTGTTTCAACCACTGGTTGTGGTGCAGCAACAGGAGTAGTATTCTCAACTACTGGTGCTACATTACTAACCTCACCCGTAGCAGGTGATGCTGGAGTAGCAGCAGGTGCCGGTGCAGCAGCAACATTCTCTTCTTTTAAAGGATTCTTTTCTTTTTTTCCTTTTGCTGAAGAAACAATAAATACTATTAAAGCAACAATTAAAAGTAAAACTCCACAGGAAATTAACATTCCAGGAACTGAAGTAAACCAATTTAAATCAAAATTATTCATAAGTATCTAACTCCCTTTATTCTAATCTATAAATATAATAACAAAAAAAATTTGCAAATGCAAACTTTTTATTATCTATACACTATCTTTACATTGTAAATTCTGTCCAGTAAGAATTTCTAGGCAAATCAAGTGTAAACGTCATTTTCTCTTTACTAATTGGATGTGTAAAGGTAAGTTCATAAGCAAATAACGCTAACTGTGTTTTGTCAAGCTTACCATATCTCTGATCACCACATAAAGCATGACCCCTACTAGCAAACTGTACTCTAATCTGATGATGTCTTCCAGTAACTAACTGAATTTTAACTAAACTATGATTAGTACTCTTATTTTCACTAACAACTTCATAATCTAAAATTGCCTCTTTACCATCTCTTGACACAACAGTATTACCATCACTTAACTTCTTAAGTTTATCAATAAATCTTCCCTTTTTCTTATCAAAACATCCATTAACAACAGCCATATATTTCTTACTAAAGCCATGTTCTAACTGTTCCTTATTAAGTCTACTAGCAGCTTTAGAACTTCTCGCAAAAACCATAACTCCACCAACAGGTCTATCAAGTCTATGAACAAGTCCTATATAAACATTACCAGGCTTATTATATTTAACCTTTACATATTCTTTAACCATTGTAAGTAAGTCTTTATCCCCAGTCGCATCACCTTGACTAAGTACATTAACAGGTTTCTCAACTACTATAACATGATTATCTTCATATAAAACATTAAGCTTACTCATTACTTTCCCATCTTCCATAAATACCACAAGGTAAAACTAACTCACTATTTTTAATAGGTAGTCCAACTTCTCCACAACTAACCCTACCAGTAAATTTATTATTAACATTTAAATTCAAAATATTAGACAAAACCATAGAAGAAAGACCAGTAGTATAAGAATTAATTAAAAAGAATAATGGTTCATCACTAAGGACTTCACTACATATCTTAACTAAATAATTTAAATTCTTCTCAATATCCCAAACTTCTCCATTTGCACCACGTCCATAACTAGGAGGATCCATTATAATAGCGTCATAACGGTTTCCTCTTCTAATTTCTCTTTGCACAAACTTTACAACATCATCTACTATATATCTAATCTCAGCATTTTCAAGTCCTGAAGATTTTACATTTTCTTTACACCAATCAACCATTCCTCTAGAAGAGTCAACATGCGTAACACTAGCACCAGCAGAAAGACAAGCAACAGTTGCTCCACCTGTATAAGCAAACAAATTAAGTACCTTTATTTTTCTACCAGACTTTTTAATCTTCTCCCTCATAAAATCCCAATTAACTGCTTGTTCAGGAAATAAACCAGTATGCTTAAATCCCATCTGTTTTATATTAAAAGTCAAATCATCATACTTAATCTTCCAACTACTTGGAGTATTCTTTAAATTATCCCAATGACCTCCACCTTTATTACTTCTATAATAAACAGCATAAATATCACTATGATACTTTTCAAGTAAATCACCATTATCCCAAACAATCTGTGGATCTGGTCTAAGTAAATAAACATTACCCCATCTTTCTAACTTTTCTCCACGAGAAGCATCTATTAATTCATAATCTTTCCATCTATCTGCTAATAACATAAACATCACCCTCTATATAACATTAAATACCTTACCATAAGAACTAATTAGCAATTGTCCATTAAAGCCAAATACATAATCCATATACTTAATTAACTCAACATCTTCTTCCATTACATATTCGCACTTAACATCAGCATACTTACCACACTCATCACTATTAGCCTTCTTCATTCTATATATTGAATCCTCAGACCAAATATAAGTACCAGCATTTGCTCCAACATAATTAAAATCAATTATCTTACCATATCTACCCTTACTATAAACTATCTCACTACTTGCTAAAATATAAGGCATTTCTGAACTAGCTCTAGTAACTATAATTTTATAAATATTACCATCATTTTTTAATACATAATATATACCAGAATTACCATCTACAGTAACTATCTTAACTACATTCTCATCACTAAATAAAACACTATAAACACCATAAGCATTATCATTAACCGTAACTTGTGAATAAGCATCAGTATTACCATTAGCATTTAAATAATAAAAGCTACCATCATCAGCTTTAATAATACTATCATCCATTATCGCAACTACCTTCTTAGTAAACTTATCTGTTGCCATACAATTCTGTTCATTAGAAAACTTCTGTCCCAATGAAATCTCATATACTTTTCCATCAGCAGTAATAGCCTTAGTAGAACTAACATATTTTAACTTAGTATAAGCTTTCTCATTCTTCTTACCCGATAATAATAAATTACATGTAAATTCACTCTCAGACAAATTAAAACCCGCATGTCTTATACCTCTAGTAACATTCCCCATACATCCAGTACAAAAAAAAGAAACTATAAGAAAACTTACAACCAACACAATTTTATTCTTCATAATATCCCTACCTTATAGTAAGAATATACCATAATTTATAGTTTTTGAAAAGAATTATAAAACACTAAATTTTTCAAGTTCCTCATATATATAAATTAATTTTTCACTACTCTTCTTATCATAACTAACAAATACATCTTTATAATTTTTATTTTTAACTTTACTTCCCTTACTCTTTTCACATAACTTATCTATTTTTTTACAAACTATCTCTATACTTTCACTATCTGTAATAAACTTCTTAGATAAAATTTGCATAATCCCAAGTTTTCTAGGTAATCCATTAATCTTAAACATAGTATTATCAATCTTTCTTAATACACTAGGTCTTTCATAATTATTAAGAATCATAATTGAATAAACAATAAGTTTATTTTTATCATCTTTTAATTTTACATCTTCTCCATACATAATCTTACATCTAGCAAAACTAATCGCAATCTTTTCTTTAGAAATCTTTCTCTCCTCAGTAACGACAGCTCTCTTATTAACAGTACAATTCTTATAAAAGTTATAAATATAGAAAA
>OGOU01002228.1_pt1 | contig 13884 bp, 10 predicted proteins | sample 1552721 | NCBI WGS metagenome assembly OGOU01 (sample SAMEA2580176, study PRJEB22360) | human gut metagenome | biome: human gut; feature: human-associated habitat; material: faeces | place: Denmark | collected 2008/2010 | reverse complement strand
CCGGACCGGCATCCGCCGCCAACACTAGCGGAAGCCATGTCGGCGGCGGTTTCGGTTGGCCGACACTCGCTCCCAATATCGAATGTTCCGAGCTCGGATCGGTAACCATTTTCTTTACGCTGAATCCCGATGGAACTGTTGCACAGGCTTCGGCATCGTCCTCATCTCTGCCTCCGAGGGTAAAAGCCGCCTGCATACGCTATGTCCGCTCGCTTAAATTCCCATTCAATGGGTCGACACGACCTACCGAGCCAATCACCGGAAACAGACTCGTCATCAATTTCAAATGACATTTTGACTACACATTAATATATTATTGAAATTATAATAAACCAAATATGCCCGAGTTCAAACGCACTCTCATAACCACGGCGCTTCCTTACGCCAACGGCCCTGCCCATATAGGCCACGTTGCCGGTGTCTATGTACCGGCCGACATCTATGCCCGCTATCTGCGACAGAATCATCGTCCCGTACTGCTTATCGGCGGGTCGGACGAGCACGGCGTTCCCATCACCATTCGCGCTCGCAAAGAAGGTGTCACCCCACAGGATATCGTCGACCGCTACCACAAGCTCATCAAGGACTCGTTTGACGAACTTGGCATTTCGTTCGACGTTTACTCGCGCACATCAACAAAACTTCATGAGGAGACAGCATCCGAATTTTTCAAACGCCTCTACGACAAAGGCGAATTCGTTAAAAAGACCACCAAGCAGTTTTACGACGAAAAAGGCGGCCGCTTCCTCACGGACCGCGACATCGTCGGCGAATGTCCTCATTGCCACTATATGAACGCCTACGGCGACCAGTGCGACAAATGCGGCAGCTCGCTCGGCGAAAACGACCTTATAAACCCGCACAGCGCCGAAACAGGCGCAACTCCTGTCCTGCGCGAGACTACACACTGGTATCTGCCGCTGGACAAATGGGAACCGGCTCTGCGCAAATGGATTCTCGAAGGCCATCGCGAATGGCGTCCCAACGTCTACGGCCAATGCAAATCGTGGCTCGACCTTGGCCTCCAACCTCGCGCCGTCACACGCGACCTCGACTGGGGCGTCCCTGTGCCCGTCGAAGGCGCCGAAGGCAAAGTGCTCTACGTATGGTTTGACGCCCCCATCGGGTATATCTCCAACACTAAAGAAATACTGCCCGACTCATGGGAACTATGGTGGAAAAATCCCGAAACACGAATCGTCAACTTCATCGGCAAGGACAACATCGTGTTTCACTGCATAGTATTCCCCGCCATGCTCATGGCTTACGGCGACGGCTTCCAGCTTCCCGACAATGTGCCGGCCAACGAATTCCTCAATCTTGAAGGCGACAAGATTTCCACCTCGCGCAACTGGGCTATATGGTTGCACGAATATCTGCGCGACTTCCCCGGCAAACAGGACGTTCTGCGCTATGTCCTCACCGCCAATGCTCCCGAGACCAAGGACAACGACTTCACCTGGGCCGATTTCCAGGCACGCAATAACAACGAACTTGTGGCCATTGCCGGCAACTTTGTCAACCGTGCTATGGTCCTTACCCACAAATTCTTCGGCGGCACCGTGCCTGCCGTATCAACTCTCGAGCCATCCGACAGCGAGACTCTTGCCCGCATCAGCGAACTCAAAGAACGCATCTCGGCCAACATCGAGAATTTCCACTTCCGCGATGCTCTGTTCGAGGTCATGAACATTGCCCGTCTCGGCAACAAGTACCTTCAGGAGACCGAACCTTGGAAAGTGGCAAAAACCGATATGGCCCGCACCGGCACCATCCTCAACACAGCACTGCAGATTTGCGGCGCTCTGGCCGGTGCTTTCGAACCGTTCATGCCTTTTGCCGCACATAAGCTTGCCGACATGCTTTCTATCGATATGCCTGACTGGGATGCCATCGGAAAATATAACATCGTCCCGGCCGGGACACAACTCCGACAGCCCGAACTGCTGTTCGAGAAAATCGACGACGAGACAATTCGGAAGCAACTCGACCGACTGGAGCATATCAAAGAAGAAAACCGTCTGAAATCATGGCAACCCGAACCACAGAAAGAAGACGTCGACTTTGACACCTTCATGAAAGCCGACCTTCGAGTAGGCACCGTCCTCGAATGTAAAGCTGTCAAGAAAGCAGACAAACTACTCGAATTCCTCATTGACGACGGTCTCGAAAAACGTACCATAGTGTCAGGAATCGCCAAATATTATCGTCCCGAAGATCTTGTCGGCAAACAAGTCTGCTTTATCGCCAACCTGCCTCCTCGCAAACTCAAAGGCGTCGTTTCGCAAGGCATGATACTGTCAGCCGAAAATCCCGATGGTTCGCTGACCGTAATCTCACCCTCAACCCACATAACACCCGGCGCCTCTATTAAATGAGTGCGCCATAGCCCGGTGCCGATTTAACCCGACACCGGGCGGATTGCCGAAGCTTGCGCCCCTACCCTATTTGGGTTCATATACTCCAATATTTAAACAAATGCGCACACTGCGGCGCATCCACTGCAATAATACAAGAGAGTATTCATTACCCGCCACTAACATAAACAGCCGCCGTAAGGCCTTATATACTAAAATTTTCAACTGAAAATGATGCCAAAACGTCGCATTCTCATAATTTACACCGGTGGCACTATCGGTATGATTGAAGACCCGAGGACTCGCGTACTGCGTCCTTTCGACTTTTCTCATCTGATTGACAATGTGCCTAAAATCAAAATGTTGGATTATGTCATCGACAACATTCAGTTCAATCCTCCCATCGATTCGAGCGACATGAACATTGAACACTGGAAAGACATAACCCGACATATTGCCGAAAACTACGACAATTACGACGGCTTTGTCGTGCTGCACGGCACTGACACTATGGCTTACACCGCTTCGGCTCTCTCGTTCATGCTCGAAGATTTGTCAAAACCGGTTATAATCACCGGATCGCAGCTCCCTATAGGCGAAGTACGTACCGACGGCGAAGAAAACCTCATCACCGCGTTGCAGATTGCCGCCGCCACCGATACCGACGGTTTTCCCATGGTACGCGAAGTGGCCATACTCTTCGAAAACTACCTTTGGCGCGGCAACCGCTCGACAAAACGCTCGGCCGACAACTTCAACGCTTTCAAAAGCAACAACTACCCCGAACTGGCCAAGATTGGCCTGGGCATACAGTACAACCATGACGTGCTCTCCCGTCCCGACGTCACAAGGCCTCTTCGCGCCAACTACAATCTTGACCAAAGCGTCCTTGTCTTAGACCTCTATCCGGGACTATGCGAAAAATCGCTGCGCCATCTTCTCAGCACTCCCGACATCAAAGGCATTGTCATGCGCACATACGGCGCCGGCAACGGGCCTACGGCACCTTGGTTCATCAATGCCATAGCCGACGCCATAGCCCGTGGAATCATCATCATAAATGTGACACAGTGCGTCAACGGAGGCGTCCATGCCAACCGCTATGTCTCCGGCGACATCCTTTCGGCCAAAGGCGTGATTTCGGGCCATGACATCACTTTCGAGGCAGCCATTACCAAGATGATGTTCCTCTTCGGCCAAAATCTGGGCAAAGAGGAAATATGCCGCCGTCTTTCTGTTCCCAGTTGCGGCGAAATGACCATAGCGTAACAATATGCGACTGTTTCTGATTGTCAATCCCATATCCGGCACCCGTTCGGGACAGGCCAAGCAAGACATGGCTGCCAAAATCGAGCAGCGCCTGTCGGCTTATGGCTTTGAAGTCACCACGCAGTTCACAGCCGGCGCCGGAGACGCCACACGCCTTGCACGTCAGGCTATAGAAATGCATTATGACGGTGTCATCGCATGCGGAGGCGACGGTACCGTCAACGAAACTGCATGTGCCATGACTGACGCTCCCATACCCATGGGTATAATCCCTGCCGGAAGCGGAAACGGTCTGGCAAGGCACATATCCATACCCATGGACCCGCTCGAAGCCACAGACATTATAGCAGCACGGCACATACAAAGATGCGACTTCGGCATTGTCAATTCGCGACCCTTTTTCTGCACCTGCGGCGTGGGGTTTGACGCGGCCGTCTCCGACCGTTTCGCAGCTGCACCGTCCCGTGGCAAAATGACCTACGTCCGAAGCGCAATCACCGAGTTTGCCACCTATCGGGCTCAGCATTATACATTAGACCTTGACGGCATACGATTCGAACGTGACGCTTTCCTCATTGCCGTGTGCAATGCCTCGCAGTATGGCAATAACGCCTATATAGCGCCACACGCATCGATAACCGACGGTATGCTCGACCTCATCATCGTAAAAAAAGCATCCCGTCTGCGTACGCTTCTCTTTGGCTTCGACCTTATGACAGGCCTCATCAGCGACAGCTCGCTGATTGAAACGTACCGGGTAAAACACGCACACATATCGCGCCCCACGGCCGCTTCGGCTCACCTCGACGGCGAGCCCACTTCGTTGGGGACAGAGATTGACATCCAATGTTGTCCGGCGCGCCTTCCTATGTTCACCGCACCCGACAAGGCTCCTTTCCGCCCCATACTCACCCCGGCCGAAAGCCTTCTGTCCGACCTCGGAAGCAACTTCTCGCACATCTTCCGATAAGCCACCGGATTGCAGAAAATTGCTTAATGGCATATTCCTTTATCAGTAACAATTCAACTCCCTCAAATTAAGAGCTTGTCAGACTGAGGTGAAGGGTTATCGAGACGGACAGGGTTATCAAGACAACACTTCTAATGTTTCAAAGATTGCCAAACAATCATAGAGAGAAAGCCTAAAAATTTGGGTATGCCTAAAACAACATCCTTGAATTCCGAATATCTGTGGCATATCGCATTTATTAGAAATACAACATTGAAAATCCGGATTGGGATTGGGGCAGGCGGCAGGGGTATGGGTATTAAAAAATCCAACCCTGAGTGAAGGTTGGATTTACTTGGTGGCGGAGGCTGGACTCGAACCAACGACCTCCGGGTTATGAGCCCGACGAGCTACCACTGCTCTACTCCGCGATGTTTCGGTACTGCAAAGGTACAACTTTTTTTGTTTGTGGCAATATCTATTTCGGCTTTTGTTATGTATTTAAACTTATTTAACCTTAACAAATATTGCATTGCGTTATAAATCAAGATATTACAAAATCAGAAGACATCGTCCGATGAATCCTGAATTTGTGCTGTAGGATTAGCGGCCGGTATGATGGCGGGCATAGGCCGAAGCAAGGCGAGTGTGGTAGCGACGTGAGGCATACGACGGTCCGTTATAGCCTCGGGCAAAAGCAGCCCAGTTTTTAGCTTTAAGCGGCTCTAAGAGACCTGTATTACGCACAAAGTTTGCAAAAAGTTCCAGTTGATCGCGCTCTGAGCGGCTCATCCGGTAAACAAAGTCGTCGATGGATTTTGCCCCGCACTTGCGCCAGTTGAAACCTCCTATCTGAAACATCCCCCAAAACGTTCCTTCAATACCCGAGGTATTGTCAATCGAGCGGGCGGCATCGAGGCGTGCCTGAACAGCGGCTTGCTGGCCTCCATATCGCGCCGATGAAGGCCGGTTGAATACAATCGGATGGCTATGGACATATTTTCCTAATGAAATATGATTTTTTGCGGCCATGCGCCGGAACATTGACAAATCGAAGTTGATGATGGGTTTGCCTTCGGCCCAGAATCCCTGGTGTGTTTTGCCGGCTTCTATTTCGACGACAGCTTTGATGGCTGCAACTTCGACCCCGAGTTCTTCGGCAACTTCTTTGAAATCCTGCTCTGAAAGTCGGCCACTGCGATTGGCCACGGGAAGTTCGTGCGGAACACTGTCATTGACTGTCTGCTTGTTGCGAAGTTCGCCCGGGTGTGCCACTGTTTCTTCGCCGGGTTTCTCGACGATGGCGGTGTTGTGTTTTGTTCCCGAATGATGTTTACGGGACGATTTTGAGAAAGCGCCTGTGGCAATGATAAGGGCGGCGGCAAATAAGCAGATGTGTTTCATGATATGTTACGATTGGGTAAAAGAAAAAATAATCCGGCGGACTCCCGGGCCGTTGTGGCCGCGTTGTCCGCCGGATATGTTATGCAAGTCAGTCTTTAAGATCGGCAACCTTTTCGATTGTACGACGCAACTGACCCCAGAAACGTTCGACAGCGGGGATATTCATACGCTCGGAAGGCGAGTGGACGCCCTGGAGAGTAGGACCGAACGAAACCATGTCCAAGTGGGGATATTTGAGCAGGAACAGACCGCACTCGAGTCCTGCATGGATGGCTTTGATAGCGGGTTTGATGCCGTAGAGTTCTTCGTAGGCGTCAGATGCGATATGCATGATGCGCGAGTTGAGGTTGGGCTGCCATCCGGGATATCCGTCGCCATGTGTGACTTGGGCACCGGCAAGGTTGAAGAGGGCTTCGACGCGATGGGCTATGTCCCATTTGCGCGATTCGACCGACGAGCGCTGCGAGGTGGTGACAAGGATTTTGTCATCGGCAATCATCTTGACGCTGGCAAGGTTGGTCGAGGTCTCTACGAGGCCTTCGAGTTCGCGGCTCATCGAAATTACGCCGTGAGGACATGAATACATGGCCGATACAAGACGGGTGCTGGTCTCGGCATCGACTGCGAAATCCGGACGCTCTATGGTGTCGAGTTTGAATTCGACAGTTGTCTCCACGCCGTCATATTCGTTGTGTACGTCGGCGACGAATGTGTTGAACAGAGCGACGACCTCTTCTTTTTTCGAGGCGTGAACACCGAATATTGCATGTGCAGCACGCGGAATGGCGTTGCGCAGGTTGCCGCCGTCAATCTCGCACAGCGAGAGTTCGTGTTTCTGGCCTACATTCCACAGGAAACGCGCCAGCAGCTGGACAGCGTTGGCACGACCGGCGTTGATGTCCGATCCGGAGTGGCCGCCAAGACCTTTCGAGAGGTCAAATTTGAAGTAATGGAAGTCGGTGGGAGCAAACGAACGTTTGTAGCTGAATGTACATGTCGTATCGACACCGCCGGCGCACCCTACAAATATCTCTGCGTCATCTTCCGAGTCGAGATTAAGAAGCATAGTGCCATTGATCATGCCTTCGCCAAGGTTGTTGGCGCCGGTGAGACCGGTTTCTTCATCAACGGTGAAAAGAGCTTCGAGCGGACCATGTACAAGTTTGTCGTCGACCAGGGCGGCAAGTGCAGCAGCCATGCCAATACCGTTGTCGGCTCCGAGGGTGGTGCCGTCGGCATGAAGCCACTCTCCGTCGACTATAGTCTTGATGGGCTGTGTCTCGAAATCAAAATTCTTGTCATTGGACTCGCAGACCATATCCATGTGAGCCTGCATGATGAGGCCGGGAGCCTGTTCGTGACCCGGAGTGGCGGGTTTGGACATATGTACGTTGCCGATGGGGTCGGTCTTTACAGCGATATTGTGCTTTGCGGCGAAATCGAGCAGGAACTGACGGATTTTGCCTTCCTTCTTCGAAGGACGCGGCACCTGATTTATCTGGTCGAAAATATCGAAAACCAGACGAGGCTGAAGGTCTTTGATTGTCATAGTTGTCTATTTAATATATGTGGATAAATATCATTTACATGGGTCAACCGTGTCATGAAAACGGGCGGCAGGAATTTAAAAAAGTTTTCATCGTCTGAAAGTTTGTTAAAAACGACCCTTTTTCGCGCTCTAAGTTACAAAATAAAATTCATATATGGCAAAATTTCTGTTTTACTTTCCTATATTTGCACTACCAAAAGCGAAAATGCCCATGAAGCTGATAATAATCACCATACTTTCAGCGATAGCACTCGTGGCTCTTGCCGTGATTGCTCTCGGTGTCAAAGTCTTTTTCGTCAAAGGCGGAAAATTTCCGTCAGGGCACATCCACGACTCCGATGCTATGCGCAGTCGTGGCATCCGCTGCGCACACTGCGACGACACCTCCGACCGCAGTTAATACCGAGACAAACAACAAACTATTTAAATCAATATATCACAACTTCAGCTAAATGAAAAAATTAGCCTACACAGCCGGCATCATCCTGGCCTCAACGTCACTGACATTTTTCAGTGCGTGCGGTTCGGGCGACGGCAAAGACTCTAAAGACAGCACAGCTGTCGTCAAACCCGCGACCGAGAAAGTCAAGGACGAAGGTTTCAAAAGCTCCATAAACATCCGCTATGTCGACGACACACTGCTGATGCAAAAATACGAATATGCCAAAGTAACACTCGAGCAGTGTCAGAAAATCGCCTACGAGCTCCAGAATTATCAGAACAGTCTGGGCCAGAAGCTCGAACAGAAAAAGCAGGGTTATGAGCAGCAACTCAACCAGCGTGCGGCCGCCATCGACCAAAAACAGAAAAGCAACGGTTATCTTACCGAAGCAAGCCTCAACGCCGACGTGCAGGAGCTGCAGAAACTCCAGTCTTCGTGGGCCCAGGAATTGCAGAAACTTGATCAGGCCTCGCAGAATCAGTATATCAGCCGCGCCAAGGTCGACAAAAAAAAAATCAACGACCTGACCCAGTCGGTAACAGATGCCATCGAAAACTACATCACCCGCTACAACAAAGAAAAGAAGTACGACGCTATCCTCTTCAAGACAGCCGGCCTGTACTTCAATCCCGCCCTCGACATCACCGACGAGATTGCCGAAGGCCTCAACGCCGAATACAAGGCTAAAAATGGCAAAGACGCCAAATAACATTTTATAGTACACATCAAGCATTATCAGCATAATGTCAGACTCGTTGGTTATAATACCGATGTACAACGAGAAGGAGAACGCCGCCGCTATCATCGACGCCGTACTCGCACTCCCCGTGCCATTCGACATTCTTGTCATTGATGACAACTCGCCCGACGGCACAGCCGCCATTGTCAAAAACAAAATCGCCGACCATCCCGACCGCATCAACATCATCGAGCGCAAGGGCAAGCTTGGATTGGGCACAGCATACATAGCCGGCTTCAAATGGGCCCTTGATCACGGATACGAATACATTTGCGAAATGGACGCCGACTTTTCGCACAAGCCCGAAGACCTTGTGCGTCTGCGTCAGGCCCTGGTCGATGACAAAGGCGATGTCGCTGTCGGCTCGCGATATGTCTCGGGAGTCAACGTTGTCAACTGGCCTATGGGGCGCGTACTCATGTCGTACTACGCCTCTAAATATGTACGCATAGTCACCGGCATGAAAGTCAACGACACCACTGCCGGATTTGTCTGCTACCGCCGCAAGGTCCTACAAAGCATGAATCTCGACGCCATTCGCTTCAAAGGTTACGCTTTCCAGATAGAAATGAAGTTTACGGCACGTCAGTTAGGATTCCGAGTCACCGAAGTACCCATAATTTTCGTCAACCGCGTGCTTGGCACCTCAAAGATGTCATCGGGCATTTTCGGCGAAGCACTTTTCGGTGTCATGAAACTTAAATGGTGGGGGCTGACCGGGAAACTCGTCAAAAGACATCGAAAATGAGCACATTGGTTCTCAACAACATACACTTGCCCGGCGCCGGACGCGCCGGGCATATTGTTATCAAAGACCGGCGTATAGCAAGCATTTGCGATGGACTGTCCGACATTCGCGACGCCGTTGACTGTCATGGTGCCACTGCACTTCCCGGCGCCATTGACATTCACGTACACTTCCGCGAGCCGGGCATGACCCATAAAGCCGATATAGCCTCCGAAAGCCGGGCCGCCATTGCCGGTGGCATAACATCGTTCGTGGACATGCCCAACGTCAAACCGGCAACACTTACTCAAACCCTTGCTGACGAGCGCATAGCCATCGCCGGCCGCACATCGGCAGCGAACTATGGTTTTTGGCTCGGTGCCTCGGCGACAAACGCCCAGGAAATTGCATCGGCCGACTACTCGCGTCTTGCCGGCGTCAAACTGTTCTTAGGCTCGTCGACCGGAGGCCTGCTTGTGGCCGATGACAGCGACATCTGCCGCGTACTCGAAGCAGCACCCCGCGGCATTGTCGTATGTGTACATGCCGAAGACAACGCCATAATAGATCGCGAGCGGCAGCGCATCACCGACATCTACGGCAAGGACCCCGAAGTGCGTTTCCACTCGCAGATACGTCCGGTCGAGGCTTGCGTACGCGCCACCGAGCGCATACTTTCACTCGCCTCGCGCTATAATACCCGCATACATATAGCCCATGTGTCAACAGCCGATGAATTGTCGCTTATGGACCGCGGAGATATTGCCTCAAAAAATGTCACATGCGAGGTATCGCCCCACCATCTGCTGTGGTGCGACGAGGACTATGCCACACGAGGTACACGTATCAAGATGAATCCCGCAGTCAAAAGCGCAACTGACCGCGAAGCCCTTCGGCGCGGCGTGCGCGACGGTCTAATCGACGTCATTGCTACCGACCATGCGCCGCATCTGCTGTCCGAGAAAGCCGGTGGAGCGCTCACCGCATTGTCCGGTGCGCCCATGGTGCAGTTTTCATACCCGGCAATGGTTGACTTGTTCGGGCCGGATACGGCCTCTCTCCTCATGGCCGAAAATCCGGCAAAACTTTTAGGCATCGATGCCCGTGGCACGCTTGCTGCCGGTGCTTACGCCGACATTGTTCTTGCCCGTGACTGCGCACCATATCCTGTCACCGACTCAATGGTTTTAAGCACTTGCGGATGGACCCCATTGGCCCCCGACCCTAAATTGGCTCCTGAAAGCAAATTTATGCTCAGTCACAAACTGTCTACAATCGCCCTCAACGGCACCGACAATTGTCCTCTGGCCCTAAAATTCAATACACCATGGAAACAAAAAACCGCAACGTCTCGCGACTGATATTTCTGTTGATACTCTTGGCAATGCTTATCGCCTGGGTTTACATCGACAGTTAGGCATCCACAGGCAGGTCACTCGGCAGCCGGACAGATTACCGGAGTGTCTTGAATATTCGTACTGTCCCGGCAGCTATCATACTGCAACACGGCAGGCTTTATAACAATCATGGCGGCCCTTTCAACCAGAGCACTTGTTGGGGGCCGTTGCAGCGGGGCCGCCATGATTGTATTATGATTAGAGTCTCGCAGGAAAAATCAGCCGCACTTCGATGTGCCGCATGATGTACAGATGAGGCAGCCTTCCTGATAGATTAGTGTTTCGTTGCCACAATTGGGACAGCGCTGACCCGAAGCTTTCGTTCCGTTGGGCAGATATTTTTTGAGCGCGCGCTCGACACCCATTTTCCAGGTGTTGATTGACTGGGAGTCAAGTTCGAGGCCGCCAACAAGTTTCAGGACCTGATCGATGGGCATTCCGTAGCGAAGCACTCCCGAAATCAGTTTGGCGTAATTCCAATATTCGGGATTGAATTTGTCCGAGAGACCTTCGATTGTCGTTTTGTATCCGCGCTTGTTTATAAACTGGAAGTCGTAGCGTTTTGAGCCGTCGGCATTTACAGCCTTGATAATCTTACCTTTAGTAACAGACTTGGGACAGAAAATTCCGTCTTCGTCATCGGCCAAACCGGTAAATATCTCGTAGGGCTTATTGTCGACAAGACCGACAAATGCAATCCATTTTTCCTTGTTGTTCTGGAAGCGAACTACGTCAGCTTCAAGTTCGATGGGACGTTTCAGCACATGTGCTTCGGGAGCGATTAAGCCGATTTCGGGTTTCTTTTCTTCTTTTTTCTCATTGGCGATGAGAACGCCCGAGCGACATCCATCGCGATATACGGTACAACCCTTGCAACCGGCACGCCAAGCTTCGATATACAGCTGATTTACAAGTTCTTCGCTGACGGTCGAGGGCAGGTTGATGGTGACCGAAATTGAGTGGTCGACCCACTTCTGAATACGGCCTTGCATCTTCACTTTTTCGAGCCAGTCGATGTCGTTGGCAGTCGCTTTGAAGTAAGGCGAGCGTGCCACGATGGCATCAATTTCGTCCTGAGTATAATGTTCGTCAACGGGGATACCTTCGATTTTCATCCATTCGATAAACTTGGGATGATAAACGATGTATTCCTCGAACGAGTCACCTGTTTCATCGACATAGTCGACACGCGCCCCGACGTCAGAGGGATTGACCTTACGGCGGCGTTTGTACACGGGCATAAATACCGGTTCAATGCCTGAGGTTGTCTGCGTAAGTATCGAAACGGTTCCGGTAGGAGCGATTGTCAGGCAAGCGATATTGCGGCGGCCATATTTGCACATATCTTCGTAAAGCCGGGGCGATTCGGCGGCCAGACGCTGTATGTATGGATTGTTTTTTTCGCGTTCGGCATCAAAAATCTCGAATGCGCCGCGTTCTTTGGCCATATTTACCGACGAGCCGTAAGCAGCAAGGGCGAGAGCGCGATGTACCTTAACCGAGAAATCGGTCGCCTGAGTCGTGCCGTATCGCAGTCCCATGGCGGCAATCATGTCGCCCTCGGCGGTAGTTCCGACTCCCGTACGGCGTCCTTTCAGCGTTTTGGAGCGGATTTTCTCCCAAAGATGACGCTCTGTGCTTTTGACTTCCTGTGTTTCGGGGTCGGAATCGATTTTAGCGAGAATCTTGTCAATTTTCTCCATCTCGAGGTCAATGATGTCGTCCATGATACGCTGGGCCTTGGCAACATGCTCTGCGAATAGTTCGAAGTCAAATTCGGCCTCTGGCGTAAAGGGATTCTTGACATATGAGTACAGGTTGACGGCCAACAGACGGCACGAGTCGTAGGGGCACAGAGGAATTTCGCCGCAGGGATTGGTCGATATCGTGCGGAATCCGAGGTCGGCATAGCTGTCCGGAACCGATTCGCGGGTAACAGTGTCCCAGAAAAGTACTCCGGGCTCGGCTGATTTCCATGCATTGTGGGTGATTTTTGTCCACAGGGCCTTGGCGTCGATTTCCTGAGTATAAGCAGGCTCGGCTGAGTCGACAGGATATTTCTGTATATAAGGACGGCCTTCGACAGCACAGTTCATAAATTCGTCGTCGATGCGCACCGAAACATTGGCACCGGTGACTTTGCCCGTATCCATCTTGGCATCGATGAAGGCTTCTGCCTCGGGATGACGTATCGAAACTGTAAGCATTAGAGCTCCACGACGTCCGTCCTGGGCGACTTCGCGGGTCGAATTGGAATAGCGCTCCATGAAAGGTACAAGGCCTGTCGATGTCAGGGCCGAATTTTTTACCGGAGTTCCCTTGGGACGAATGTGGCTGAGGTCATGACCTACACCGCCACGGCGCTTCATCAGCTGCACCTGCTCTTCGTCTATGCGGATAATGCCGCCGTACGAGTCGGGATGCCCGTCAAGACCTATGACAAAGCAGTTGGACAACGAACCTACCTGGTGGTTATTGCCAATGCCTGACATAGGGCTGCCCTGAGGCACAATATATCGGAAATTGCGCAAAAGACCGAATATCTCGTCCTGCGACATGGGGTTGGGATACTTGGCTTCGATTCGGGCTATTTCGGACGCAATGCGATGGTGCATGTCGTCGGGCGTTTTCTCAAAGATGTTGCCGAACGAATCTTTCAGGGCATATTTCGACACCCAGACGCGTGCTGCGAGTTGGTCGCCTCCGAAATATTCGAGCGTGGCCTGATAGGCCTCTTCATTAGTGTAGGTCTTGGTTTCCACTGATAGAAATGTATTTATTGAATTGTTTTTCTGGCAAAGTGTGGCGAGGCACGCTACGGTGCCTCCGTATCACGAATGCAAATATTCAAAAAAAATTCCGAGTTATCAAAATAAAATTCAATAATAAATACGATAAAGACATAAGTTGTCCAAAAGTTTTTGTTAATGTGATGTCAACCAACGCTTTAATGTTTCTAACAATCCGTCAAAGTTTCCCAAAACCACAAATCGCGATGTCTCGCCCTGAAAAAAGTTGACTCATAAAAGAGTCAAAGAGATGATAAAATTT
>OGOU01002225.1_pt1 | contig 13913 bp, 11 predicted proteins | sample 1552721 | NCBI WGS metagenome assembly OGOU01 (sample SAMEA2580176, study PRJEB22360) | human gut metagenome | biome: human gut; feature: human-associated habitat; material: faeces | place: Denmark | collected 2008/2010 | reverse complement strand
GTTTCCTGTCGGAAACCCCGGAAAAAATATCATCTGCTTCCCTTGTCGTAGGGGATGCCCTCGGCCTTGGGGGCGCGGGACTTCTTGGAGGTGAACGCCAGCACCACCAGAGAAATGATGTACGGGAGCATGTTGTACACCACACTGGGGATGTTCATGTTCAGCAGGAAGTCAAAGCCGGAATACACATTGCCCAGCGCCCGGCAGAAGCCGAACAGCAGCGCGGCCAGCGCGATTTTCAGGGGGTGCCACGCGCCGAAGATCATGACGGCCAGCGCCAGGAAGCCGAAGCCCGCCACGCCGTTTTCAAACTTCCACACGCTGACGCCCGCGGTGATGTACACGATGCCGCCGAGACCGCCCAGCAGTCCGGAGATCAGCACACCGGCATAGCGCATGCGGTAGACGTTGATACCAACGGAATCCGCTGCCTGGGGGTGCTCGCCGCAGGCCATCAGGCGCAGGCCGAATTTGGTCTTGTACAGGACGATGTATGCCGCGATGAGGATAACGAGCGCAACGAGCATCATCCAGTTGAACTCAAAGCCGCCGATATTGACGAGGAAGGACTTCTTCTGCGCGATGTACTGCACGGTGGCCGAAACGTTGTCGGGGTTTTCGGCGATGTTTATCGCCTTTACGATGACCGTTGCCGCCGCAAGGCCGAGCATGTTGAGCGCCGTGCCGACGATCGTCTGATCGGCTTTGAAGTTTATACACGCGACCGCAAGCAGAGCCGAGAACACAAGGCCGGTTACAGCTGCGGCAAGGATCGTGAGGATGACGATGACCGCCGGAGGATACCCGATCATGTATTTCATAGTAAGCGCGCCGCCGAGAGCGCCCATGACCATTATGCCCTCAAGGCCGAGGTTTATTACGCCCGAGTGCTCGGAAAAGCAGCCGCCGAGAGCGACGAGGATAAGCACGGAAGCATAAAGAATAGTGTACTGGATAAGTAATGACATTATTCGTTGCCTCCTTCCTGTTCGACAGCCTTGGCTGCCGCCTTTGCCTTTTCCTCACGCCTTGCGGCGATGTTGTTCATAACGAATTTCATGAACAGAACGAAGCCGCACAGGTAGATGATAATCGAGGATATAAGGTCGGATATCTGCGTGCAGTACATACTCTTATCAAGATACGCACCGCCGACCGTTATATGCTGAATAAAGTGGGACGAGAATATCGAGCCGATCGGGTTCAGGCCGCCGAGGAATGCCGCGGCTATGCCGTTAAAGCCCATTCCGGGAACGGACGACTGTCCGCATGACCACTGCTCAAAACCCGTCAGGTAGAAAAGGCCTGCACCGAGTCCGGCAAGGCCGCCGCCGATGAGCAGGGTCAGGATGGTGTTGCGCTTTTCGGCCATGCCGCAGTATTTTGCGGCGTTTTTGTTAAAGCCGGTCGCCTTAAGCTCATAGCCGAATTTGGTTTTTTCCATAACGATGTATACAAGTATCGCTATAATTATCGAGATGGGTATGGCTATCGTAACATACTGGTTGTTTGAAAACAGCGTGTCGAGACCGAGCGTAGGTATGATCGACTGTTGACTGACCGATTCGATATGCATCGTGTAGGGGCTGGCAGCTTCCTTCACGTTTGTCAGCAGATCGTTCATCGCGTAAAGGGTTATCCAGTTGAGCATGATGCCGGAGATGACCTCGTTTACGTTGCAGTAGCTTTTGAGGATACCGCTTCCCGTGCCGAGGACTGCGCCGGCCGCCATGGCCAGAAGCAGGCACACCCACCAGGGCAGCTGCCACGCAAGAGCCGCGTAGATCGCAATGCCTGCGCCGAATGCGTACTGGCCGGCAGCGCCTATATTGAACAGGCCGACCTTATACGCAAACAGGATCGACAGCGAGCACATCAGCAGCGGCGCGGTTTTTACGAGTGTGCTGCCGAAGTATTTGAGCGCTATCGTCGTGTTCGGGTAGTTGAAAAAGTTCTTTACAAGGCTCGTTATCGCTTCGCCTGCGCCTGCCGGGTTTATAAACAGCAGGACCACATAGCCCAGAAGCAGACCGAGCAGAATGCAGATTATTGATGCGATAAACGACTGCACTCCGTCGTTTTTCAGAAGCGAGCGCTTTTCCTTATTCATTGCCGCCTGCTCCTTTCTTCGCACCGGCCATGTACAGGCCGAGCTCTTCAACGGTTGTTTTCTTCGGGTCAAGCTCACCGACTATCTCGCCCTCATACATAACAAGGATACGGTCGGAAACACTCATTACCTCGTCAAGCTCAAGCGACACCAGGAGCACCGCATGGCCTGCATCACGCACGGCAACAAGCTGCTTGTGGATATACTCGATAGCGCCTACATCAAGGCCGCGCGTCGGCTGTACCGCAACGAGCAGCTCCGGATCCTTGTCGATCTCACGGGCAACGATTGCTTTCTGCTGGTTGCCGCCGGACATGCTGCGCGCCGTTGTGATCGAGCCCTGACCGGAGCGGACATCGTACTGCTCGATGAGCTTATCGGAATACTCGCGTATATTCTTGCGCTTCAAAAATCCTGCGCCGGAGATAAACTGCGGCTCGAAATAGCGCTGGAGGATCATGTTATACTCAAGCGAATAGTCGAGCACAAGACCGTGCTTGTGTCTGTCCTCGGGGATATGGCTCATGCCGTGGGTGTTGCGGTCGCGGATCGAGGCATGGGTTATGTCTCTGCCGCCGAGCGTAATTTTGCCTTCCTTGAGCGGCTCAAGCCCGGTGATGCCGTAAACAAGCTCCGTCTGGCCGTTGCCGTCGATGCCGGCAATGCAGACGATCTCGCCGGCGCGCACCTTGAAGGACACGTTCTTAACGGCATTGTTATGATGCACCTTCGACGCAACAGTCATGCCCTCAACATCGAGGATAACGTCGCCGGGCTTTGCCTCTTCCTTATGCACGACAAAGTCAACGTCGCGGCCGACCATCATTCGCGAAAGCTCTTCCTTGTTGGTGTCTTTTATATCGACTGTGCCGATATACTTGCCCTTGCGCAGGACCGTGCAGCGGTCGGCGACCTCCATGATTTCGTTGAGCTTATGCGAGATAAACAGGATGCTCTTGCCCTCTTTTGCGAGGTTTTTCATTATCTGCATGAGTTCCTCGATCTCCTGCGGAGTCAGCACCGCTGTCGGCTCGTCGAAAATAAGTATCTCGTTTTCGCGGTAGAGCATTTTGAGTATTTCGGTGCGCTGCTGCATACCGACGGTCACATCCTCGATGATCGCATCTGGATCGACGCTCAGTCCGTACTTATCGCTCAGCTCAATTATCTTTTTGCGCGCCTCATCCTTTTTAAGAAAGCCCGCCTTACCCGTCGGCTCATCGCCGAGGATGATGTTATCGAGAACCGAGAAGCACTCAACAAGCTTGAAGTGCTGGTGCACCATTCCGATACCGAGGCGGTTGGCATCGTTGGGGTCTTTTATCTCGACCTCTTTGCCGTCTTTTTTGATGACACCCTCTTCCGCCTGGTACAGGCCGAACAAAACGCTCATCAAGGTGCTTTTGCCCGCTCCGTTTTCGCCGAGCAGGGCATGTATCTCACCTTTTTTGAGCTGAAGGGTAATATCATCATTGGCAACTATGCCCGGAAAGCGCTTTGTTATATGCAGCATTTCTATCGCATATGCCTGTTCCAAAACCCAAATCTCCCCTTTCGTTCATGAAAATCTTCACATCTGCTTTATATCTGTAATTATTAATAATTAATTATACAATAGTAAGGGTGGCATTGCAAATAAAAATGTCGGAAATATAAATAAAATAAGGACAGACGGAAAATTCCGTCTGTCCTCAGCCTGTCGAAAAACTATGCTGCAAAAGAAAGATAATAGAGCAGCAGGGGAGCTCGAGGGGGCAAAGGCCCCACTCGAAATTGGATTAATAGCCATCAAAAACGCCTGATTTATCAGGCTTTTTGACGAGCGTAGCGAGATTTTTCGTGAAAACCTGTTTTCACAAAAAATGTGGCGTTTTTGCAGCGTGCAAAAAAGTCAAAGACTTTTTTGACACGCTGAAGGACAGACGGAAAATTCCGTCTGTCCTTGAACTTTTGATGCTTAAATTACAGGATGTTGTCGAAGGTCTCGACCTTGACAGAAACCTCGGGCATCTTCTCGGTGGAGTTATCAACCTTGATATCGCCCTTGAACATGGAAGCAACGAGGGTCTTGTAGTCGTCCTGAGTGAAGCCGTCGGCGAACTGAGTGGAGCCGGCAAGCTGTACGTAGTTGTCATCCGGGTTCTCGGAAACGAGGCCCAGAGTCTCGATCTTGCCGCCGAAGTCTGCCCACTTGTCGGCAGAGATTGCAGCCAGAACGGTCTTAACGGTGGGAGCAAGGCCCTTCATTGCGGAAGTAACGGTCATGCCGTCGCCGTAGTCGCCATCGATAATGCCCTTCTGGTCAACGTCAACGCCGATGACCTTGCCGCCGACCTTGGCAGCAGCCTCAGCAGCAGAGGCGAAGATACCGCCGCCGCAGGCAAATACGACCTCGGTGCCGTTGGCATACCAGGTGTCCATAACGGCAGTGATGTCGGCGTCGCCGTAGAACTGACCGCCGTAGACGTAGTTCAGCTTAACATCGGTGAGACCCAGAGCAGCCGCAGCGGCGTCAACGCCCTGTACGAAGCCGTAGCCGTAACGCACAACAGCGGGAACGGCCATGCCGCCCAGGAAGCCCAGGTTCTTATAGCCCAGCTTTACGGCAGCGTAGCCTGCCATATAGCCGCAGAGCTCTTCCTGGTATACTGCGCAATACAGGTTGGAGGGGAGCTGATAATCGTCGCCCAGATCGCCTGCGCCTACATCCAAAGCGATGAAGGTAACATCGGAATAGGTGCCTGCGGTCTCCTTGATGGCGCCGGCAAAGGCATAGCCGGGCATTACGACTACGTTGTAGCCTTCGTCGATAGAGGACTCGATCATAGCAACGCGCTCTGCATCGGAGTCGCCAGCGGGCTTGAAGTAGTTGAAGTCAATACCCTTTTCCTCACAGAAAGCCTTGCAGGCTTCGTAGGTGGTCTGGTTGAAGGACTGGTCGGTGATATCTCCGTAGTCGGTAATCATAGCGACCTTGTACTCGGAAGCAGCCTCAGCGGAAGCTTCAGGAGCAGCGGTCTCCTCGGTTGCGGGAGTCTCCTCGGTTGCGGGAGTCTCCTCGGCAGCAGGCTGAGAGCAAGCTACCATAGACAGAGCGAACATGGCTACCATAATAATAGCAATGAACTTCTTCATGTATAAGTTTCCTCCTTAAAATTATGCAGCTGTATTTTTGTTTGCCGCATTGATGTTTACATTATAACAAATACATTGTACTATTTCAAATATAATTCAGCTATCATAATGTGAAATAGATGTCACAATATAATAAAATCCGATGTGTCTCAAGCTTTTTCCTATTTTTTCATATTTCCGCTCCGGTTTGGAGCAAATAACATTTGGCGATGCGGCTGATTGATGATACAATATTGCAGAGAATAATGAGGTATAGCCATGTACGGATACATCCAGCCGAATCAGGACGAGCTTAAAATAAGAGAATACACCGAATACAGGGCGTATTACTGCGGGCTGTGTAAATGCCTCAGCGCCGAATACGGCGAAATAGCGCGGAGCGTTCTGAGCTATGACTGTACCTTTATAGCTCTCCTGCTTTCCGGTCTCGACGGTACTGACGATGTGCAAAAGCGCCGCTGCGTATATAAGCCTTTATCAAAGCCGCGCCTTGCCGCAGCCGCCGACGATATGCTGCGCTTTGCCGCTGATATGGATGTGCTGCTGGCCTATTACAAGCTGGAAGACGACTGGCGGGACGACAAAAATCCCGCGGCTGTCTGTGCAAAAGCTGCCCTTGGCGGCGCCATGAAAAAGGCGGCAAACAGGCAGCCTGAAATGGATCGTGCCATATCCCGGGGCCTGAAGGAGCTTGGCGAGCTTGAAAAAGCGAACTGCTCCGAGCTGGATGCCCCGGCAGACGCCTTTGCCCGAATGATGAAATCCGTAGGCCTTTCTGCGCCCATTGAGAACCGGGGAGACAGGATAGCCCTCGCACACACGCTGTATCACCTCGGCCGCTGGGTATATTTAATAGATGCCTGGGACGACAGGGATAAGGATAAAAAGAAAGGCAGCTACAATCCGTTCATCGCGTCAGGCGCAGATAAGGACAGGGCGGAGTTCCTGCTGAACTGTTCCCTTAATGAGGCGATAAACGCTTATCAGCTTTTGAACTTACTATCTCATGAGGGACTGCTGGATAATATAATCCTTGACGGCTGCCCTGCAAAAAACAGAGAGGTTCTTGGAGGAAAAGATGAATAACCCTTATAAGGTACTTGGAGTAAACGAGGGTGCTTCGCAGGAGGAGATAAGGTCTGCATACCTTAAACTCGTCAAGAAGTACCACCCGGACAAGTATACCGATTCCGATCTGAAGGAGCTTGCAAACGAAAAGCTGGTGGAGGTCAACGAAGCCTATGAGATGCTGACAAAGAAAAACGGTCAGAGCTCAAGCTACGCCAACAGGAACGGCAATGGCACCTATGACTCCTACAGCGGCGGATATACCGGCTCCGGAAGCTCATATTCCGGCCCGAATGCTCAGGAATTCAACAGGGCGAGGGCCTTCATCAACCAGAATAACCTTCAGGCCGCCAAGGCGGTGCTGGACGCCATATCCACCCGCAACGCCGAATGGTACTATCTTTACGGCATAATATACCTGCGCCAGGGCTGGTACGATAAGGCCCGGGAATACCTGACGATAGCCTATCAGCAGGAGCCCCACAACCCGGAGTACGCCGCGGCGTACAGTTCGATAAAAAACAGCGGCGGCGCCTATACCAGAAGCACCGGCAACTACGGCTCCTACAATTGCAGCCCCTGCCCGCTCTGCGCCAGTATGCTGTGCTGTAGCTCAATGGGCGGTATGCCCTATATTTTCTGCTGTTAATATAAATAAGAAAAACTTAATATTTTTACGCCAATTTGGATTTTATTCTTCTGCCGCTCTGGCGATACTAATGTCAGAAATACGATGGAGGGATAAGAAAAATGAGGTTCAGAGGATTAAAGATACTGCTGCTGGCCGTTACTGCCGCGGCAGTTTTGTTTTTGCTTTGCGGTGCGGTCAAGACCCTTGGTATGGACAGGTGGGTGGATTTCGACGTATACAGAATAACAGGCTGCGACAGGACCTCAATAATATACGATGGGCAAAGCGATGTGGTTACCCGCTTACACGGAGTTCAGGACAGGACATGGGTGAGCATCAGTGAACTACAGCCAAGCACTGTGTATGCTTTTATCTCCGCCGAAGACGCGCGATTTTTTGAGCACGAGGGAGTAGACGTCATACGCATCGCCGGTGCTATCGTGGCGGATATAAAGGCCGGCAGCTACGTTCAGGGAGCCTCTACCATAAGCCAGCAGCTCATAAAGCTCAGCCACCTCACCTCCGAAAAAACCATATCCAGAAAGGCTGAGGAGGCAGCCCTTGCCTATGAGATGGAGCGGCAGTACAGCAAGGAGGATATCCTTGAGATGTACCTGAATTACGTTTACTTCGGCGGCGGGTATTACGGTATCGAGGCGGCAGCCGAGGGCTATTTTGGAGTACACGCATCCGACCTTACTCTGGATCAGAGCGCCATGCTTGCAGGGATACTCAAGTCCCCGTCGGGCTACGCGCCACATATAAACTATGCGGCTTCAATAAACAGACGCAACAATATACTCAGGCTTATGCGGGATTACGGCTATATAACCGACGATGAAAAAAAGCAGGCCTCAGCCAGGCGCCCTACCATACTGCATGACAAGCGTGAGGAGTACAGCGGCTACTATACAGACGCCGTTACAAAGAGCGCTGCTGCGCTGATGGGAATTACCGTAGACGAGCTGATACGGGGCGGCTACAACATTTATTCCGCCATGGACAGCGATATACAGCATTACTGCGAGGAGATGTTCAAAAACGGAGAGCTGTTCCCGGCAGAGGATTCAGAGGCTGCAATAGTGGTACTGGAGCCCTCCACAGGCATGGTAGTCGCAATGGTGGGCGGGCGCAGCTACACGGGCGGCATATCCTTCAACCGGGCGACCGATATACGGCGTCAGCCCGGTTCCGTGATAAAGCCTGTTATAGCATATGCACCGGCTTTTGAATACCTAAACTATACTGCGGCAGATATGATACTGGACGAGGAGACGACTTTTGCCGATTATACGCCGTCAAATTACGGAAACAAGTATTACGGCTGGGTAACTGTGCGGGAAGCCGTAACCAAGTCACTCAACGTGCCTGCGGTAAAGACGCTATCTGAAGTCGGGGTGGAGAGAGCAAAGGATTTCGCAAAAAGGTGCGGTATAGAGTTTGACGATAAGGACGACAGTCTGGCACTTGCTCTCGGCGGTTTTACCTATGGCGTATCTCCTTTACAGATCGCAGGGGCATATTCCTGTTTTGCCTCAGGCGGTATATACAATACCCCAACGTTGATAAAGAAGATAACCGACAGGAACGGCCTGACGGTATATGAATACAGGCAGGACAGCCGGAGAGTAATGAGCGAGGCAAACGCCTATATCCTTACCAGTATGCTCAAAAGCGTGGTGACTGAGGGAACGGGCCATCGGCTGAATACGCTTGATATACCCATAGCCGGCAAGACGGGCACAGTTGGCTTGGCAAACGGCAACAGGGATGCGTGGATGGCGGGATACACGCCTGAATATACTGCCGTCGTATGGCAGGGGTACGATAGCGACAGGCTGGGGCTGCTGCCGTCCTCCGCCACCGGCGGCACTTATCCTGCGCTGATGCTGTATGAGCTTTTTAACCACATATATCCCGATGGCAGGAGCGGAGATTTTGAAAAGCCTGAAAGCGTGAAGCAGTATTCCATAGACGCAAAGACGCTGAAAAAGCAGCACAAGGCAGTTCTTGCCAACGCCATGACGCCCCAAAGCAGCCGAGTTACCGAATACTTTACGGAAGAAACAGCGCCGGAGGACGTATCGGGCTACTGGGCAGTGCCGGGATCGGCACAGAACCTCCTGGCGGTGCGCGAAGAAGGAGGCGTTATGGTATCTTTCGATTGTCCGGATGATTTCGGAATGTATACCCTGTGGCGCAGCGAAGCCGGCAAGGCGGAAAAGCCGCTCATGACATGGAACGGCCGTGAAGGGCACATAGAGTACATCGACGCTGCAGTCAAGCCAGGAAAGGGTTACAGGTACAGGGTGACGGTAAAGCATGAGGAGCTGCTGATAGGCGATGAGCCGGTAGAAGGGCTGACTACCAGATACGCGTTTGTGCCGGCCGGGCTGGGTACAAGCAGCTCATCCATAAATGAATAAGCTGTGCGTCAACGGCGGACATATGCGACTGATGTATTGACTATTGCCGAAATTCAGATAAAATATATCATATAATATTATCATTGAAAGTGACGGCAACATATATGGATCTTAAAAAAATCGCCGAAGAAATGCAGCCTCGGTCCATGGCAGCACGGGATTGGGTCTTTCAGGTGATACGCACGGCCATAGTGCGCGGCGAGCTTCCGGGAGATATGCCTCTAAGGCAGGACGAGATATCCACTGCGTTAAGCGTCAGCCATATACCGGTTAGGGAGGCTTTTCGCCAGCTGGAAGCACAGGGCCTTGTCAGGATATATCCCAACAGAGGCGCTGTAGTCACCAAACTGTCCTGTAAAGAGCTCAGCGACGTCATGGATACCCGCATACTGCTGGAAGTAGGCGCGCTTCGCTTGGCCCTGCCCCATATCACGGAGGAAGATTTGGCGAGAGCCAGGGAGCTATTAGAGCTTTTTTCCAAGGAAAAGGATCCAATAAAGGGCGCGGAGCTAAACCTGAAACTGCACTTTTCGCTGTATGACCCCTGCGATAACCAGACTCTGCTTTCCCTTATAGACCAGATGCATGCCAATGTGGATAGGTATATCACTCCGTTTTTCGGGAAAGAAGAGGTATCGGCAGAACTGTATACCGTTGATGAGCACAGCCAGATTATTTCCGCCTGCGAAAGCAAGGATACCGAGCTCGCTACGGCGATACTCAGGACGCACTTGCAGCGCACAAAGAACCTGCTTCTGAAATCCCCGCTTCTTTACTGATTGATTCAAAAGAGCACCATGGGCCGCGAAACCGCGGCCCTATGTTTTTGGGCGGACGGCGCAAGTATATTATATGTTAATACTTTATTTGCAATAGTGTTATTGACGAATATATTTCTCTGCCTGTAAACTTGAATTATAAAGACGGGTTGGGCTGGTAAATTGGATATTAAAATCTGCTTAAATTTCAAGTATGAAGGTGGTTCTTTTGAGCATATGTTCGGAAAGGCAGATGCGGATTATGAAAAGGTCGGTTTTATGCTGCTTACTGATAATGCTTTTGTTGGCGTTATTGGGCTGCCGGGAGAAGGGCATTGATTATGAGGCTTATCAGAAGGTGCTGGACGAGGTCAATGCCGAACATGAGACATATTTTACCTTTGAGCAGTTCCCTCCAAATGAAAAATGGGATATAAAGTCTTATGAAGAATTTGCCGTTGACTGCGCAAAAAAAATCGTGGAGTACAGGGCGGACTGTGAGAAATACGGAACGACGATGGAGGAGCTTCTCAAAAACTTTGACGACAAGATGGGAGCTCTACCCGAGGATGATTTTCAGGCCGCCAGCGACTGAGGATGCACCACATAGAAAACGCACTGCCCGGCGATATAGAAGCAAAGGCGGGCAGCCATGGGCCGCAGTTTCGCGGCCTTTGTATTTTTTGGGTGACAGAATCCAACATTGTTGATAAACAGGACACAGATATGACGCGATTTTATGTTATAATCATACTGATATAAGATACACTGGAGGCGATGACGTGCGGTCCGACATATATTCACTGCTGGTATCCGGTATGAGATACTTCTTTGTCGCTGCCATAGTTTATATATTATTCAGGATAGTGTACCACTCTGTATGCGAGTACAATGAACTGCGCCGGGTAAAGAACTGGCTGGAAAAGGGCTATGCAAGGCATATAGAGTTCCTTCCGCCCTTTGATACCAACGAGGAAGGGTTCATACTTGCAAAGAGCAATATAATAGGCCGGGGCAGGAAATGCGATATATGCATTGACGATGGCTCGGTGCGCCGCAAGCACGCCAAGATATACGAAAAGGGCGGCTTTGTATACATCCGGCGTTACGGCAGGGCCAATATTCTCATAAACGGCGAGCCCATGGAGCACAAAACGGAGGAACTGGCGGAGGGCGATCTCGTACAGCTGGGCGAGGTCAGGTTCTATTACAGGATGAAGCGTGTGCGCTGCGAGGAGGTAGAAAATGAACAGGGTTAGGCAGCTGAGCGCGGCAGGGCTTCTGGGCATAGTTATGATATTCGAGCTTGCGGCCTTTGCGCTGCTCTCCTTAAGGGACGAAAGCTTTGACTACAAGGCGCTGATATTTGCAGGCGGCCTTATCGTGGTGCTTCTTTTACAGTATATAATCATACTGTGGATATCAAAATACGCCGACAGGTTCATACTCGTCATAGCCAATCTTCTTGCGGGCATAGGCATGATAGTTCAGTACAGGCTTTCATACGAGGTGGCCTTTAAGCAGCTGGTATGGTTCGGCATAGGTATAGTTGCCATGATAGTTTGTGTGCTGCTCATGCGGGCGCCGAAATTCTTCAAGACCATGGATATCCCGCTCATGGCGCTAAGCATCGCCATGCTGGGGGTGCTGCTGGTGATAGGCACCGAAAACGGCGGCGCAAAAAACTGGATAAAGCTGGGCGGCATAAGCGTCCAGCCCTCGGAATTCGTTAAGGTAGCGCTTGTGTTCGTCATGGCTAACCACTTTACAAAGGTAAAAAGGACCTGGGATTGGCTGCCGTCGGCAATATTTGCGATAATCGTGGCGGGGCTTCTGGTTGCGGAGCGAGATCTTGGCGCCGCGCTGCTCATATGCGGGACGTATCTTATAATGTTTTACACCGCGACCGGCAAGGTAGGCACTACGCTGGTCGGCCTTGGAGCCGGCGCTGCCGGTGCCGTGGCCAGCTATTATATGTTCGACCACGTTAAAGCACGCGTTGCTATATGGCTCAACCCCTGGGCTACGTATTCCACCAGCGGCTACCAGATTGCCCAGGGCCTCATGGCGATAGCCTCGGGCGGCCTGTGGGGCCTTGGCCTTACCAAAGGACTTCCCAAGAGCATACCCGCATACAATACCGACTACATATTTGCAGTCATCTGCGAGGAGTTCGGCATTGTATTCGGAATTGCTGTGATAGCGCTGTATCTGGTGTTCATAATCCGGGGCGCGTTGATAGCGCTCAACGCCAGAAGCAGGTATCTTATGCTCGTAGCCTTTGGCTGCACGGTGCTCATAACCCTGCAAAGCTTTATAATAATAGCGGGCGTGATAAAGCTCATACCGCTCACCGGCATAACCATGCCCTTCGTAAGCTATGGCGGCAGCTCGATGATAGCCTGCATGATGCTGCTCGGCATACTCGAGGGCGTATCCATACAAAACGGAGAGATGCTTCAGGACGCAATGTACGAAGCCGGTGAAGAAAACGCTTAAGGAAGATCTTATATGAAAAAGGAACGAAAGGACAGCACAAGAAATCATATAAAGGCCATGCTGGCGCTGTTTTGCGTTATGTTCATAGTGCTGAGCGTCTACCTTGGCTACATAGTAAACGTATACGGCAACCGCTGGTTCGCAAGCCCCTATAATACAAGGGTAGCAAACAGAAAGGGAACCATCGCCGCCGGCATGCTGCTGGACAGAAACGGCGTAAGGCTCGCCTATACCAACAGCGATGGCAAGCGCAAATACGTGGACGTAAAGTCCCTGCGGCGATCTATGAGCCACGTGATAGGAGACACATACGGCCAGACATTCGGCGCGGAATCCATGTTCGCAAAGTATCTTTTGGGCTTTGACAGCCGCCTGACCGACGAATTCGAGCAGCTCATAGGCACCCAGCAGAAGGTAGGGTCCAGCGTGCTGCTTACTGTGGATTCCGAGCTTTGCGAGTACGCCTACGAACTGATGGACGATTACTGGGGCGCGGTGGTTCTGATGAATTACAAGACAGGCGAAATACTTGCCTCTGTCAGCCAGCCCACGTTTGATCCCAAATATATGGAGGATTACCTGAACGGAGAGAAGGAGCTTGCCGCCAGCGCAATGGTGAACCGGGTGACTATGGGGCGCTATACTCCCGGCTCCACATTCAAAATAGTCACGATGATAGCAGCGTTGCGTTATCTTCCAGGCATAGAGAACCGCACATTCAACTGCGACGGCGCTCTTGTATTTGATAAAAAGACCGGCAAGTATCTGCCAAACATACACGTTGACGACGAAGAATTCGCCGCCGCCAGCGAAAACATAAAGTATGACAGGGATCAGGAGGGGGCAGAGGACGTGGGCGCGGAACCTGCTGCCAGCGAGCTGTACAGTATAGTGAGGGACTCGCACAGCGAATACCACGGCGAGATAGACATATATACCGCCTTTGCAAAATCCTGCAACAACACCTTCGCAAAGCTTGCGATGGAGCTGGGGCCGGCACGGCTCGCCACAGTCGCAAAGGAGCTGGGCATAGGCGACGAATTCCTGTTCAACGATATGATGCTTTATTCAAGCTCATTTGAGAAGGGCAGTACGGATCTGGAGGTGGCATGGTCGGGCATAGGCCAGTATAAGGACCTTATGACCCCCATGCAGACATGTATGCTGACCGCGGCCATAGCCAACGGCGGAGTAATGATGGAGCCGAGGCTTTTGAGCAGGGTAGCGGATGGCAACAACAGGGTAAAATTAACGGCCGGGAGCAGGGTCTATAAGACTGTGCTCAC
>OGOU01002223.1_pt1 | contig 13938 bp, 11 predicted proteins | sample 1552721 | NCBI WGS metagenome assembly OGOU01 (sample SAMEA2580176, study PRJEB22360) | human gut metagenome | biome: human gut; feature: human-associated habitat; material: faeces | place: Denmark | collected 2008/2010 | reverse complement strand
ATATATAAAATTTTGTCCTTTGTTTTTTTCGTGATTTTTCGGCTTTTTGCCTTTTTATTTTTCGCGCGCAATCGCGTCGATAACGTCGACGATTATTTTCGCACAATCGCTTGTCCCTTGGTCTGCGATTTCGTTGAAGTCGGCGGGGCTTGTTTCGTCGGCGTTGTCGCTGACGATTTTAAGGCTCAGAGCAGGCACTCCGTTTTTGTTTGCGATAATGCAAATTCCCGCACCTTCCATATCGCAGATTTCGGCGTCGAAATCCGCAATAAGTTTATCTTTAACTTCGCTTGACGAAATGAACTTATCCCCGGAAGCAAGCCTTGCCGTCTTAATTTTTGGAAAATCCTTTTTCACCGCGGAAATAAGGGTTTTGTCGAAATAAAAGTACGGGTCGGGATTTTCGTCGTAATGGCCCGCTTTCACGTTGTCGATTGCCGACGTGTCGATTTCGTAATGCACGACTTTTTCGACAACCGCGACGTCCTTGCAGCCGAAGCGTTTCGTAAGCGTCCCGACGAAACCGAAGTTGAATATCGCCCGTACGTCGTATTTCGCGATTAAATACTCGGTTGCTCCCGCAGCCGATATTTCGCCCATGCCGGACACCGCGACGTAAATCAGGGCGTTTTCGCGGCTGACAAGGTACGTGTCGTACGGCTTATTTTCGATTTTTTCGACTTTCCCGAAGGCTTCGAGCACGCCTTTGACTTCGCGTCCGATTGCGATAACCATTCCGAATTTTTTCATAACAGTCCTTTTTTGTCGATATATTTTACATAAGTATACCATATCTTCCCGAAATTTCAAACAAATGATTTGTTAAATCGTCGCGGCGTATGGTATAATTTCGGATTGAAGAGGTATTTATGAAATTCGATAAGAGAAACGTTGCGCTTGCATCACTTGTATTCGGCTGGATTTCGATTTTCTGGAACGTATACGATCAGCTCATTCAATCAATAAACACGTATTCTTTCGCGCTCGAACCGTACGAAAGCGGGTGGATTCTTGCAATCGACAATATTGTGGGGCTTTTTATTCTGCCTCTTTTCGGCCACTTTTCGGACAGATGCAAAAGCCGTTTCGGCAAGCGCACGCCGTATATTTACGCCGGCACGGCGATATCTCTTATCGGGTTGTGTCTTGTTGGCGTATTCGCGTCGGAAAGGCAACTTGCCCCGTATATCGTGTCGCTGACGGTGACGCTTGTCGCGATGGCGGCGTACAGAAGCGCGGGGCTTTCTCTCGTGCCCGATTTCGTATACGAACCCGACCGCGGCAGGGCAAACTCGATTGCGAACCTTGTGTCCGTCGCATTCACCGCCGTAGGTATCGTGCTGGCGATGGCGTTCATGCCCCTTAAAGCCGCGAAAAACGCGCAATTTTTGCCGATTTGTCTTGCGGTTGTCGGCAGCAGTCTTATAACGGTTGCCGCATACTCGTTCACTTTCAGCGAAAAACGGGTGACGGACGACTTCAATCGTCGTTTGGAAGAATATAAACGCGACTACCCCGAAAAATACAAAAGCGAAACCGTCGTTGTGGAAGAACTTGACAAGCAGCAGATGAAGGGCAATCTTTTCAATAAGATTTTCATTCTTGCAAGCGTGTTCTTCTTTTATATCGCGTACAACGCGCTCGTGTCGAATTTCACCGTGTACAGCGACGTAATGCTCGGCTTCAAAATGCCGCAACTGCCGCTGGTATTCGTCATAATCGGCGCGCTGCCCGGGTTTATATTCGCTTCTCACGTCGCAAAGAAAATCGGCCGTAAGTACACGATAACGATCGGACTTGCGCTTATGATGGTCGCGCTGCTTGCCGCGATGCCGTTTTCCAAAAAAGACTCGGGACTTGAACTGAAAATCCCTCTTGTTTTCTTCTTTATGGTCGAGGGCGTCGGCTACGGCTTTGCAATGGCTAATCTGTATCCGTTTTATCTGGAACTCAGCAAAGCCAAAAACATCGGGCAAAACACGGGTATCTTTGCGGGCTCTACAACCGCCGCAATGGTCGTCACTCCCATACTTGCCGGCTACGTAATCAAGGAAGTCGGCAAGAAAACTGGCAAGACTTACGTCATCGAACAAATCGTAAACGGCGTCAATACCGAGGTCGTGAAAGTCGGCGATTACAGCGTGCTGTTCCCGTACTGCGCCGTCGCGATACTCGTTGCGCTTGTCTGCATTCTTATCGTGAAATCCGACTACGCAACCGGCGGATTGCGCGACCACATGAAAAAATATTTCACAAAAAGGAAAGCGAAAAAGAATGACTGAATCCTTTTTTACAACGCTTAAAACCGCGGCTGAATCCGTCGGCATAAGCGTTACCGACAACCAATGCGAAAAACTTTACAAATTTTACGAAACTGTGGTTGAATACAACAAAAACGTCAATTTAACTGCCATTACTGACGAAAAAGAGTTTATCGTAAAACATATTGTAGACAGTATTTCCGCCGCAAAATTTATAAAAGAAAACGCCGCCGTTGTCGATATCGGGGCTGGCGCGGGATTCCCGTCGATACCACTTAAAATAATCCGTGACGATATTGTACTTATTATGCTTGACGCGCTTTCAAAACGCGTGGATTTTCTGAACTTTGCCGTAAGCGAACTTTCCCTTAAAAACGCAAAAGCCAAACATTTAAGGGCGGAAGAAGCGGGCGAAAAACTTTTAAGGGGGAGTGCCGACGTCGTCGTCGCAAGGGCGGTCGGTCAGACGAATATTCTTCTGGAACTTTCAATCCCGCTCCTTAAAAAGCACGGCATTTTTATAAATTATAAGGGCAAGGATTTGTCCGACGTGGAAACCGCAAAGACGGCGGAATCCGCGCTCAACGCGAAAAAAACCGAGGTTTTCAATTTCTGTCTTCCTTTTGACGTCGGCGAAAGAAACATCGTCGTTTACGAAAAGATTGAAGAAACTCCGAAAATTTATCCGAGAAAATTTGGCACAATCAAGAAAAATCCGCTGTGAAAACAGCGTTTTTTTGTTTTATCCGCTTTTTAATTTCTTATGTTTCACAAAAATAATGTTTCACAAATTTTTGTAAATAATTGATTATTCGCCTTTTTAATGTTATACTGAAAAAAAATACTTTACATACGAGGTGTTTTATGTCAAACAAAGGTATCGGAAAAGGTCTTGCTGCCTTGCTCGGCAATATGAAGGAAGAAGAAACGATTGCGGAAAAAAGCGAATCCGCCGTATCCCGCGAAATAATGAACGTCGATATTTCCCTTATCGACACCAACCCTTATCAGCCGCGTAAAGTTTTTGACAAAGCCGCTCTGGAAGAACTTGCGGCGTCGATTAAGACTTTCGGTATTATCCAGCCTCTGATAGTTTTGAGAAGCGGCAACAGATACGTCATAATCGCGGGCGAAAGGCGTTTCCGCGCGGCGCGACTTGCCGGTCTTACCTCGGTGCCATGCGTCGTAAGGGAACTTACCCCGCGTGAAATGAGGGAAATCGCCCTTATCGAAAACCTTCAACGTGAGGACTTAAACCCCGTCGAAGCGGCGGAAGGTATCGCGGAACTTATCAAATCGTGCGACCTGACGCAGGAAGAAGCGGCGGAAAGAATCGGTATGAGCCGCCCCGTCGTAACCAACCTTTTAAGGCTCTTGTCGCTTGACAAAGAAGTTTTGGAACTCGTAAGGGCAGGCAGACTTTCGGGAAGCCACGCAAGATGCCTCGTCGTCGTTACCGACCCCGAAGTGCAGGTATATTACGCAAACAAAGCGTGCGACAACAAAATGTCGGTAAGGGATCTGGAACAGCAAATCCAACTTTATCTCGGCAGGAAACTTATCCCGACCGGCGCAAGAAAAGAAAAGCAATCGAAGGAACTCAAAGGGTTTGTCAACGATATGAAACGAATCTTCAATACGAAGGTCACAATCCTTGGCGGCGAAGAAAAAGGACAAATCCGCATCAATTATTATTCCAACGACGATTTGCAACGCATTTACGACTTAATCGACAGTTTAAGACGTTAATTTTTAAGATAAAGTATGGAAACCACTAGAATAACCTTGCCGAAAATTACATTAGTCGGGAAGTGCGGTTCGTCGAAAGACGGCAAAGATTTCGTCAGAGATTTATGGACGGAATTAAATAAAAACTTTTCGGAAATATCTTATCTTGCAAAGTGGGATGAGTCGGGCGCGCTTAAAGGCTTGTGGGGTGCTATGAGCGACGAATCACTGTCTTTTAAGCCGTGGGAAGGCGGATACGAAAACGGGCTTTATCTTGCGGGTGTCGAAGCCGTCGACGACGCCGTCGCGCCAAGTGGCTGGACAAAATGGGTTATACCGTCTTTTGAATATATAAAGGCAAAGGTGGAGTCGACCGAAACTTTTAAGGAACTTATCGGATACCTTATCGCAAATAAGATAAACCTTGTCGGAAGCGTGCAAAATTTCACCAATCCGAAAACCAACGAAAACTTCCTTATGTTTCCGATAAGAAAAGTCAAAGAAGAAAAGTAACAAAAAGTTTAAAACAAAACACACTGCATTTTTTCGCAGTGTGTTTTTTTGTTTTGGAATAAGTTTATATTAGTTGATAATACGCACGGGCAGAATAAGGTAAAGATATTCGTCTTCCTTCTTTTCCGTAGGTACGATGACGCCGGGCGCGGTCGAAGTCGTGAAGCAAAGTTTCACAAAATCGTCGCTTATCGCGCGCAGGCTGTCCGAAAGATATCTTGCGTTGAACCCGATGTTAAGGTCGTGTCCCAAAAGGTCGATATTGACAATTTCGTTGATGCCGCTGATTTCGCTTTCCGCAGATATCGACATTCTCTTTTCGCGGATTTCAAGTTTTACGACGCTTTTCTTTTCGGTGCGGGTTGCAAGCGACGCGCGGTCGATTGCAGTGTCCAACGCCTTTTTATCGACAAACACGGTGGTTGTGAAGTCGGAAGGAATAATCTTATTGTAATTGATATATTCGCCTTCGATAAGTCGCGTTACGATTTTGGTGTTTTCGAGATCGACCATGAAATAGTTTTTCTCGATACTCACCTTTACGTTTTCGTCGCTGTCGTCAAGAAGTTTTGAAATTTCGCTCATACTTCTTGAGGGGACGATTATTTTAATATCCGCTCCGCCGTATTCGATTTCTTTTTTGCAATATGCAAGGCGGTATCCGTCTGACGCGACGCCGATGATTTTATTGTCGGAAATTTCAATGCTGCAGCCTTTGAGGGTAGGACGGTTATCTTCGCTTGCGGTGCAGAAAATAATTTTTTCGATAAGGTTTTTCAACTCTTTCTTTACAATATAAAAAGAGTTTTCGTCGTTGACGTTTTTGAAAGCAGGATATTCGTCGGCTTCCATCGTCTGTATATAGCCGTTATTTTCGCCGTAGGTAAGTTTAAGGGTGTTTTCCTCGGACGTATCGATAATAACGTCTTCCTTATCGATTTTTCTGACGTATTCCGTAAAATATTTTCCAAGGATAACCGTTTCTCCTTCGGTAAAAATATCCGCCTTTATTTTCTTTTCGATTGAAAGTTCGAGATCCGTTGCGGTAAGCGTCAAAGTATCTCCTTCCGCTTTCAGTTTAATACCTTTCAATATAGGCATTACTTTCTTTAAGGGAAGGGCTTTTCCCACCTGTGTTAAAGCATCTGATAAGTCAAGGCTGTCGCAAGAAAGTTTCATCGTTTTCTCCTTAATTATTTATTGTTATTTTATACTTGATGATGATTTTGTTAATAAGGGTTGTGGAAAAGTTGAAGGTGAACGTTTCGCACAAGATATTGACAAAATCGGATTGGTGCCAACAACAAGTTGTGGATTTTGATGTTAACAACTTTGTTGAAAACTTTTAATTATTATGAACATATCTACAATCAGCGTTTATAGAGCATGTCTTTTATGTCGTTGATTTGTATTTTTAGTTTTTGTGACGCACCGCTATTCGACGAAAGCAATTCCGAAATTTTGTCGCGCGCGTGGATTATCGTCGCGTGATCGCGCCCGCCGAAAATACCTCCGATCGACACAAGTGGAACTGAAAGCATGTCGCAGATAAGATAAATCGCGATCATTCTTGGCTCCACAAATTCCTTGTTTTTCTTTTTGCCGATGACGTCGTTTTCTGAAACGCCGAAATATTTGCAGGTTGTCGAAAGCACGTCGTATGCGTCAAAGTGTTCCTTTTTCGTTTCGATATACCCGGAAAGAGCCTCTTTCGCAATCGCAAGCGACGCCGGCTGTCCCGAAAGTTGGGAATAAAACATAACCTTGTTCAGAAGCCCTTCAAGGTCGCGGATGTTGTTTTCCATATTGCTGGCGATAAACGACGCGACATCGTCCGAAAGATAAAAGTTTTCGGCGTCGGCTTTCTTTTTGAGAATTGCGATTCTCGTTTCGATATCGGGCGGTTGAATGTCCGCAAGAAGTCCCCACTGGAAACGGGTGCGAAGCCTTTCTTCAAGGGGCGCGATTTCCTTTGGCGGACGATCCGACGAAATAATGATATGTTTGTCGTTCTGATATAAATCGTTGAAGGTGTGGAACAACGCCTCCTGCGTGCCTTGTTTCGACGCGATAAACTGAATATCGTCAATCATAAGCACGTCGACGGAACGATATTTTTCACGGAAAGCGACGCTCGTTTTGGAATCTCTTATCGACTCCACATAGTCGGCGATATACTTGTCCGTCGTGATGTACATTATGCGTTTTTGAGGAAATTTCGCGTTTATGTAATTTCCGATTGCGTGCATAAGGTGGGTTTTTCCAAGCCCGACTCCGCCGTATATGAACAGGGGGTTGAAACGACCGCCGGGATGCTCGGACACGGCTTGCGCCGCGGCGAAAGCGATTTCGTTGGATTTCCCGACGACAAAGTTTGAAAAGGTATATTTTTTATTGAACGAAAAACCCGCGTCATCGGATTTTTCAACCTTTTTCACGACAAGTTCGTCCCCAAGGGTATAGTCCTGCTGTTTCAGGCAATCGGCTTTTTCGGACTCGATAATAATCTTAACGTCCGAGATAATGGGATTGACTTCTTTCACCGCTTCGAGGATTGTTTCGCGGTAATTTTTCACGATTGTGTTTTTGCTGCTCTGACTTCCCGTTTGCAGCACGAGAGTATGACCGATAAAACAAATCGGTTCCAGTTTTTCAATCCATACTTCGTAACTTATCGCCTGAAGTCTTGCGGATAATTTGATTTTGGTGTCGTTCCAAAGGGTATTGATATCAATCATAATAAATATATGATAACATTATTGACCGAAAAAAACAAACAAAATCGGTATATATTATAAAAATAAAGTATATTTATTTAAGAAAGTTTTTTGCGCTTATTTTATCTTTTTTCGGTGACGGTGCCGTTCTTTACGACGTACAGTTTTGACAAATTAAGGGGTTTAACGTCAAATTCAGTACACGTAATCACCGTTTGCGTGCGGTTTGCAAGTTCGATAAGTTTTTCGCGGCGCGCCTCGTCAAGCTCGCTCAGCACGTCGTCCAGAAGTAAAATCGGGGCTTCGCCCGTTTCGTTTTTGAAAAGAGTGAGTTCCGCGATTTTGACCGAAAGCGACACGCTTCGCTGCTGTCCCTGCGACGCGAATTTTCTTGCGTCCACGTCGTTTAATATTATTTTAATATCGTCGCGGTGCGGACCTTGCGACGTATACATAAGGGCGCGGTCGCGCTCCACCGACGTCGAAAATGCGGAAAGTAAATTATTGTAAATTTCGTCGTAAGTGTCGCCTTTTATCGCGCACTCGTATTGCAGCGACAGAGTTTCTTTTCCGTCCGACAATTCAAAGTGAGAGTCTTTTGCAAGGGTTGAAAGTTTCTTTACGTAATTTTTCCTTGCAAGAATCAGATTCGCGCCGACTTCCGCCATACCCTCGTCCCATATCGACAAAAGGGTTTTCAGGTTTTCGTTGCGGTTTTCGTTTTTGAGAAGGGTGTTTCTTTGTTGCAGAATTTTGTTGTATTTTGCAAGCGACTTAAAGTAAGTTTTCGATTGTTGCGAAAGGGAAATGTCCAAAAATCTCCGTCGTTCGTCGGGGCCTGCTTTCACGAAACGCATTTCGTCGGGGGAAAAGTACACGACGTTGACGATACCGATAAGTTCGGACAGTCTTTTCACGGGAAGATTGTCGATTTTTATTTTTTTCGCGCCTTTGTTTTCAATTACGATTTCGATGACGTGCGTGCGATATTTTTTTGCGATTTCCGCCTTGATATACGCGCGCTCGGCGTTGAACGAAATAAGCTCCTTTTCGCGGCTCGTACGGGGGGATTTGCCAAGTCCCAACAGATAAATCGCTTCCAGCATATTCGTCTTTCCGCTTGCGTTTTCGCCGGAAAGCACGTTGATGCCTTGTCCGAAAGTAACGGACGCCGCGTCGTAGTTTCTGAAATTTTTCAGTTGAAGCGATTTGATAAACATACGGTTATTATATCATATCGGAAAAGAAAGTAAAAGAATTTTTAGGAAGTATCGGTAAAACGCGCGGTTTCTTATCCGCGGCGGAACTGTAAAAAAGACGTCCGCGCCGCAGGGGTTATCAGAACCGAAATAAGAAAAACGGATATATTCCCCCACGACAAATTGAATTTTGCCCTTAAAAGCCCCGAAAATCCCGTAAAAAAGGATAATTTATCAAAAAGACGCGAAAAACGTTTTGTAATTTATTGATAATATGTTATAATTACTATACTTATTACTTTATGCGTGCGCACGCATTGCGTACGCGGGAGAGCGTATGCGCGTGTTTTACACGGACGTCGTCGCGATAATCGACGAAGGTGTCGGAAATTCGACCTTGTCCCTGGCTCTTGACGAAATCATTTCGGAAGGCATGATAAAGGTACAAAAAACCGGCGAACCCAGAAGCGTCGTTTTTTACGACGACGAAGACGGAAAACAACATGCTTACATAAGCAATCTGTCTGGGCGCGCGCTTTTTTCACATTTTGAAAAACACGGTTTTATTTTCATATAAACGGAGGTATTATGGAACAACAAAATTTATCTTACGACCAGGGCGCGATACAGGTCCTCGAAGGGCTGGATCCCGTCCGTAAAAGACCGGGTATGTACATCGGCTCGACCGACGAAAGGGGCTTGCATCACCTTGTTACGGAAGTCGTCGACAACAGTATCGACGAGGCTCTTGCCGGATACTGCGACAAAATCATCGTTTCGATTGAAAAGGACGGCAGCTGCAAAGTCGTCGATAACGGCCGCGGAATCCCCACGGGCATTATCCCGAAAGAGGGCAAATCCGCCGTTGAAGTCGTTCTGACGAAGTTGCACGCCGGCGGAAAATTCGGCGGCAGCGGCTATAAAGTATCCGGCTGTCGGCGTATCCTGCGTGAACGCATTGTCCGAATGGTTGGAAGCCACCGTTTACCAGAACGGAAAAATATACAAACAAATTTTCAACAGGGGCATCGCGCAACGTCCGTTGCAGGAAGTCGGCACGACCGACCGCACCGGCACGACGATTCAGTTTTATCCCGATCCCGAAATTTTCGAGACGCTCGATTTCAACTACGACACGATGAAAATCCGCCTGCGCGAACTTGCGTATCTCAATCGCGGGTTGACAATTCAGCTTATCGACCGCCGCGAAGAGCCCGCACGCGACGAAACTTTCCATTACGAAGGCGGTATCGTCCAGTTTGTCGAAAGTCTGAATAAAAACAAAGAAACCGTTTTCCCGGAGGTCATTTATTTTGACGAAAGTTACGAAAACGGCGAGGTCGAAATCGCGATGCAGTACAACGACAGTTATTCGGAAACCATTTTCGCGTTCGCCAACAACATCAATACCGAAGAAGGCGGCACGCACCTGGAAGGTTTCAAAAACTCGCTCACCAAAATCATCAACGATTACGGCAAAAACAACAATATTCTGAAAGGCGACGAAAAACTTTCGGGCGACGACGTCAGGGAAGGCTTGACGGCGGTTATTTCCGTGAAACTCACCAACCCGCAGTTCGAAGGTCAGACCAAGACGAAACTCGGCAACAGCGAAATGCGTACGGTCGTCGCAAAGGCTATGGCCGAAGGGTTGGGCTCGTATCTCGAAGAACATCCCAAAGAAGCCAAAGATTTGATTATGAAAGGCGTTCTCGCCCAGAAGGCACGAGAAGCCGCAAGGAACGCGCGCGACCTTGCAAGGCGCAAATCCGCCCTTGAAAGCACCACGCTCCCCGGCAAACTTGCCGACTGTTCGGACAAAGATCCTTCTCTTTGCGAAATTTACCTTGTCGAGGGCGACTCCGCAGGCGGCAGCGCAAAGATGGGGCGCGACAGACGTTTTCAGGCAATACTGCCCCTCCGCGGTAAAATCCTGAACGTTGAAAAGGCAAGGCTCCATAAGGTCCTTGAAAACGAAGAAATAAAGACGATGATCACCGCGTTCGGCGCGGGCATTAAGGAAGACTTTGACGAAAGCAAGCTTCGTTACAACCGCATTATTTGTATGACGGATGCCGACGTTGACGGCAGCCATATCCGCATACTTATGCTCACGTTCTTCTTCCGTTTCATGCGCCCGCTCATCGAAAACGGCCACGTTTATATCGCGCAGCCCCCGCTTTACAAAGTCACGAAGGGCAAAACCGTCAAATATTGTTATTCCGACGACGAACTTAACGAATATCTCGATTCCGTCGGAAGAAAGGGCAACGAAATTCAGCGTTACAAAGGTCTTGGCGAAATGGACCCCGAACAACTTTGGGAAACCACGATGGATCCGAAATCCCGCACGCTGCTGCGCGTAAATATGGACGATGCGATCGCCGCGGACGAAATATTCACCGTTCTTATGGGCGAACAGCCCGAACTGCGCCGTCAGTTTATCGAAGACAACGCGACGCTCGTAACAGAACTTGACATTTAAGGAGAGATGAAAAATGATAATCAAAAATAACGATTCTCAGAAAGATAAAGATTTCGTCGAACATCTCGGGATGTCGAAAATCGTCAAAATCGACCTTGACCAGGAAATGAAAAAATCGTTCATCGCCTACGCAATGGCGGTCAACGTATCCCGTGCGATTCCCGACGTCAGGGACGGTCTGAAACCCGTACACCGCCGTATCCTTTACAGTATGAGCGAACTTAATCTGACCTGCGACAAGCCGTTCAGAAAGTGCGCGCTTATCGTCGGCGACGTTCTCGGCAAATATCACCCCCACGGCGACAGCTCGGTTTACGACGCTCTCGTAAGGCTTGCTCAGGACTTCTCGATCCGCTGCCCGCTTATCGACGGACACGGTAACTTCGGCTCGGTCGACGGCGACCCTGCGGCGGCATATCGTTACACAGAAGCAAGGCTTTCCAAAATCGCCAACGAAATGATCCGCGACCTTGACAAACGCGTCGTGGACTTTTGCCCCAACTTCGACGACACGCGTGAACAGCCCGTCGTGCTTCCTTCGCGTTACCCCAACCTTCTCGTGAACGGCGCAAACGGCATAGCGGTCGGTTTTTCGACGAATATCCCGACTCACAATATCGGCGAAATCATCGACGGCGCGGTTGCGGTTGTCGATAATCCCAAAATCAAACTTGACGAACTTATGAAAATCGTCCCCGGCCCCGACTTTTCGACGGGCGGCATAATTATCGCGGGGGACGACCTTGTGCAGGCGTACTCGACGGGCAAGGGCAAAATCACTCTGCGCGCGAGAATCCACATCGAGGACGGCGAATACGAAAAGAAAAACATCGTTATTTCGGAACTGCCGTATCAGGTTGAAAAAGCCGACCTGCTGCAAAAAATACTGCAACTTCGCGAAGCGAAAAAAGACATACTCGGCGGTATTTCGGACATCGTGGACGAGTCCGACAGAAACGGTATGCGCGCCGTAATTAAGGTGCGTAAGGACGCCGACGCGCAGAAAATCGTAAATTATCTTCTTGCACATACCAAACTTGAAACAAACTTCAATATCAATATGGTGGCGATTGCGGAAGGCAAGCCCAAACAACTCGGACTTGTCGAAATGCTGGTGCATTACGTCAACTTCCAGCGCGACGTGCTTATAAAACGCTGCAATTTTGACCTGAAACAGGCGAAAATCCGCGCGGAAATCGTGGAAGGACTGCTCATCGCAATCAACAATATCGACGAAATCATCAAAATCATCAAGACGTCGAAATCGGCGGCGATTGCGTCGGAGAGAATGCGTCAGAGATTCGGACTCACCGAAAGACAGGCACAGGCAATCCTTGAAATGAAACTTCGTCGTCTGACGGGGCTTGAAGAAGACGCGCTCAAAGCAGAACTTGCGGAACTTAAAAAGACAATCGAGGAACTTACCGCGATTCTTAACAGCAAGAGATTGCAAAACAGCAAGATAAAATCCGACCTTCTGGACGTCAAAAAGCGTTTCAAATCCCCAAGAAAAAGCGAAATCATCGGCGAAAAGGAATCGAAAAAGGAAATCCCGTTCAAATCCGATGAAACCGCTTATAAGGAAGGCGTCGTGGTACTGAGCGACTCCGGCACGCTGAAATTCGTCGGGACACGCGGCTTCCAGCAGGCGGCGCGACGGGCGGCGGACGTCGACAAAAACACGACCGTCAAAAAGGCGGAATTCGTCAACAATCGTTTGAAACTCATCGCGTTTTCAAACCTCGGCAATATCTTCAAAATCGAAATCGACGACCTGCCCGAAAAGAAATACCGCGACAAGGGTATAAGCCTTGCGGAACTTAACAAGGACGCGCTTGCGAAAGAATACGCCGTACAGATTTTCACGGCGGAAAACTTCCCCATCGGCGAGGCGTTGATTTTCACGAAACAAGGCATGGTCAAACGCACGTCTTTTGACGAACTTAACGTTTCGAAATCGGCGTACAAGGCGATAAATCTCACAGACGGCGACGAAGTCGTGTCGGTCGAAGTCGTGAAAGACGGGCTCAACGTGTTCACGGCAACCGAAAACGGAATGTGTCTTGCGTACGAAACGCAGGAAATCCCCGTGCAGGGCAGAAACGCGGGCGGCGTAAAGAGCATACAACTCGACAGCGGCGACAGCGTGGCGTTTGCGGGGCTTATCAACGACGAAGGCGAAATCCTCGTCGTCAGCGAAACGGGCTTTGCAAAACGAGTGTTTGCGTTCACTTTCGACTTATCCAAACGTTACAGAAAGGGCGTGAAACTCATTGATATGCCCACAGGTATCAAAGTCGCGCTTGCGGCGTACGTCAAGGAGCCTTACGACATCGCGGTGTTCGACGGCGAAAACGTATTCGGGTTTTCGACCGAAGACGTGAAACTCGACGGGCGCACCACGCGCGGCAAACAACTTCAAAAATTTGCGGGAAAAATAACTGCCGACAAGCACGTTGTCGATTATTTCAGACCGCTCAACGTATAAAAAGAGGTACTATTTATGAAAATCGGCTTTGACAGCGAAAAGTATATGCAGATTCAGTCCAAGCATATTCTGGAACGCATCGACAACTTCGGCGGAAAACTTTATCTTGAATTCGGCGGAAAACTCTTTGACGACTTGCATGCGTCAAGGGTGCTTCCCGGGTTTGACGAAAACGCAAAAATCAAACTTTTGCAGAAACTCAAAGACAAATGTGAAATTATCTTTTGCATCAGCGCGTCGGATATCGAAAGAAATAAAATCCGCGCGGACTACGGCATCACTTACGGCGCGGAAATTTTGCGGCTTATCGACGCGATGACTTCAATGAAAATCAAGGTCAACAGCATCGTTATCACAAAGTTTGAGGAGCAGCCGTCGGCTATTGCATACAAAAACAAACTTGAAGCGCGCGGCATTAAGGTTTATATGCACGGGCTCACGAAAGGGTATCCCACCGACGTCGATACGATTGTGTCCGACGAAGGCTACGGCAAAAATCCTTACATCGAAACGACGCGTCCTTTGGTTGTCGTAAACGCCCCGGGCC
>OGOU01002221.1_pt1 | contig 13943 bp, 8 predicted proteins | sample 1552721 | NCBI WGS metagenome assembly OGOU01 (sample SAMEA2580176, study PRJEB22360) | human gut metagenome | biome: human gut; feature: human-associated habitat; material: faeces | place: Denmark | collected 2008/2010 | reverse complement strand
GCGGATGTCAAGCCGAACGGAATAAAGGTAGCGGTGATAGGGGCGGGACCCTCGGGGCTCACCTGCGCGGGCGACCTTGCAAAAAAGGGCTACGAGGTCACGGTTTACGAATCTCTCCACAGACCGGGCGGAGTGCTGATATACGGCATACCGGAATTTTGTCTGCCAAACGAGGTTGTGGAGAGAGAAATAACCAAGTTAATCGAGCTTGGGGTAAAAATAGAAACAAACGTCGTGGTGGGGAAAACCCTTACAATCGAGGAAATGGAACGCAACGGAAACGAAGCGGTTTTCGTGGCAAACGGGGCGGAGACGCCGAGGTTTATGGATATACCCGGCGAAAACCTTAACGGAGTTTATTCTGCCAACGAGTATCTTATCAGAATAAATTTGATGAGAGCGCACAAAAAAAATACCGAGACTCCCATTCTGTTTTCAAAACGCGTGGCGGTTGTAGGCGGCGGAAACGTCGCTATTGACGCCGCGCGCTGCGCGGTAAGACTGGGCGCCGAAAAGGTTTACATAGTTTACAGGCGCGGCGAAAACGAATTGCCCGCCCGCCGCGAAGAGGTGGCTCACGCAAAGGAAGAGGGAATAGAGTTTAAATTTCTTACCAATCCCGTCAGGATAAACGGCAAAAACGGATTTGTCAGCTCGGTTACCTGCGTTGAGATGGAGCTTGGAGAGCCGGACTCCGCCGTCAGACGCTCTCCCGTGGTTAAAGAAAATTCCGAGTTTGATATAGAGGCGGACGCCGTGGTTATGGCGATAGGCACGACTCCCGCGACCTTGGTGACGGACACCACGGACGGACTCGATACCGACAAAAAGGGACTTATTGTCATCGACGAAAAGGGAGCAACAGGCAGACGGGGCGTTTACGCGGGAGGCGACGCGGTCACGGGTCCCGCGACGGTCATACTTGCCATGAGTGCAGGAAAGAGGGCAGCCGCTTCTATTGACGAATATATAAAAAGCAAGTCTTAATCTTTAAAAAGCTTCCGCAAAGGCGGAGGCTTTTTTCTTGGAAAAAAATTTTTTTAAAAACTTTAAAAAAATGCTTGACAAGATAGCTTTGAAGTTATATTATAGTGCCATAAATAGTAATGATTATCATTATTGATTGATTATGAGATATTCGGAACAGAGAGAAAAAATACTTCTTGCGGTCAAAAACTGTTGCGACCATCCGACCGCGGAGGTCATTTATTCCCGAGTCAAGGCGCAGATGCCCGATATTTCGATGGGCACTGTGTACAGAAATTTGCGTCTGCTTGCGGAAATGGGCTTGGTTGACACGTTGGAGACAACGGACAAAAGCCTGCACTACGACGGAAACACGGAGGAGCACGTTCATTTTATCTGTACGGGCTGCAACAAAATAACCGATGTTTTCGTCAGAGCGAAAATTCCCGCGCCGTTGAAGGATGACGGTTATCACGTCACAGGCAGCAAGCAGATTATTTACGGTCTTTGTCCGGAATGCCGGAAAGAAAATAAAAAATTTTTACAAGGAGATTAAAAAAATGAAAAAGTTTGTTTGTTCTGTTTGCGGTTACGTACATGAAGGAGACACACCTCCCGAGTTTTGCCCTCTTTGCAAAGCGCCCGCGAGTAAGTTTGTGGAGCAGGCGGGAGAGAGACAATGGGCTGCCGAGCACGTTGTAGGCGTTGCCGAAGGCGCTCCTCAGGACATTATCGACGGACTTCGCATGAATTTCAACGGCGAGTGCAACGAGGTGGGTATGTATCTTGCAATGGCGCGAGTCGCCCACAGAGAGGGCTATCCCGAAATCGGAATGTATTACGAAAAGGCGGCTTATGAAGAGGCGGAACACGCCGCGAAGTTTGCCGAGCTTTTGGGCGAGGTTGTCACCGCTTCCACCAAGAAAAATCTCGAATTGAGAGTCGACGCGGAAAACGGCGCGACAAAGGGCAAGTTCGATTTGGCAAAACGCGCCAAGGAGCTTCACCTCGATTCGCAGGGCATCATCTGGGTAGCGACGCAATCGGGACTGCTGCTGCTGGAGCCGCTTACCGCCAGCACGCAGCTGCTGCGTTCCGACCTCCACTATCCCTACTCCCTGCCCAACAATTCGGTATGGTCGATCTTCCCCGATCCCGACGGCGGGATATGGGTCGGCACATACGGCGGCAAACTGGCCTACATGACCTTCGCGGACAACGGCGTGGACTATTTCAAAGCCACGCCGGGCGGGCTGAACCATCCCATCGTCAGCTGTTTCGAAGAGGATTCGGAGGGCAATCTCTGGATCGGAACGGAGGGGGGGGGATTAACCGCTGGGACCGCCGCGACGGCCGGTTCGTCTATTACACGCAGGAGAGCCGCTGCGGCCTGACGTCGAACATGATCAAAAAGCTGTGGCACGACGGAAACGACAGGCTGCTGGTCTCGGCGTTCAACGGCGGAATGCGGGTCTTCGACGAACGGCAGGGACGTTTCTCCGACCTGCACATGAACCATCCGGCCTCGGGACAGCCTTTGAGCGTCTATGACTTCGCCAAGGAGGGCGACCGGGGCATCTGGCTGACCGACCCGGACGCCGAGCTGATGTACAAGGATGCGAGTACGGGACGCGTGGAGACGGTCCGGCTGACAGACGCACAGGGAAACGCCGTCCGCATCCATATCGAAACGCTGTTCCACGACGAGCGGGGCGATCTGTGGCTCGGAGAAACCGCAACGGCGCATACGTCGTCGATCCCGCCACACGGCGGATTCTGAAGCGCCATTACATCGCAGAGGCCCCCTATTCGGTCAACAACCTCTGCTCCTACTGCGTCACCTCCGACTCCGACATCTGGTTCGGAACCCGCGGCGGCGGGGTCAACCTGCTGCGCCGCAACGGCAGTTACGTCAATTTCAGGGACCGGAACGGCGAAGGGCTGGAGGGCAAAACAGTTTTCGGCATCCTCGAAGACACCCCCTCGAAAGATGTCTGGTTCAGCACCAACGACGGGCTTTACTATTACGACCATACCGACGGGGTGATCCGCAAATCGCAGATCGACATCCCGAACCGCTGCGGGGCCTACTACGTGCGGGCTTGCTACAAGACCTCGAAAGGCGAAATGCTGTTCGGAGGGACGGACGGCTTCATCCTCTTCACCCCGGGAAAGATCAAATACAACGACCAGAAGCCGAAAGTCTATTTTACGGACCTGCTTATCAACAGCCGGCCGGCCGTGCCCGGCGCCAAGAACTCGCCTCTGGAGAAAGCCATTTCCACGCTCTCCTACCGCGGAGGCGAGGGCGACGTGATCGAACTGTCGCACCGGGAGTCGAATTTCGAAATCCGCTTCTCGGCGAACAGCTACCTGAACGCCGAGAAGAACCAGTATGCCTACCGCCTGCTGGGACACTCCGAAAGATGGTCCCTGCTGCCGCAGGGACAGAAGGCGGTGCAGTTCTTCAACCTGCCCGCCGGAAACTATGTCTTCGAGGTCAAGGCGGCCAACAACGACGGCCTGTGGGGCGACGAGGTTTCGGCGCTCGGCTTCAGGGTGCACCCCTCGCCCTTCCTCTCCCGCTGGGCCTACCTCGTTTATGCGGCGCTGCTCTCGGCGGTGGCCTACTTCATCTGGCGGTATTTCACCAACAAGAAGATTTTCGAACAGCGGCTCGAACTGGAGCGGATCAAGGAACAGAACATGAAGCAGCTGACCCAGGCCCGGATCAACTTCTTCACGAACATCTCCCACGACCTCAAAACTCCGCTCACGCTGGTCGTCGACCCGCTGAAACAGCTCAAGGAACACCTGCCCGCCAATGCGCCGGGCAATGCCTACGTGCACCTGATCGAGAAGAACGTGGGGCGCATCCAGCGCATGATCAGCCAACTGCTTCAGTTCCGCGAAATCGAGAGCCAGAAGATCACCCTGAACCGCCAGCCGGGCGATCTGATCCGCTTCATCGACAGCATCTTCTCGCTGTTCGAGTTCTACGCCAACAAGAAGGGGATCGAAACCGGCTTCAACTCCCAGTATGAAAGTTTCTACACCAAGTTCGACCACGACGTGATCGAAAAAATCTTCACGAACCTCTTCTCCAACGCGATCAAGTACGCCTCGGAAAACGGCTATGTCGGCGTGAGAATCTACCCGGCGCGGCAGGACCAGTGAAGGGCAGTCCGCTCCGCCGGCCGCCGGCACCGAATACATCGCCTTCACGGTCACCAACACCGGGGCGGAAATCCCCGACGACAAGAAGGAGGCCATCTTCGAATCGTTCAACCACCTCTCCGACCGCCGTCCCCAATTCGAGAGCAGCAGCGGCCTGGGACTGGCCATCGTCAAGGAGCTGGTCGGCAACCTCAACGGAACCATCACCCTCCGTTCGGGCAACTCGAAAGTCGCGTTCACGGTGGTCCTGCCCTTCACGCTCAACGCCGAAAAGACCGACAGCGCCGCCGAATCGTACGAATACACGGTCTCCGAAATCGACAACCTGCTGACCGAATCCGACGTCATGGCTCCCAACGACCGGCACGACCGCAAGGCGTGCAACATCGTGGTCATCGAGGACGACCCCAACCTGCGGAGCTACCTCGAACAACGGCTGTCGAAACACTACAACGTATACACCGCGGCAAACGGCAGCGAAGGCATCGCCAAAGCGGAGAGAATCTGCCCCCAGATCGTCATCACCGACCTGATGATGCCCGAAGCCGACGGCTTCGAGGTATGCCGCTCGCTGCGTTCGAACATCAAGACCAGCCATATCCCGGTGATCATGCTTTCGGCTCTGGGCAAAAACACCGAAAACAAGATCAAGGCACTGGAATGCGGAGCCAACGTGTTCATCGACAAGCCCTTCGATATGGATTTCCTGCTCAAACAGGTTGCCAACCTCATCCGCACCCAGCAGGAACTCAAGGAGCGTTACAGCAAGAAGTACATCGCCGAACCGTCGAAGATCACCATTTCGTCGATGGACGAGGAACTGCTGAAAAAGGCGATGAACTATATCGAACGGAACATGGACAACAGCGACTACAACGTGGATTCGTTCGTGTCGGACATGTCGATCGGACGCACGCTCCTCTACCAGAAGATCAACGACATCACGGGCATGTCGATCAAGGAGTTCATCATGGACGTCCGGCTGAAACGGTCGGCCCAGCTGCTCCGGGAGTCGGACCTGACCATCTCCGAGATCTCGGTCCTGACGGGATTCGCCAATCCCAAATATTTCAGCATCTGTTTCAAACGGCATTTCGAACTGACCCCATCCGAATTTAAGAAGAAATCCTGACGCAAACCGCACGAAAGGAGCCGACCGAACCGGCTATGAATATCTCGTGCTTTCGTATCCGCCGGAGCAGCGTCCGCATCTGCCCGCAGAAACCTTCCCGCCGTCGCCCCGCGCGACCGGCAGGGAGGTTTCATTTTGTCCGGACGGGACTCTTCGCAGGTCTGCGCAGCGCCCGCAGCGCCCGGATATGCTCCTTTTTTTTACCCCTCCGTACGAAATGGAACCATTTCCGAATAAACGACGCCCATCCGGTCGCCCCGTTTTATTGACCTTTGCAATACGGGGTCCGAAGTCCCCGGCGTCCGCTTTTCCTTCGAAATACATAAAAAATTTAAAAAATTAAAACCTGAAACCTATGAAAAGATGATCGGAAAACCACACCAGGCGACGAAGTGTCTCCCGCCCCTCCAGACAATCCCTTTATAACGGAGATACAAGCACTAACCAAAAAGAAACCTTTTATGATAATGAGCATGTACAAAAAGCTTATAGGCAGCCTGACGATTTCCCTCTTATTCCTGCTGTCTGCAACACCGTCGTTCGCCCAGCAGAACGACGTCAAAGTAACCGGTAAAATCACCGACGGAAGCGGCGCCCCGCTGGCGGGAGTCGTTGTCGTGGTAAAGGACGGCAAAAGCAACAACGGAGCCGTATCCAATACGCAAGGTGTTTATGAAATCAAAGTTCCCGCATCCTCGACGCTTCTTTTCACCTGTCTGGGCTATACCGACCAGGAAGTGAAACTCGGCGCATCGAATGTCGTAAACGTGACGATGACCGAAGACGCCCAGTCCCTCGACGAAGTGGTCGTCGTGGGTTACGGTACGCAGAAAAAGAAAGACCTCACGGGAGGTCTCGCCGTCGTCAGCAAACAGACGCTGGAAATGGTCTCGACCAACAACCTGATGGACCGTCTGGTCGGCCAGGTCGCCGGTCTGAACATCACGACCGGCAACGAAGCGCCGGGCAGCAACCAGACCCTGCTGATCCGCGGCCAGAACTCACTGACGGCCAGCAACGACCCGCTGATCATTCTCGACGGCATTCCCTACTCGGGCGGACTGGCCGACCTCGACCCGAACATCATCGAGAACATGTCGGTGCTGAAAGACGCGTCGGCCGTGGCCATCTACGGTTCGCGCGGCTCGAACGGCGTCATCCTGATCCAGACCAAGCGGGGTTCGCAGGGCGAATTCCATGTCACCTACAAAACGAAGCTCGCCATCGCCGAGCCGATGCAGCGCATCGAAACCATGGGTCCCAACGAGTTCATCCGCCTCAAGCAGGACATGGGCCGGCTCAAGAACAATTACAGCGGCGAGCAGCTCGATCCGCTGGTAGGTTCGATTATCAGCGCCAGCGAGAAGGTAAACTACGCCAAGGGCATCACCAACGACTGGCAGGACTATGTCTTCCGCACGGTCTTCACGATGGACCACCAGCTGAGCTTCCAGGGCGGCAACGAGAAGACCACCTATATGGCCTCGGTTTCCTACCTGGACAACCCCGGCGTGGTTTACAATTCGAATTACCAGCGCACGAACGTCTATGCCAGCATCAACCAGAAAATGAACGACTGGCTGTCCGTAGGTCTCACCACGCAGTTCGTGAACCGTGAGACCGGCGGTGCGACGCCGAACCTCGAACATGCCATCAAGCAAAGCCCCTACGGCATCTACAAGGACGAGACCGGCGCCTACTACGAGGAGCCGATGGACTACTCGAACCTGCCCAACCCGATGAAGGACGTCAACGCCGACCAGAAACGCACGGGCCGCAACTTCATGGCCAACGGGTTCCTCGATCTCAAACTTCCGGTCAAAGGGCTCTCTTTCCGGTCGCAGTTCGGCTACAACTACCGCAGCCAGATGAACGGAACCTACTACGGCCGCAACACCGTAACGGGTAAGAAAGTCGACGGCCGCGCCGAGCTGGCCAACAACCACACGACGGACTGGACGTGGGAGAACGTGCTTAAATTCGACCGGAATTTCGGCAAACATCACATCGACTTCACAGGTCTCTTCTCCATGCAGGAGGCCCAGTATACAGCCGCTTCGCAAAGCGGCGAAGGCTTCGTAAACGACGACTCGAGCTTCTACCGGATGGACGGCGCCGAGAACAAGATCGCCATCAGTTCGTCTTTCTGGAAAGAGAACTTCGTTTCGGGCATGTTCCGTGTGAATTACGGCTTCAACAGCAAATACCTTCTGACACTCACCGGACGCGCCGACTCGTTCTCGGCCTTCGCTGAAAACCACAAATGGGCTTTCTTCCCCTCGGCTGCCGTTGCCTGGCATCTCGGCGAGGAGAGCTTCATCAAGGACAACGCCTCTTGGATCGACATGCTGAAGATCCGCCTCTCATACGGCGCCAACGGAAACAACGCCATTTCACGTTATCAGTCGCTCGACCGTCTCTACTCGACCAATGGTGTCAAATATATTTGGGGCGACAACAGCGACGCCGCCAACTCGGCCTACCTGCCGAGCGACGGTATCGGCAATCCCGACCTGCGTTGGGAGACCACCTATACGGCCAACCTCGGTATCGACTTCCAGTTCTTCAACGGCCGTCTGGGCGGTACGATCGACATGTACCTCTCCAACACGCACGACCTGCTGATGTCGCGTACCGTTCCCATTATGAACGGTTACAGCAAGATTCTCTACAACGTCGGCCAGACCCGCAACAAGGGTATCGAACTGACGCTCCATTCGCAGAATATCCGCAAGAAGGATTTCAGGTGGGAGACCGACTTCACCTTCTCGCTCAACCGCGACCAGATCGTCGCGCTGCGCGGCGACGGCAAAGACGACATCAACAACAAGTGGTTCATCGGCCAGCCGCTGTCGGTCTACTACGACTGGAACATGATCGGCATCTGGCAGGAAGGCGACGAGTTCACGTTCATCGACAAGGACGGCAAGGAGGTGGCCCACCAGACCGGAGCCACGCCCGGAGCCGCCAAACTGGAGGATGTCGACGGCAACGGCGTCATCGACTCCAAAGACCGCAAGGTGATCGGCAGCAAACAGCCGAGCTTCACGATGTCGATGGGCAACCGTTTCTCCTACAAGGACCTCTATTTCTCGTTCCTGTTCAACGGCGTCTTCGGCAAGTGGATGACGGACAACGTGGCCAACATCTCCTCGTATACGTTCGGTTCGGGCAACTACATCCACGGCGTGAAATACTGGACGCCGGAGACCCCCGACGCAGAGGTCGTTTCGCCGGGTTACCAGGCCTCCTTCAGCCACGGCTACTACAAGAAGCTCAACTACGTGCAGCTGCGCAACATCACGCTGGGCTACCGTGTCAACCAGAAATTCGTCCGCCGGATCGGCTTGAGCGCCATCGACGTGAATTTCAGCGTGAACAACGTCTGCGCCTTCTCCAACATGCGCCAGATGCTGAACTACGACAACACCTGGTTCGCATCGTTCCCGACCGCCCGTTCCTACGTACTGGGATTAACCTTAACCTTCTAATCAAGACCTGACTATGAAAACGATGAATTATATCAAGATCGGCATCGCGAGTTCGATCCTCTCGATAGCTGCGGGCTGCACCTCCTTTCTGGAAGAGGATCTGAAAAGTTCGCTGGCCCCCGACAACACTTACACCAGTTCACTGGGCTTCGAGGTGGGAGCCACGGGGCTCTACGCCATCGCCCGCTCGGAATACAACACCTGGGGTGAAAACGGCGCTTTCATGCACAACGGCGCCTGCGCCTACGAGGTCCTCCAGATTTCGACCGACCTCTGCCGCATGGGAACCGTCCGCGACGGTTCGCTGGTTCCGTTCGCCGAAATGACGCTCAACCCGTCGACGCTTTTCGTCGGTTCGTACTGGAACTGGGCCTACAACCTGATCGCTTCGGCCAACGAACTGCTGATCTATTCCGAAAAGAACAACAACTGGGACTATCCCACCGACAAACAGCTTTACCAGGCCGAAGCCCGTTTCTTCCGGGCTTACGCCTACCGCACGCTGGTCTACCTCTACGGCGACGTGCCCTGGGTCGAAACCATCCAGAAGCCCTTCCTGCTCTCGTTCTCGCGCGATCCCAAGATCGAGGTGCTGGGCAACATCATCAAAGACCTGGAATTTGCCAAGACGTACCTTCCCGACAATCCCGACAACGTGAAGGAGGGCAAGCTTACGACGTGGGCCGCACGCCACCTGCTGAGCGAAATGTACCTGCTGCGCGGCGCCGAAGGCGACTATAAGCTGGCCGAGGAGAATGCCCAGGACGTGATCGACTGCCCGTATTACAGTCTGATGAAAAGCCGCTTCGGCAACGCCAAGAACGATCCCGGCGACTATTTCAGCGACATGTTCGTCGAAAACAATCAGAACCGTTCGGCCGGCAACACCGAGGGTATCTGGGTCATGCAGTTCCAGTACAACACGGTCGGCGGCGGCACGAATTCCGACGACTGGACCCGCCGCGCCTGGAATCCCCAGTACCACGCCATCGACGGATTCGCACTGGCCGACTCGCTCGGCGGCCGCGGCCTGGCGCAGATCTATCCGCTGAAGTGGTGGATCGGCGTCAAGGGGACCAACGCCACGACAGCCGGAGAAAAGGAGGGGTTCCCCGATATTCAGGAAAAAGGCATCTTCGAAGACGGCGACATCCGCAACTCGGAGTACAACATCAAGCGCAACTGGTACTACAACAACCCGCTGACGCCCAACAAGCTGGGACAAAAATGCCCCATCGACGACAAATCGTGGTCGCAGGCCCAGCTCTTCCCGGCGCTGAAGAAATTTTTCTTCGGTAAGGAGGAAAACCTCCAGCTCACCGGCGCATACAAGGACCGCATGAAATTCCGCCTGGCCGAGACCTACCTGCTGCTGGCCGAAGCCTACCTGCGTCAGGACATGCCCGATAAGGCCGCCGATGCCGTGAACGAAGTGCGCCGCCGCGCCAAAGTGTCCGACGTTTCCGACGAGGAGATGACGATGGATTTCCTGCTCGACGAGCGCATCCGCGAACTCTACGGCGAAGAGAGCCGCCGCTTCACGCTGATACGCACGGGCAAACTGCTCGAACGCGTGAGAAAGTACAACCCCGAGGCGCGCGACCTCATCCAGGATTTCCACGTGCTGTGGCCCATTCCGCAGGCTATCCGCGACGCGAATGTCGGCAATTTCCCGCAGAATCCCGGATATGAAGGTTACGAAGGCTAAAAACCTTCGTCCCCGCCTCCGGGCGGATCAGACAAGAATGTGTCCGGCAGATTCCGGACCGTATCAGCAACCACGAAAAAAACAGTTATGAAAAAGATAAAATTTGCATGCAACCTGTCGCTGCTGACCCTTTTCGCACTCGGCCAGTGGGCCTGTGAATGGGACCCGTACGAACACGACAGCGACCCGGTCCGGGAAACTCTGGAGCTGACCGCCTCCGCCTCCCAGATCGCTTTGGACGAAAACGACCTTTCGGCTACGGTACTGACCTTCGACTGGACGCCCGCGCGTCCGATGCCCGACGAGTATCTGGTGTCCTACACGACCAAACTGGACCTGCTGAACAACAACTTCGGTTCGTCCACCGCCATCGTGACGAGCGAAGACGACGGCATCTTCAGCCGGAGCTACACCTCCGAGCAAATCAACAACTGGGCTAACGAGCGCTGGAAAGTGCCCGTAAACAAGACCTTCACGCTGGCGTTCCGCGTCATCGCGGAGTATGCGGGCGGCCCCACATACGAAATGCCCGAAGTGCGCACCGTGGAGGTGACCGTAACCCCGATCAAGGTCGATGTCTTCGATGCCGACAAGGTGTCGCTTTCCGGCACGGCCATCAGCAGCGTGACGGAGATCGAAAAGACGGTCGAGAATGCGAACCTCTATGCCTGGTACGGCGAATTGAGCATCGGCGAGTTGCAGATTCCCGTCGAGCTGGAGGGCCAGACCTACTACATCGTTCCGAGCGACGGCAACGGCGCGCTCCGCGACGGGGAGCTTGTCGACGTGAAGATGACGGAAACCCCCGTTTCGTGGAATATCCCGAACGCCGGCAACTACCGCCTGCTGATCGACATGGAGAACAAGCAGGTGCGCATCTACTCGTCGGCGACCGACCTGAAGCCGCTGTCCGTCACATTCCACCCGAGCGGTGCGGAAGCCAATCCCGAGGCAACGATCGAAGTGCTCGATCTCTACGCCTACGGAGCAGGTACGGGCTGGGGCGTGCGCAAACTCAACCTGAAGCAGAGCTTTGCCGACCCGCAGATCCTGATCTATGACGCCGAAGAGCACAACGGCACGAAACTTTCCAGCGGCATGAAGTTCTGCGTAGCCAAGAATTTCTCGGTCGGCGATAAGGATTACAACCAGAACAATGCCTATTGCTTCACCTGTCCGCTGACGGCAGAAGGCAAGAAGCAGAACCTCACGCTGACTCTCGGCAAGGAGGGCGAACTGCACGGAGGTGTAGACAAAGCGACGCGCGACTCGTATTACACGATCCCCGCTTCCGACCTGCTGATCTTCGATCTGCGTCACGGAACGATCCTGGCCCGGAACAAATAACGCCGGACCGCACGACTGAAAAATATTGCCGTATCGGAATGGAGACTGGGTTCCGGCCGACAGGAAGATACGGCAATATTCCATTACAACGACAATCAATCGTAAAAACAGCAACATGATACACATGAGAAATCTGATGACCGGCTGTCTTCTGGCAGCATTTCTTTGCGCCGCTTCCTGCGGTTGTTCGAAGGACAACGGCGGCGGCGAAGAAGGCGGCCAAGTTGCCGGTGTGACCGTAAAGCCCGCCTACAACAAGTCGGAAGTGCTGCACAACCCGCTCAACGGCTGGGTGATGTATGTCAGCGCGGACTACGATCCCTCCTATTTCGACAAGGAGATCTACGTACCGCTGCTCGGAAAGAACGTAAGGGTGGCGGACTACGCTTCGGCCTGCTATATCCGCACGAAATGGTCCGTGCTGAATCCCGCAGACGGGCAGTACGCCTGGAAAGACCCCGATTCGAAGGTTTACAAACTGGTTCAGAAAGCCCGGGAGCTGAAACTCCCCATCGCTTTCCGCGTCGTGGTGGACGGACGTGACCAGGGCGCCAATACGCCCCAGTTCGTCTACGATGCCGGAGCCGAATACGCGATGTCGGAGCCGAAATACCCCGACCGCAAGACCCCGATGCCGCAGGACCCGATCTTCCAGCGCTACTACGAGAAGTTCGTCGCAGCCCTCGCCGAGGAGTTCAACGATCCGGAATACACCTCGTTCATCGACGGCTACGGCCTCGGCAAGTGGGGCGAGGGCCACAGCGTGGCTTACAACAAGGACGACGTATCGGCTGTCGATGAGAATACGGAAACGGTGAAGCGCGAAGTCCTCGACTGGATCACCAAGCTCTACGCCAAACACTTCACGAAGGTTCCCCTGGTGATCAACTACCACCGCGTACTGGGCCATCCCACGAGCCAGGGCACGGCGAACCCGAACAGCGAAAGCCTCGTGGCCCTGGCCATCAGCAACGGCTACTGCATCCGCTCCGACGCCTTCGGCATGAACAACTCCAGCTGGGGTTACAGCACCTGGGAGAAGGCAATCGCCGCACAATGGCGTTACAAGGTCCCCATCATCATGGAGGGCGGATATATCGTCAGCAGCCACAGCTACTGGAACGACCCGGCCGGCTACCGCCAGGGACACCCCGAAGATGTCCGCCAGGGCGAATTCGACTCCTCGGCCGAAGCCCGCGTCAACATGATGGACTTCCGTGTCGGCCAGGAGACCGAGTCGTGGTTCAACGATGCCTTCAGCCTCGTGCAGCGCTTCGTCTCCGAAGGCGGCTACCGTCTCTATCCCGACCAGGTGATCGTTCCCGACCAGGTGAGCGCAGGCAGCCGTGTCAAGGTCGCTTCGCGCTGGCGCAACATGGGCTGGGGCTATTTCCCGAACAACCTGCCGCAGTGGAACTACAAATACAAGGTGGCCTTCGCTTTGATCGACGCTTCGGACAAGGCGCAGAAGGTCTTCGTCGACAAGGACTGCGAGCCTTCGACCTGGGTCGAGAGCAAGCCCTTCTCCTACACCTTCGAAACGCCGGCCGTCGATCTTCCCGCGGGGAAATACACGTGGGGCATCGCCATCGTTGACACGACGAAGGAGAACCGGCCTGCCATCCAGCTCGCCGTGAACAACGAAAAAACGGCCGAAGGCTGGGTGAAACTGCACGAAGTACAGATCAACTAACGCCTGAAAAACCATGAAGAGGGTTGCATTGCTTTCCGCAGCGCTGCTGCTGTCCGTCACCGCCTCCTTCGGGAGCGGCGTCCTGGTCGAGGCCGAGAGTTTCCGCGACAAGGGCGGGTGGGCCGTGGACCAGCAGTTCATGGACCAGATGGGTTCGCCCTACCTCATCGCGCACGGCATGGGCAAACCCGTGGCGGACGCCGTGACGACGGTCGAATTCCCGGAAACGGGAACCTACCGGGTCTACGTCCGGACGTTCAACTGGGTCGCCCCCTGGTACGACGGGGAAGGTCCCGGAAAGTTCGCCCTCCGGGTCGGCAGCCGGAAACTGTCCGCGACGCTCGGCTGCACGGGCAGCGAGTGGATGTGGCAGTGCGCCGGAAAGGTCTCCGTCCGGAAAGGTCCGGTCAGCGTTTCGCTGACCGGACC
>OGOU01002218.1_pt1 | contig 13970 bp, 10 predicted proteins | sample 1552721 | NCBI WGS metagenome assembly OGOU01 (sample SAMEA2580176, study PRJEB22360) | human gut metagenome | biome: human gut; feature: human-associated habitat; material: faeces | place: Denmark | collected 2008/2010 | reverse complement strand
TATCGGGTACGTTCGGTACCGCTCCCAAGATCCGCGTCCGCGGTGCGACGTCGATTCACGGCAGCTCGAAGCCGCTTTGGGTCGTGGACGGCGTCATTATGGAGGATGTCGCCGATATTTCGGCCGAGGACCTCTCTTCGGGTGACGCCACGACGCTGATCGGTTCCGCCATCGCGGGTCTGAACGCCGAGGATATCGAGAGTTTCAATATCCTGAAGGACGGTTCGGCCACCTCGATCTACGGTGCGCGCGCTATGGCCGGCGTGATCGTCATTACGACCAAAAAGGGACGTGCCGGCGTCAGCCATATCAATTATACGGGCGAGTTCACGTATCGTATGATTCCCTCCTACGCCGATTTCAACATCATGAACTCTCAGGACCAGATGTCCGTCTATCAGGAGCTGTACAACAAGGGCTGGCTGGGCAATTCGCGTGTCACCAACGCGTCGGCGAGCGGTGTTTACGGCAAGATGTATTCGCTGATCAATGCCGGACTGCTGGAAAACACCGTGGAGACGCGCAACCGCTACCTGCGCAAGGCCGAGTACCGCAACACGGACTGGTTCAAGGAGCTTTTCCAGAATACGGTCATGCACTCGCATTCGGTAAGTATCACTTCGGGTACCGAGAAGTCCGCCTACTATGCGTCGATCAGCGCCCTTTTCGATCCGGGATGGACGAAGACCAGCGAGATTTCCCGTTATACGGCCAATCTCAATGCGACGTATAATATCTCGGACGCCCTTACGCTCAACCTGATTACCAACGGTTCGTACCGTAAGCAGAAAGCGCCCGGAACGCTCGGCGCCACGACCGACTATGTAACGGGCGAGGTGAAGCGCGATTTCGACATCAACCCTTATTCGTATGCCCTGAATACTTCGCGCGTGCTCGATCCGAAGGAGTATTATGTCCGTAACTATGCGGATTTCAATATTCTCCATGAACTGGCGAACAACTATATCGACCTGAACGTCGCCGATGTGAAATTCCAAGGCGAACTGAAGTGGAAGGCTTTCAAGGGATTCGAGGCTTCGGCGCTGGCGTCGGTGCGCTATACCGGAACTTCGCAGGAGCATAACGTACGCGAGGCTTCCAATCAGGCGAATGCCTACCGGGCCATGGGTACGACGACGATTCGCGACAACAACCCGTTGCTGTACAAGGATCCGGATGATATTTACGCCGTTCCCGTATCGATTCTGCCCGCCGGCGGTATCTACACCCGTACGGACAACCGGCTGCTGTCCTATGACTTCCGTTTCTCCGCGACCTATAATACGACGATCAACAATACGCATATTATCAATGCTTACCTCGGTATGGAAACCAACCAGAGCGATCGTCAGAAAACGTGGTTCCGCGGCTGGGGCCTGCAGTACGATTCGGGTGAAATTCCGTTCTACGACTATCTCGTCTTCAAGAAGGGCAAGGAGGATAACTCGCCCTATTACGAAATGGGCAACACCCACTACCGCAACGTCGCTTTCTTCTTCAATGGGACCTACTCCTACAAGGGCCGCTATACGCTTAACGGCACGCTGCGTTACGAAGGTAACAACGCGCTGGGCCTGACGACCCGTTCGCGCTGGCTGCCTACGTGGAACGTTTCGGGCGCATGGAACGTCCACGAGGAAAATTTCTTCAATTCGATCAGCAAGGCCGTTTCGCACCTGTCGCTCAAGGCCTCCTATTCGCTGACGGCCGACCGCCCCTCGGTGACCAATGCGCTCGCCGTCATCCAGAGCTATTCGCCGTGGCGCCCCTCGGCCGGCGTTACCGAGTCGGGTCTGACGATCAAGGATCTGGAGAACAGCGATCTGACCTACGAGAAGAAGCACGAGCTGAATATCGGTGCGGATTTGGGCTTTCTGGACAACCGCATCAACCTGACCGTTGACTGGTACAAGCGCGACAACTTCGACCTGATCGGTCGGGTGATGACGCAGGGTATCGGCGGCCAGATCCAGAAGTACGGCAACGTCGCGACGATGAAGTCGCGGGGTATCGAGTTCTCGCTTTCGACGAAGAACATCAAGACGAAGGATTTCAGCTGGACCACCGATTTCATCTATTCGCACATGAAGAACGAGGTGACCAAGTTCAATACTTCCACCCGTGCCTTCAACCTCGTTTCCGGTATCGGTTTCTCGCGTGAGGGCTACCCGGTGAATTCGCTTTTCTCCTACGATTTCCGGGGGCTGAACGAAGACGGCGTTCCGACATTCATCAACGAAGCAGGCGTGCTGACTTCGACCGATATCAACTTCCAAGAGACCGAGCGTTTCGACAATCTGGTTTATTCGGGTCCCTCGGAGCCGACGGACGTCGGAAGCTTCGGCAACATCTTCCAGTACAAAGGTCTGCGTCTGAACGTCTTCATCACCTATTCGTTCGGCAACGTCGTTCGTCTCGATCCGGTCTTCTCCAGTATCTATAACGACCTCGACGCCATGCCGCGCGAGTTCCGCAACCGCTGGATGACGCCCGGAGACGAAAGATACACCGATGTTCCGGCTATCGTGTCGAGCCGTCAGGTGCGGAATGACAGCAAGCTGTCGTACGCCTACAATGCCTACAACTATTCTACGGCCCGAATCGCCAAAGGCGATTTCATCCGCATGAAGGAAATTTCGCTGACCTACGACTTCCCGAAGCGCTGGATCAAGAAGCTGAGAATGTCCAACCTCGCGCTCAAGATTCAGGCGACGAACCTCTTCCTGATCTATGCCGACAAGAAGCTCAACGGTCAGGATCCGGAATTCTTCAATTCGGGTGGTGTGGCCACTCCCGTGCCGAAGCAGTTTACCTTAACGCTCAAAATCGGTTTATAATTTAGTTTAAAGCATATGAAAACGAACAAATTGATATATTTCCTGCTTGCGGGACTTCTTGTTGCGGGACTCTCCTCCTGTAACGATTTCCTCGACGAGCAGCCTGACAACCGGACGATTATCGATTCGGAAGAGAAGGCTATCAAGATGCTGGTATCGGCTTATGCGGACAGCCAGCCGTGGCTTTTCCTCGAAATGGCTTCCGACAATACCGATAACCACGGCGCCAATTACGATGGCTGGAGCCGTTTCTGGCAGGAGAGCTATGAATGGAGCGATCCGACCGAAACCGACAACGAAGACGCCGCTCACACGTGGGAAGCCCACTACATGGCTATCGCCAACGCCAACGAGGTGCTCAAGGCCATCGACAAGATGGAGATGACCGACAAGCTGAGCGCCGCAAAAGGCGAAGCGCTTATCTGCCGTGCCTATGCCCACTTCGTGCTGGTGAACGTTTTCTGCCAGCATTACGATCCTGCGCATCCCGACGATCTCGGTATTCCCTATATGGAGAAGGCCGAGACGGAACTCGATCCCAAATACGAGCGCGGAACCGTCGCCGAGGTCTACGCCAAGATCGAGAAGGATATCGAAGAGGGACTGCCGCTGATAAACGACGTGATCTATTCGGTGCCCAAGTACCATTTCAACAAGCGTGCGGCCAATGCGTTCGCGGCCCGTTTTTACCTCTACTACCAGAAATGGGACGAGGCGGTAAAATACGCTACGGTGGCGCTGACCAATTCGCCTGCCGGTTCGCTCCGCAATTATGAGGAGCTGCTGGAATACCCGATGAACAACGGCGCTACACTGAATACGGCGGCTACCTACTATGTCAGTGCGGATCTGACGTGCAATTTCATGATGGCCACCGCCTATTCGTATGCCGGCCGCGTATTCGGCGGATACGGTGTCGGAATGCAGTACAATCACGGACAGATGATTGCCGATAACGAGGGCATAGACTGCACGAATACTCCCTTCGCTCCCTACACGTGGAAGTGCGAACCGCTTCGCTTTGTCAGCGGAATCGACAAAATTCTGCTGCCCCGTGTTCCCTATCTGATCGAGTACCTCGACCCGGTGGCGGGAACAGGCTACAGGCATACCGTCTATCCGCTCTTCACGGCCGAAGAGACCCTGCTGACCCGCGCCGAGGCCTATATCATGCAGAAGGAATACACGGCGGCCCTGAACGACATGAATCTCTATCTTTCGAATTCATGCAGTAAATACAAGACGTTGACCGAGGCCAATATTTCGAGCTGGGCCGCATCGGTTGCGGATTACGATCCCAAGAATCCGACTCCGAAGAAGCCGCTCAACCCGGCTTTCGAAATCGACCGGACGCAGGAAGGCATGATTCATACGCTGCTGTTGCTGCGCCGCTACGAGACGCTGCATTACGGCCTGCGCTGGTTCGACGTGAAGCGCTTCGGCATCGAGATTTACCGCCGCACCCTGACCAGCAACGATTTGGGAATCAAGAGCGTGGACGATACGCTGGAGGTCCGGGACAACCGCCGTGCCGTTCAGCTGCCCGCCGATGTGCTCGCGGCCGACATGACTCCTAATCCAAGATAATGATAATTCGCTGATCTATATATAAAAGTTGAACGTTATGAAAAAAACAATATTAGGATTATTCGCATTCGTCTGCGCTTTTTCGGGCAGCTTGTGTTCCGAAGACGATCTGAGCGGCACGAGTGTCATCAAACCGGAGCAGACGACGGAGACGCCTTTGGACGCGTGGCTTTACAAAAACTATATCGAGCCTTATAACATCGAGTTCCGCTACCGTTATGAGGATATGGAGAGCGACATGATCTACGATCTGACTCCCGCGAACTACGAGAAGTCGGTTCAGATGGCCAAGCTGGTCAAGCACCTCTGCCTGCAGGCTTACGACGAGGTGACCGGAAGCCGCGACTTCATCACCAGCTACTTCCCGAAGATGGTTTTTCTGGTCGGCAGTCCCGCCTATAACAACAACGGCGAGGTCGTGCTGGGTACGGCCGAAGGCGGAACCAAGATTACGCTCTATGCCGTCAACAATATGGACCCGACCGATGTGGACCTGCTGAACGAGTGGTATTTCAAGACGATCCACCACGAATTCGCTCATATCCTCAACCAGAAGAAACCCTTCTCGACGGATTTTAATCAGATCACCGGTTTGGCCACGGGCATCCGCTATGTCGGCAATGCCTGCTGGGACGTCTATCCTTCGGAGGACTTGGCGCTTAAGGACGGTTTTATCAGCCGTTACGCTTCGACTTCGGCCGAGGAGGAGTTCGTGGAGGTAAGCTCCATCTACGTCACCAACACGGCTGCCACTTGGGAGGAGATGCTCGAAACGGCCGGCGAGGTGGGCCGTCCGATGCTCGAAGCCAAATTCGAGATCGTGGACAAATACATGAAGAACGATTGGGGAATCGATCTGGACGAATTGCGCAAAGTCGTTTTACGCCGCCAGAAAGAACTTCCGAACCTCGATTTAGATGCCACTAATTAAGTAAAAAAGGATGTTTATGAAAAAAATATTGATATTACTGGCTCTGCCCCTGCTTTTCAATTCCTGCCTGAAGGACGATGAGGATAAATTCTCGAAATCGGCGACGGAACGTATTGAAGAGGCGGTCAAGGAAGCCATCACTGTACTTCAGGGCGCAGAAAACGGCTGGCGGATGGAGTTGTATCCCGAAAGCGAGCGCATTTACGGCGGCTACACGCTTTTCCTGAAATTCAATGCCGACAATACGGTCGTCGCTTCCAGTGAGAATTTCGCTGCGGGCAAAACCGAATCGTCCTACTATTCGGTGGTTGCGGAGAGCGGTCCCGTACTCGCGTTCGACACCAATAACGACATCATCCACTTCTACTCCTCGCCGACGACGGGGGCTGAACTCGGCATCGGTACGAGCAACGGAGGTCTGGAGGGCGATTCCGACTTCATCGTCATGGAGGCTTCCGCCGATTTCGTGAAACTCAAGGGGCGCAAAACCAACAATTACGCCTACCTCTATCCGATCGAGGCGGGGGTGAATTGGAAGACCGAATTGCAGAGCTATCAGGATGCGGCTGCCAAGATGGACCTGATCTATACCCGTTGCGTGGTCGATGGCGTTGCCTATCCGATTGACTGGGAGATGAGGCTCAACAACTTCTCTTCCCGCGTTTTCAGGATCTCCTACACGCCGGCTCCCGGAGACGACGGTTCGGTCTCCGCGGGCGAGGTCGTCAAGGCTCCTTTTGTCTTTACCGAAACGGGTCTCAAATTCTATTCGCCCCTGACGATCGGAAACGCTACGGTTTCGGAGATGACTTTCAAGGAGGACTATTATTTCGAGAATGAAGACGGAAGCGTCAAGATCTATTCGCCCAAGCCCGTCCGCTCGAATAACAAGCTTACGATTAATCCGGCGGACATTACCTTCAGCAGCGCGACCGTCAATGTGACGCCGAGCGTCGCCACCGATTATTACTATTTCGACGTTTATGAAAAGGCGGATCTCGAAGGCGAGAGCGACATGGCGATCATCAAGTCGCTGATCTCCGAGATGAACTCCTTGGTCGGGACTTATACGGCCGATTTCATCGTCTCCGCTCTCGGCAAGAAGGGCGCGGCGAGCGAGATCTTCGAGGACCTCTCTTCGGAAACGGATCATGTGGTCATCGGGTTCGGCATCGTCGCTACGGAGAATGTGGTTCTGGCTACGACGGATCTTTTCAGGAAGGAATTCACTACGGAGAAGGCTCCCGAACTCGATGAGGCTTATGCCGCTTGGCTCGGTACGTGGACCGTGACGAGTACGACCTCGATGAAGTCTGCCAAGCCGATCTCCTTCGACGTCACTTTCTCCACGAAGGTCGCCAATACCAACTTTGCGCTTACCGGATGGGCCATCTCGGCTTATCGCGACCGGTTCCCCGCAATTGCCACTTTCGACAAGGAAACCGGTTATATCATGATCCAGAGCTATCAGGAGATCGGAGCTACCGGAGACGGCACCGTTCGCTATGTCGCTCTTTGCCGTGACAAGAATGTAAGCGGTAAATATTATTATCCGGTAGGCGGTTCCTATGTGGGCCTGATCGGTGCCATAATGTCTGACGGAAAGGGCAAGGTTATCGGCAATGAACTCACTCTTACGGGAGATGTGGAGGCCGAGGTGGTTATGATGGACCAGTTCGTTTACAATGGGTCCAACTATCTGGGCAAGTATAATCCGACGGCCGACTCCGGATTTACGGCCGACGACTATCCGGTCGGACCGTTTACGCTGGTGAAAAAATCTCCGGCCGCTGCCCCCGTTAAGGGGAAAGCCATGCTGGCAGGTAAATTTGCAGCTGCTGCGGACCGGAATATGAAGCCGGCCGTTCCGCAATTGACTTCGGCGCCGTCGTTCGAACGGCGTGCCGTTAATGCAAATGCAGTGATGCTCAAGTAAGATCGCTTGCATTATTGATCAAGGGGAGGGAGGAGCATCGACGGCTCCTCCCTTTTTTTGTGAAGCCGGGGTAGGGCGTGAGATGTTTCCGCAACTGAAAAAAGCAGAAAAAATGCAGCGGGCATTTGCAGATTTGAAAAAGAATTTTTACCTTTGCACCACGATAATACGGAAAGGAGTATTCCTGACCACGATATCGGGATGGTGCCATAGCTCAGTTGGTAGAGCAAAGGACTGAAAATCCTTGTGTCCCCGGTTCGATTCCTGGTGGTACCACATTATTAAAGCGCAAATAGCCATTAAGGCTATTTGCGCTTTTCAGTGTCTGATTTTGTCTGCAAATTGTTTGCATCTTCAAATTTTCCCACCTTTTTGTCTTGGCTGCTTGGTGGTCGAAGTAATAAACAAACTCTCGAAAGTGAACGATTTTTTTATTAAATTCGTTTTGCCAAGAAATGAAAACAACAGATTTCATAGACAAATTGAACGCACAAAATTCTAAAATTACTGTGCTGGGAACATATGAAAGAAACAACTCTAAAATCGCTGTAAAATGTGACATCTGTGGTTGGGAGTGGACTCCGATTCCATATAGTCTGTTAAAAGGGCATGGATGCCCCAAGTGTGCGAGAGTCAAGCAGAAAACCCATGCCGAGTTTGTTGAGGAATTGCAATCTCAAAGAGACGACGTCGTGCTGATCGGTAGGTATGTAAAAGCGCTCGAAAAAGCCAAATTCAGATGTTTGAAATGCGGACATGAGTGGAATGTCACTCCTGCGCATATCCTTAGTGGCAGGGGATGTCCGGCGTGTGCACTCTCTCGTCGAGGAGCATCCCAGCGTCTGACAATGGAACTGTTTTTAGAGCGTCTTCATGAAATCGATCCGAATCTTGTCGTCAGGAAAGGCGTGGAGTATCGTAACAATCGTACACGTATGCCACTACGCTGTAAGGCTTGTGGATATGAATATGAAATAACACCTCATGATGTTCTGCATAGCCGGGGCTGTCCGAATTGTCACAGAGCATGTACCTCTTTTTTAGAGCAGTTCATATATCATTCTTTTGTTCGTGTTCTTGGGGAATCCAAGGTCCTGTCTAGAGATAAAACCGCAATAGGGGCTGAGTTAGACATATACATACCTGAATTGAAAGCGGCTATAGAACCCAGTTCGTGGTATTGGCATAAAAATCTGGTGGCAAGGGATAGGAAGAAACATCGGATATGTAATGAAAAAGGAATCAAGCTTGTAACCATATATGATCATTATGATAATGAGACTCTTCCTTTTGATAATTGCTTTGTGACTGATTGTGACCTTGCTCATGTCAGCAATAGAAATAAACTGATCGATATGACAAAAAGACTCTTTTCGGAATTTGGCTTGGATTCAATTCTTGATACAGATGAATGGGTAAAAATTAGAAAGAGAGCCAAAATGGATTCAAGACGAATGACTACGGAAGAATTCAAAGAAGAACTCTTCGGAATCAATTATAAAATCAGGGTCGTCGGCGAATATACGAAAGCTAATGACAGGATTAAAGTTCAATGTAAAACCTGTAACCATACATGGAACGCAATACCGGCTTCTTTGCGTTTGGGTGTCGGATGCCCTAAGTGTGCCGGCGTTTTACAACTTACACATGACCAGTTTGTGGCAAGATTACGCGTATTGCAGCCCGATCTGATTCCACTGACAGAATATATCAACACGAAGGAAAAGGTTGTTGTAAAATGTAAAGTATGCGGATATGTATGGTCTACTCAACCTTATCATCTTACTGCAACATCTCCAAGACAAAGAACGGGATGTCCGAAATGTTCGGGTAGGGGCCGGAGAACTCCGGATGAATTTGTTGCGGAGATCGCAAATTTGTCACCTGCAATTAAAATCATTGGAACGTTTGTTGGTAGAAATAAACCTATATTGGTGCAATGTGCCGAATGTAATAGGATTTGGCACGCATGGCCGGGGAGTTTATTGAAGGGCGGCGGTTGTAAAGTTTGCAAATCGAAGCAGGCAATACGACAAAGGAATCGGAAGATAAGGTGCATTACGACCGGAGAGATATTCAATACATTAAGAGAAGCCGCTGAAAAGTACAATGTGAGTCCATCGTCTGTTTGCATATGTTGCACCAATCTTCCAAAGCGTAAGCATGCCGGGGGACTGGAGTGGGAATATATTTTAATATGAAATGAAAAAGGCAGGTTTCTCAGACCTGCCTTTTCGCGTTTGCGATCGTATGCTTTTTTCGACTTGTGCACGGCCCGGAACCTTGCCGGACGGCCGTGCCGTGCGATTTCCTCTTCGCGGCTCGCCTTGCGGTGGGCCTTGAGGTAATCCTGCTGGGTGATCTTTTGCTTTTTCATCTTGCGTTGCGTTTTGACGAGCCGGTGATTTCACCGTTCGCGGCGGCAAAGGTAGCGAATTCGTCCGGATCGGCAAAATCCGCAAAAAAACTTATCTTTGCCGACGATGGATTTCAACCGTTACATATCGGCCGCCGAATTCGCGCCGCTTGCCGAGCTGTTCCGCAGGGAGGGTGAAAGCCTCTTCGTCCCCAAGGACGGCTGTTTTTCGTTCCAGCAGGTCCGCAACCGCCGTAGCGGATTGGTCGAGGAGGGCGCTTTCCGCTATGTGCACGCCACGGAAGCGGGCGAGCGGCATGTCGTCGGGTACGCTTTCGCCGGGGAGTTCGTCGGCGACTATATCTCGATGCGCAACGACGCCCCCGCGTGGGTGAGTATCGAAGCGATGTGCGACAGCCGAGTGCTGACGCTGACGGGCGAACGGCTCGAAAAATTCTACCGGACCGACGCTGCACACGAGCGCTTGGGCCGCACCGTCGCCGAGCATATGCTGGCCGAGATTTACGAACGGCTGCTGCAATCGTACGTCTCGACTCCGCAGGAGCGTTACGAATCGCTGCTGGCGCGCTGTCCCGGCCTGCTCGAACTGGTCCCGCTCCGGGAGCTGGCCTCGTTTCTCGGCGTGCGTCCCGAAACGCTGAGCCGCATTCGCCGCCGGGTGCGGTGATTTCTTGATTCGGATCAAGTGTTTTCCGTTTTCCGCGTCCTATCTTTGCGCATATGAAACGAGCTATTGTCATCGGTGCCACTTCCGGCATCGGCCGCGGCCTTGCGGAGTGCTTTGCGGCGCAGGGATATGCCGTGGGGCTGGTCGGCCGCCGGGAAAATCTGTTGAAGGAGATCGCGCAGGCCGATCCTGCTGCATACCGCTTTGCCGTCGCCGACGTGACGCGTCCCGCCGAGACCGTTGCGGCGCTGGAGCATCTGGCCCAAGAACTGGGCGGCATGGATTTATGCGTGGTCTGCGCCGGAACGGGCGATCTGAATCCCTCGCTGGATTTCGCGCTGGAAGAGACGGCCATCCTTACCAACGTGCTGGGCTGGACGGCGGCCGCGGACTGGGCCTACAACCGTTTCGAGCGGCAGGGCGGCGGACATCTGGTCGTCGTCTCGTCGGTCGGTGGACTGCGCGGCGGGGGGGGCGGCTCCGGCCTACAACGCTTCGAAAGCCTATCAGATCAACTACGCCGAGGGTCTGCGGCAGCGCGCCGCGAAATCCAGACTCCCGCTTTACATCACCGACGTCCGTCCGGGCTTCGTCGATACGGCGATGGCCAAGGGTGACGGTCTGTTCTGGGTGATGCCGGTCGAAAAAGCCGTCCGGCAGATCGTGCGGGCGGTCCGCCGCCGCAGACGGGTTGCGGTCGTCACCCGCCGCTGGCGCATTGCGGCGTGGCTGCTCCGGCATATGCCCGACGGAATCTACCTCAAAATGTAATGTGTATGAACGGATGGTTTATTGCGGCGGGGACGCTGCTTATCGCGGCGTTTTTCGTCCATGTCGTTTCGGGGAACCGCTTCTATACGGCAGCCTGTCCCGGCCGGAACGCCGCCGCGGACAAAGCCTACGAAGCGTGGCTGATGGGACGGTGCGGCGTCCAGATGATTACGGCGGATCTGGCCCTCGGAGCGGTATTCCTGCTGCTGCTCGGCTTCGGAGTCATTCCCCGCAATTTCCAGCTGGAACTCTTCCTGCTGCTGACTTACGGCGGCTGGTTCCTGCTTTGGCTGGTGTCGCTGGGCTATGAACGCGCGGCGAAGACCCGTTACCTGCGCCTCTGCCATTGGGCGCTGTTTCTGACGGTCGCCCTGCTGGTCCTGCTCGGCATGTAGCGGCGGTAGGCCCGGCGTCTCTTCGGCAGACTGTCCCGGTTGGGACGGCTGCTTTTCGCCGGCCCGCCCATCCCCGGAGGGCCGCTATAGAGTCGTGAGCGATTTCACGCCGGCGTTGTATTCGTCGATGATCTGCCGGACGATTTCGCCTGCCGGCGGCAGATCGCGGATCAGCGACGCGATCTGTCCGATCTCCAGCTCCCCGTCTGCGAGGTCGCCCTCGAAAATGCCCCGCTTTGAACGCCCGCGGCCCAGCAGCTCCTTCAGTTCTTCGGCCGAGGCGCCCCGGTTTTCGGCGGTTTCGACTGCCGTGTAGAAGTCGTTGCGGATCAGGCGCGTCGGCCCGATCTTCTTCAGCGCCAGCATCGTGCCGCCTTCTTCCAGCCCGATGCAGAGCCGTTTGAAGGCGTCGCTGGCCGAACTCTCTTCGGACAGCGCGAAGCGGGTGCCCATCTGAATGCCCTCGGCTCCCAGCGCGAACGCCGCCAGCATGCCCCGGCCCGTGGCGATGCCGCCCGCCGCGATTAGCGGAATCGTAATCGCCGTGCGCACCTGCGGAACCAGCGCCATCGTCGCCGTCTCCTCGCGGCCGTTGTGCCCGCCCGCTTCGAATCCCTCGGCGACGACCGCATCGACACCCGCTTCCTGACATTTCAGGGCGAATTTCGTGCTCGACACCACGTGCGCGACCTTGCAGCCTGCGGCATGCAGTTGCCCGGTCCATGTCTTCGGGCTTCCCGCCGAGGTGAATACCGCCGGGACCCGCTCTTCCATGACGACCTGCATGATCTGCTCCGCGTAGCGGTACATCAGGGGGACGTTCACGCCGAACGGTTTGCCAGTCGCCGCGCGGCATTTGCGGATGTGTTCGCGCAGCAGGTCGGGCGTCATCGAGCCCGCGCCGATCAGGCCCAGTCCGCCCGCGTCGCTTACGGCCGCCGCGAGCCGCCAGCCGCTGCACCAGATCATGCCGCCCGCGATGATCGGGTAGCGAATGCCGAAGAGTGTGGTTATTCTGTTTTCCATGCTTACGGAAGTTTAGTCGTTGCAAAAGTAGCCAAATTATCGGGAGTCCGGCAGGGCGTTTCTGCTAAATACCCGGTTTTTTGCTTGCCCGGTCCCGGAAAAATCCCCATCTTTGCCTTCCGTTTTACGCAAACAATACCGAAAATGCTCTATACCGAAGAATCCCGGATCGGCGCGCTGGCCGTGCATATCGTGGGCAACAAAGCAAAAGACGAGCCGCTGATGGTCTCGCCGTCGCTCTCCGACCAGCTCTCCGACGCGGCCCTGATGCAGACGCTGCTGGCCTATTTCATGGGCGGTTTCAAATCCGAGGAGTATTTCAACCTCTACCACGACACCGACCTGACCTGCAACGAGGTCTGGAATTTCACCTGCAAGATCTTCGACGACCCCGAATCGTTTTACGACCACTCGGTCAGCCTTGCCAGACATCTCTACGAAACCGGCATGCACCCCCAGATCAAGAGCGGGGAGTTCTATGTCGTCTACTTCACCGACTGCCGCTTCGGGGGCGAGACGGTCGATGCCGTCGGGCTGTTCAAGTCTGAGACGCGCGACACGTTTCTCGACGTCGAGGAGCAGGCGTCGGGGCTGCATATCGCCGCGCATCAGGGGATCAACGTCAATAAGCTGGACAAGGGGTGCGTCGTTTTCAATACCGAGCGCGAAGCGGGTTTCGCGGTCTGCGTCGTGGACAACACCAACCGTGCCGAAGCCCGCTACTGGATCGACGATTTCCTGCACGTGCGCCAGCGTCAGGACAACTACCACAATACCCACAACGCGATGGCCATGTGCAAGAAGTACGTGACCAAGCATCTCCCGAACGAATTCGAGGTGTCGAAAGCCGATCAGGCCGAGATGCTCAACGAGACGATGAAATACTTCAAGGAGCAGGACAGCTTTTCGCTGGACGACTTTTCGGAGAAGGTGATCCGCCAGCCCGAAGTCATGGAGAGCTTCTCGCGCTACAAGCAGGAGTACGAGCAGGACCGCGACATCCGCATCGAGGACGAATTCGCCATCTCCGAATCGGCGGTCAAAAAACAGGCCCGTTCCTACAAGAGCGTCATCAAGCTCGACCGCAACTTCCACATCTACGTCCACGGCAACCGCAGTCTGCTCGAACAGGGCGAGGACGAGAAGGGCAAGTTCTACAAGGTCTATTACGAAGAGGAGGAGTAGCGGCGCCTTCGGTTCTCTTCGGTCGATCGGCGGCCCGCAGCGATGCGGCCCGCTTTTTTGTGTCAGGACCTTTTGCCGGCGTTTTTCGGTGTTGCGCGGGGCGGCTGTTCCCTGAGTGGCTGGCGTCCCCGGTGTCTCTGGCGTCCCCGGTGTCTCTGGCGTCTCCGGTGTCTTCGGTGTTCCCGGCGTCCCCGGTGTTTCCGGTGAAATTCGCAGCGACTTCTCCCGTTTCTCCCGTTTCTCCCGTTTCTCCCGTTT
>OGOU01002211.1_pt1 | contig 14002 bp, 6 predicted proteins | sample 1552721 | NCBI WGS metagenome assembly OGOU01 (sample SAMEA2580176, study PRJEB22360) | human gut metagenome | biome: human gut; feature: human-associated habitat; material: faeces | place: Denmark | collected 2008/2010 | reverse complement strand
CCGGCGTCATCGCCGTTGTCGACAGTAATCTGGCCAATGCCGGATTCGGACTTGAAGGTGAAGCTGTTAGACTCGCCGGACTCGCCTTTGGCGTCTACGGCTGTGACATGATATTTACCGTAGGCATTGGCCTCGGTGCTGTAGGCCGGTTCGGTAAGTCCCGAAGCTACAAGCCGACCGTCGCAGTAAACATTATAGGTGATGTCGGATTCGTCCATCTTTGTGACTGTAAGCTCGCTGTCAGCAGCTGACAGGATAGCCGAGCAATAGATGTTCCAGTCAAATTTGTTTTTGACCTTGTTAGAATACCAGTATCCGGGAGTTGCCGATTTAGAGAAGAGGTCACCCCAGTTGGCGACGGCGGGGCCGTCATCGCAGGCAATAGGTTTGACACCGCTGTCGTAGGTAGTGTGGTAGCCGACACCGATGTTGAGGCCCGGTACAATCTCGAAGGGCTCGTTGAGGCGTACGTCGTTGACACCTTTGACAAGTGTGGATACATCGACACTCTGTGAGTACATGATGTTTTCGTCAACGATGACAATGACTTCGAGGGTCTTGAGATTGTTATCGAGAAGTCCGAAGCAGATGTGGTCGATTTTCTTGCCCACCTGCGATTCGAGTTCGGATGCGGGGAATTTCTGTGCGGCGTAGGTCTCAATGTTCGAGCCGGTGAGGCCGAATCCGTGAGTAATGCCGCTGGTGTTGTAAGTCAGGACAGTAGCCTTGTCGGGAGACTGCCAGCTGAGGTCTGCGCCTCCGGCGGCGTTGAGTTTACCGCTGAGGCCGTAAGGAGCCTGAGCTTTCTGGGCGATTGTACGTGAAACAGTCAGCGATTTCGATTCAGCTGATTCCCAGCCGTTGTCATATACAGCCGTAACGTTGTAAGTGAATTTGCCATAGCCGGGAACTTTGCCCTGATAGCTGTGCCGGGTGGTGCTGCCAATAAGTTCGCCGTTGCAATATACGCGGAACGAGGCAACTTTGGGTCTTGCCGCTGTTTTTGCTTCGGGGATGAAGGGAGCTACGGGAGTTTCGACACCGAGTTCGCGGCTTTCGACACTTGCTGTTGCCGAAGGCAGAGCGCGCATAGCGCCGACATGTTTCAGGGTCTGTGCCTCGGTGTCGGCTTTTTCGCAGGCAATTGCCGAGATGACGATGTTGTAGTTGTTGTAGGTGGAGTTGATGGTGCCGAGGTTCATCCAAGTGGCGCCGCCGCTGAGGCTGACGCGTGCGCCGCCGGCGACCAGAGGACCTTCGTCAAGAATGATGGGCGAAGATTCAGCTGCCAGTGTTCCGCTGTATGCAAGCACGAGACTCTGCTCGCCGGTAATCTTTACCGGTGTGGGCAAAGTAAGTTCGTACATTGCCTGAGGTGTGATGTCGGTTTCAGACAGGTCAACTTCCGAGAGAGCCTGGCCTTTGTCGGTGTAAACGCCGACTTTAAGTCCTGATACATTCTCACCGATGATAAACTTAAGACGCTGTATTTCGAGATCCCGGTATGCCGAGAGTTCGTCGGCGGTGAACTGCGTGCCCCACATCATGGACATTTCTTCGTCAAAGCCTACCATGTAAGCGGCATCGCCGCAGTGACTCAGATCTTTGTCAGTGTTCCACTCTATGCTGATGTCGCCGGTGGTCTCGTCAAAGTTTGCGTCTGCAATGAGGGGGGCGGTGAATGCCGGAGGAAGTGCCACATTGACTTCCTTGGTGACTTTGTCCGAGACAAGGTCACCGACTTTGGTTGTCAGACCATAGGTGTATGTGCCGGGGGCGCTGACAACATCGGCGAAGGTGCAGGCGGTGAGGCCCGAGGCAATAGCTTCGCCGTCGCGTGTCAGGTCATAGCTCACGTCGCCGGCAAGTGTCTTGCCGCCTTCGATGTCGGCCTTAAGCATCCAGTTGCCTTTGATGCCGCCTTGTGCCAGGGTTTTCCACGAGGGTTTGGATTTGAGGAAGTCTGACGAGTTGGGTGACGATGTCGAGAAGCTGTTGCCCTTGACATTGACACCTTCGGAGCCGTCGACTCCCATGGGGTGTGCCTTAGGTGTATGCATGACATAGACACCGTATGCATAGCTGTGTCCGGGAAGGATTTCGACCGGAGATTCGAGCGGAATCTTAACCCACTGGTTGGGAGTTATGGCCGATACCTGAGCGTCATCCATATCAGCCTTTGCCACAATGACGCCATCTTCCATAACCCAAGCTGTGACCTTGCTCATGCAAGACTCCTTGAACATATAGTCGACAGCGGTAATTTTGCCTCCGGCAAAAGCCACGAGGTCCGAGGCGTCAAAGCTGTTGCGCACCCACACCTTGGTGTTGGACGAAGCAGTGCCGCCTATCGACAATGCGGGTTCGTCGCCAACACACCAGGTAAGGCCGGAAGCACCTGTCAGCGGAGCGTCCCAGACAAGGTCTACATTGAGGTCGGTGACAGCGGAGGCTCCGAATGTCGCCGCGGGTGCGTATGACGAATATGCGCGTGTGGCGGCGTCGACAGCCTTGGCCTTGTGGGTGACGCCGTCATATACGGCCTCGACTACGTAGCTGTGCGTGCCCTGACCCTGTGACTCGAGCGACAACGATGTTTCGGCTATCGGCGCTGCCGTCAGCAGTTGGCTGCCATCATAGACATTGTAGCCTGTGGGGGCCTCGTCGACATCGTTGGCAAGACAGGCTGTGATGAGGTAGTCACCGTTATTGGTGCCGACCCAGTTTTTGCCGTCGGTCGAGAACAGGTCGCTTTTGCCGTGGGCTTCGGTTGCGACGTCCTTGATGCAGACAAAGTCGAAGTTTGAGCCGGCTTCATAACAGGCGGCGAACATATATTCTTTTCCGGCCTTGATTTCGACAGGCTCGGAAAGCGGAACCTTCATAAACGTATTCTTGATATACTGTGTCATATCGCCTTTGCCCTGAGCGACAACAACGCCGTCTTCGTAGACATATACGGTGAGCGAGACGACCTGACGATAGTTAAACGCATCTATCGCCACGACTTTCTCACCGACCACCATCTTAAGGTCGTCGGCCGTAAACTTGGCAGCGGCATAGCTTTTGACACTCTTCTGAGGATTGGAAACAGGCGCGGTGTCGCCATTGTAGTCTTTGCCGTCATGCCATTTCAGCACCTTGGGGGCCGAAGGCGATTGCCAGGACAAAGACACATTGTCAAATGACACGTCAGCCTTGACTGAATGAGGAGCGCCGGTTTTGGCATCAGCGCACAGCGGAAGCACACTCAGAGCAAGAGCAACCGCTACAGTCTTAGTAAAATGTACCTTCATAAAAAATTGACTGAAAAAAGTGAATGTATCTTCGCAAAGGTATATACTAAATAGGCAAAATCCAAATTTTTGCATGTATTTTAAAAATTTCTTTTCAAAATATCATCAAAGCAACCGGAAACAAATCAAAAAGAAACATATTTTGAACTTGCTTTATCGCCAAATAGCATTAAATATCAAATTTTATTGTACATTTGCGCTGTGACTTTAATATCTTGCACCCCACCCTGCCTATATTCCAATCATATCTGCTGTTTTTACCACAGATAAATTACTAATTGACAAAATCATAATTTCCAACTTAATAACCATGAGAAAGATTATTTTCGTACTTCTCCTGACCATGGTTTCGGCGCTGGGCGCCAAAGCCACTGTCCTCTTCCCATTTTTTGTCGACCTGACCGGCGTCTATGATGACAGCAAACAAAACGGTTGCCTATACGAAGGCAAATGCATGATGAGCAAAGAAGCAACGGACATTTTCCTCAAAGACGTACTTCCGGACGACGTCACCACCACTGATGTCAGCAAAAACTACACCGTCCTGACATCGGCTTACCAGTCGTCCGACACCATGGGCGACAAGGTCGATAAGGTTTATGCCATATATATGATTATCAAGGGCGAAAAAGTCTACTGCTATTACTCCGAGACCACAGCCGCACAGCAAGCTGTAATCCAGGCCGAAATACAGAAGCTAAGCGAATAAGCCGGCAACGCCATATCCGGCACGCGAGGCTTTATTCTCTTTTCCCTCAAGGCTTTATCTTTGCGGGAAAGATTTGTTATACCCCGACTCCGGCATACGGCCGTCCGAAATTCCGATAGCAGCCAGGCATCATATCGAACCGGCTCTACAATACTTGAGACATACATACATAGCCAATCATGCTATTTCGGCGGCGAGATAAAAAATTTCAGACGAAAGCCTTGTTTTAAGGATTTTTGTTGTAACTTTGTCTTTGCCATGCCGCAGAGGCCGCTTCGGCCTTTAAGATATGCCGTCCGGCAGCCTGCTCTATGGCGAACACATGCCCACATACCCAAAAATCAGAAATATATGAGCACCACTCGCAAGCCCGCATCCCGAAAAGACACAAAAGAAGCTTCGGCTACCAAGACCTGCGCTGCCAAGACCGTCAAAAAAAACGCCTCTGCCGCCGCAGACAAGACCGCCGCTAAGAAAACCACGGCCAAGCCTAAGCCCGCAAAAACTCTCGGCATCCTCAAAAACGACGAATGGCTGCGCCCATACTCCGCCGCCATTGAAGGACGGCACGAAGACGCTCTACGCAAGGAAGCCGAGCTTATCGGCGACAGCGGCTCGCTGCGCGACTTTGCCAACGCATACAACTACTTCGGGCTGCACCGTCAGAAAGACGGCTCATGGGTTTTCCGCGAAATGGCACCCAACGCCACAGCCATTTCGCTCATAGGCGAGTTTAACGGCTGGAAGCCCGACGAGGCATACGCCCTGCATCGCGTCGAAGGTTCGGACGGCGTCTGGGAAGGCCACTTCCCCGCCGACGCCCTCAGCCACGGACAGCTGTTCAAGTTGCTGATAAAGTGGAACGGCGGCGAGGGCGAACGCATCCCGGCTTACGCCACCCGCGTCGTCCAGGACGAAAATACCAAAATTTTTTCGGCTCAGGTATGGGCACCAAAGAAGGCTTATCGCTGGGAGACAAAAAAATTCACTCCCGACACACGTCCCCTGCTGATATACGAGTGCCACATAGGCATGGCACAGGACCGCGAAGGTGTGGGCACATATGCCGAATTCCGCGACAACATTCTGCCTCGCATTGCCGCAGACGGCTATAACGCCATACAGATTATGGCCATCCAGGAACATCCGTACTACGGCTCGTTCGGCTATCATGTGTCGAGCTTCTACGCCGCATCATCGCGCTTCGGCACGCCTGACGACCTGAAAAGTCTGATTGACCGCGCGCACTCGCTGGGTCTCGCCGTCATCATGGACATAGTCCACTCACACGCCGTCAAAAACGAGGTCGAAGGCTTAGGTCGCTTCGACGGCTCGTACAATCTGTACTTCTACGGCGACGGACGACGCGAGCATCCGGCATGGGACTCGCTGTGCTTCGACTATGGCAAAAACATGGTACTGCACTTCCTGCTGTCCAACTGCAAGTTCTGGCTCGAAGAGTACCATTTCGACGGCTTCCGCTTTGACGGCGTCACCTCGATGCTGTATTACAACCATGGACTGGGACAGGCTTTCTCGGGCTACGGCGACTACTACAACGGCGGTCAGGACACCAATGCCATAACCTACCTTACTCTCGCCAACAAACTTATCCACGAAATCAATCCCCGCGCCATCACCATAGCCGAAGAAATGTCCGGCATGCCGGGTCTGGCCCTCCCCTTCGCCGACGGCGGAATGGGTTTTGACTACCGCATGGCCATGGGCATCCCCGACTACTGGATAAAGACCCTCAAAGAGAAAAAAGACGAAGACTGGCATCCCACTTCAATATTCTGGGAACTGACCAACCGCCGCTCGGACGAGAAGACCATATCGTACGTCGAAAGCCACGACCAAGCGCTTGTCGGTGACAAAACAGTGATTTTCCGCCTCATCGACGACCACATGTACTGGCACATGATGACCGGCGACAACGACATGACCGTGGCCCGCGGCATGGCCCTGCACAAGATGATACGCCTGGTGACACTGGGACTCATCAACGGCGGATACCTCAACTTCATGGGCAACGAATGGGGCCACCCCGAATGGATAGACTTCCCACGCGAGGGTAACGGCTGGTCATACAAGTACGCACGACGACAGTGGGACCTCGTCGACAACCCCAATCTGAAGTATCATTTCCTTGGCGACTTTGACAAGGCTATGATACACACCGTCGAGGACGTTTACAACTTCCAGGCACTGCCCGTACGCAAACTTTGGGAGAAAGACGATGACCAGGTGCTGGCCTTCATGCGCGGTAAATTGGCGTTCGTCTTCAACTTCTCACCCACAAAGGCTTTCAACGACTACGGCATACTTGCCCCCGCAGGCAAATACATCCCCGTACTGTCGACCGACGAGCCCCGATTCGGCGGCTACGGCAATATAGACATGAGCGTCGAGCACCTGACCACCTTCGACGAGCTGTACGCCCCGGCAGGCGTCGAATGGCTCAAACTGTATCTGCCGCCCCGCACCGCAATGATTCTCAAACTCAAAGACTAATCACATTTCATCCAATACCATGAAATACCTACTGAACATAATATTGTCTGTAGCCATACTCCTGACGCTTGGCGCCTGCGGCGAGAGCACCGACAACACATCCATGCTTGCCGAGGCCGAAGAACAAGCCGGACATGGCAACTTTGCCGACGCCGTCAGCATCTGCAACAAAATAGCCACATCCGCCGACACGGCACGCCTGTCGGCCTCGGACTGCTGCAAAATGGCAATGATTTATGCCCGCGCGGCCGACAACGACGTCGACCAGGGCAACAACATGGCCGAAGCCGCCCGATGGCTCGACCATGCCAACGACATGGCGCCCGACACGGTACGCGCTTACTTCAGCAAACTGCCGCCCGAACAGATGTCCATTGTCAACCAGCTGGAACAGCTCAACCTGACACGTGGCATAGACTTCACCGCCATCGACAACGGACACGAAGAATATTTCCAGGAAAACGACAGCGCCCCGGCCCATGAAGACTGACCATAACTCGTGGACCGATGCCCTTGCCGCCCTGCGCGAGACACTGCCCGAAGGCAACGGCGCAGCAGAAGCTGCCCCCGACGGCATTGCCTCTCCCGCAAGCAAGTCGCCCCGCATCACCGTCACCATAAGCTACGAGCGGAAAGGCCGCGGTGGCAAAGCCGCCACCATTGTCGCCGGACTCGACGCGCTTGATGACGACGCGCTGCTCGCACTCGCCTCCGAACTCAAGAAAACCCTCGCGGCCGGAGGCTCGGCACGAGGCGGCGAAATCCTGCTTCAGGGTGACGTCCGCCAGCGTCTGCGTCCCCTGTTACGCGGGCGCGGATTCATTGTCAAAGGCTGAGCTTTTGCTCTGTCTCAGGCCGACTCATATCTCGTCAGCCTGCAACAACAAGCCATTCAACACATCTCTTAAATTGCTTACTATACACAAAGCCTCGGCCGGGTCGGGCAAGACATACAATCTGGCACTGCAGTACATAAAGCTGCTGCTCGGCGAAAAACATACCGACGCCGATGGCACAGCGCACTACCGTCTGTTCGACGGCACACCCCGCGTGCCGCGACACCGCCAAATCCTGGCCATTACCTTCACCAACAAGGCTACCGACGAGATGAAAGGCCGCATCGTCAGCGAACTCAAAGCCCTGTCCATACTTGCCGACGACGACACTTCCAACAGCTTTGCAAAGGCGCTCTGCGCCGACTTCGGCTGCGACAACGCAGCGCTCCGGCAGGCCGCCGCCAAAGCGCTCAACGCCCTGCTGCTCGACTACGGATACTTCAACGTATCGACCATCGACTCGTTTTTTCAGAGCGTATTGCGCAACTTTGCCCGCGAAATACGACGTCAGGGCGACTACGAAATCGAAATCGACCAGACCTCGGTAGTAAGCGCCGCTTTGGCCGAAATGCTCGACAATTTCAACCTCAACCCCGACAATCCCGAAGTCGCGCCGGTTAAGAGATGGATACTCGAATACATTACCGACGCAGCAGACCGCGGACGTCAGACCAATGTCTTCAACCGCAAAGGCTCACTGCTTTCTGAGCTTGTCGACTTTGTCCAGGACCTGTTCGACGAGCGTTTCAACAGTTTTAGCGACGAACTTATGGCTTGGCTTGACGACCCGACGCGTATGAGCAATTTCAAACGCGCACTCGGCAAATTTAATGACGACTCGGCCAAGCGACTTGCTGCCAAGGCACTTGAAGTGCAGAGCATAATCGACGCCGACTCCGCGCTGAAAATCAAAGCGCCCTTCAAAGGTGTCCTCGAACGCGCTCTTGCCTCCGAGCCTCAGAAAGCAGCATCCTTCAGCAAGACATATCTCGCGGCAATCTTTCCCGACGACGGCTCATTCAGCCCCGCGCCTCTGTTCAACAAAATCAAAAGCGTCGCGGTCGAAAGCCTGCCCGGCGACGGCAATACCGTAATACAACGATTCTTCAGCGATGTGCTGCACAATTTCTACGAGCAGAACGTCGTGAACTCGATTGCCGACAACATAAACACCATCGAGCTGCTGAAAATCATCATCGGCTACATACGCAGGCTGTGCCGTGACAACAACGTCATGCTCCTTGCCGACACCAACACGCTGCTGGACAAGATTATCGGCTCGGACGAATTTCCGTTCATATACGAGCGTATGGGCGTCGAGCTGCGCCACTTCCTCATCGACGAGTTCCAGGACACCTCGCGCATGCAGTGGCACAATCTGCGACCGCTTGTCGGGCAGTCACTGTCGACAGGCAACGACAACCTCATCATCGGCGACGTCAAGCAAGCCATCTACCGTTTCCGCAACTCGGACTCGTCCATGCTGGCGCACACCGTCGAGGAAAAAGACTTTCCCGGCGACTGCGCTATACGCGGCAAACTCATCGCCGAGAACACCAACTGGCGCTCGGCGCCTGACATAGTACGTTTCAACAACACGCTTTTCAGTATTCTTGCCGAGCGGCTCGGCATCGACGGCTACGACGGCGTCACACAGCAAATTTCGCCCAAGACCGGCAATCTTAAAGGCTACATACATTTCGTACCCGTAAACAACATCCCTGACGCACAAGGCAATAACGACGCGGCCGCCGACACTGTCAGCGCCGGGCCCGAAGCCGTCTTTCAGCCCGACACTCCCGAAAACGAACAGCAAGCACTGTCAATTATGCTCGGCGAAATCAGACGTCAGCGCCAGGCCGGCTACCCCTGGGACAAAATCGCCGTGCTCGTAAACACCAACGCCCAGGCCAAAGAAGTTGTAAACTTCTTGATGCTTAACGAAATACCGGTACTAAGCGACGAAGGACTTCTGTTGCGCAACTCCGCTTCGGTACGCTCGGTCATAGCCATGCTTACACTCATCGAGCGCTCGTCGCGCGCCGACATGCCCACACCTTCGGGCATGCCCGACGTGGCATCAATGAACGACGTCGAGGTGATGATGTGCCGCTTCGACTATTTCATGCAGGCGACAGGCGGCGACATCGACCGTTCGCTTGCCATGGCCTTCGACCCGGGCGAACAAGCCGGCGACAGCACTACGGGACTCACCAGCCGTGCCCTCATCGCCGACATCGCCGACCAGAACCCCGCCACGCTGCCCGCTTTAGTCGAAATCATAATAGCACGCCGTCTGCCCCGCGAACTCTGTGTCCTGGAAGCCGCTTTCATCGCCGCCCTGGAGGACATGGTGGCCGATTACTCGCTAAAGTTCGGCAATTCGCTTCATGCGTTTTTGCGCTACTGGGACACGCGTTGCAACCGCGCCGCCGTCTCCTCGCCGCCCTCAGGCAACTCAGTGGCCGTAATGACAATACATAAGTCCAAAGGCCTCGAGTTCGACTGCGTACACATTCCCTTCGGGTCGTGGAGCCTCTTTGGTCAGGAAGAAGACATCTGGGTAAAGTCGCCGGACATCAGCGGCATCGACCCCGCAGTCTTTCCGCCCGCAGTCCGCGTGCGCACTTCGGCCGCATTGCGGTCTGAATTCTCGCCGCTACACGACGAGGCCATGGCCAACTACAGCGAACGTCTGGCCGACATCACCAACAAAACCTACGTGGCGTATACACGTCCCAAGCGCGAACTTATAGTCTGCTATCTCACTGACAAAAACATAGGCAAGGAGCTTGTCGAAGCTTTTGACATCGGGCGACCGCAGGACGAGCGCTATGTCCCTTCGCTCATGCTCGACTTCAACGCAGCAGAAGTGCGTACCGGCGTCGAGGGCGAAATTGTCATCGGAGCCCCCACAGTCTACATACCCGACAAGAAAGAAGGCGAAAGCACTCCGGCTGCTCCCCTGAAGCCTGTTTACAGCCTGAGCAAAGGCGGCGCCATGAGCCGTCTGATGTGTCTTGACCCACGCGGCGATGAATGTGGCGGCGACAGCGACACCGACGACACTCTTCACAAAAGACGCCACAAAGCACGGCTAAAAATGACTCCCGAAGAGCTGCGTGGCACCATACAGCACTATGCCCTGCAGCAGATGACACGCTCGCACGACGCCGCCGCCCTCGACAAGGCTTTCAGCCATGTCGCCGAGCACTTCCACGTCAGCAGCACTCTTGTTGACCGATGTCACGGCGAGCTGGCACAACTGCTGAACGATGAAAAGATGGCCGGATACCTCTCGCATTGGTTTGACGAGCCGCATACGGTCTACAACGAAGCCTCGCTGTTTCTTCCGCCCGAAAACAAGTTTGACAAATTTGACCACGGCTCAACACGACGCATCGACCGCCTGATGTTCTTTGACGACGGCAGCATCGAGATTGTCGACTTCAAGTTCACCGCCGACGTCAGCGACGAAAACTTCGGTCAGGTGCGCAATTATATGCACATAGTATCGCAGATATACCCCGAAGCACGTGTGCGCGGGTACCTGTGGTACGTCGACATGCGTCAGGTCATCGAAGTCACACCCTGACACTCCCCGTCACCACTAATAAACAGACATCCTTAAAATATACACCCAACTAAGCGACCATGAAAATAAAGCCACTCATCACACTTCTGAGCATCGGCGCCGTGCTTACGGCCGCTGCGCAGACCACCGTCACATGGACATCGTCAGACAATGCCAGGGACGATGCCGGCCTGCACTATGTGCAGCGCATCACAGTACGCGGCGACATGGACTTTGACCGTCTGTGCTTCAATATGTTCGCCCGCAAAATGCAAGTCCTCAATCCCGCCGACACCCTCACCGAGATTGTCCCCGGATATTACGCGCTGAGTTCGCCTCGCTTTGTCTCCGGCGCCGACAGCGTTGTGGTCGAGATAGACACTCGTGGACGGCTTATCAACGTCAACTACGCACCCGACGGCTGGCACCGCGTCAACCGAGACGGCTCGACACAGGCTGTGACATACCTTCGACACGAGATAGACCGACCGGGACAATGGCAGTACTCCGGCATCGACAAAATGCCCTACGGCCCTCAGGTTTACGATTTCAACGAAAGCGTACGCACGCAGTGGAAGCCCGGACCTTACGACATAATACCATCTTTCAAGAAGGTGCGCCTGACCGGCGGCGAATCGACAATACGCCATCTGGCTTTCGCCCCTCAGCCCGACCCTACCGACTCGCTGGCCTACCGCATCACCGTCAGCGGCGATACCCTCACCGTGGCCTGCGCGCCTTCGCAACAGTGGGCCGTCTACATGCCCTTCCAGGTAAAGGTGATGGGAGGCCACGATAAAGGCGTCACTCTGCCCAACGCCGTCATCGACGACCGTCCCGACCTGCCGTGGCGCGGCCTGATGATTGACATAGCACGCAACTACCAGACACCCAAGACACTTAACGCCATACTCATGCTCATGGCCGCAAACCGCCTCAACCGCCTGCATTTCCACTTTGCCGACGACGAGGCATGGCGCCTCGAAATTCCCGGTCTGCCCGAGCTGACCGAAGTGGGCGCCCGCCGTGGTTACACCACCGATGAGCACGAGCACCTTACGCAGATTTTTGCCGGCGACGGCAATCCCGACACCAAGGAAGGCACAGCCAACGGATACTTCACTCGCGACGACTTCATGAACATGATACGTACCGCCCATGTCATGGGCATAGAAGTCATCCCCGAAATCGAATCGCCCGGACATGCCCGCGCCGCTATCAAAGCCATGGAAAAACGCCATCGCAACGGCGATGACACTTACCGTCTCATCGAGGACGGCGACACTTCGCGCTACACCTCGGCGCAGTCGTTCCACGACAACATCATGAATCCGGCGCTCGAAGGCCCCTACCGCTTCATGGACAAAGTGACGGACGAAATAATCGCCATGGACCGCGAAGCCGAAGTCCCGCTGCCGGCAATACATATCGGCGGCGACGAAGTCCCGCGCGGTGCATGGGACGGCTCGCCCTCGGCACGCAGGTTCATGGATGACAAAAAGCTGGAGACACAGACTCAGTTACATGCCGAATTTGTCCGCCGCATCGCCGACATGCTCGCAGCCAAAGGTGTCCGTACCTCGGGATGGCAGGAAATTGCCTTAGGACATGACAAGGCTTTCAACGACGCCGTCCGCCCCAATGTATACAGCGTCAACTGTTGGTCGACGCTGGGCTCGCACGGCAACCTTGGCGTCACCGACCGCTCGGTGACGGCCGGATATCCAACGGTGCTGTCCAATGTCAACCACCTGTACTTCGACCTTGCCTACTCGCCGCACCCCGAAGAGAAAGGCCTCAGCTGGGGCGGTTATGTCGACGAATATTCAGCGTTCAACGCTTACCGCTCGAAACTGTGTCCGGCCTCTGACTCGCTGATGGCCGCTGCCGCCGCCAACGCGGACATAAAGCTCATTCCCGGCTCCAAGGGCAATGTCATCGGTCTCAACGCCCATGTCTTTGCCGAGACCATGCGCTCGTCGCGCCAGCTCTTCACGTACCTTATGCCCAAAATCTTCGGTCTGGCCGAACGCGCCTGGAACAACGACAGCACCTACACCACGGCACAATTCACCACCATTATCGGTGACAAGGAACTGCCCATGTTCTCGTCGGTCGACGGCATGGCCATACACATGCGCCAGCCGGGCATCAAAATCATCGACGGTCTCGTACACATGAACGCCCCCTACTCGCTGTCCGCCGATCCGTCACACGTTGCCGAGCAGCCCACCAACATCGCCGGCACCGGCGTCATACGCTACACCCTCGACGGCAGCACGCCCACTGACGCTTCGCCTGTTTACACCGCACCGTTCGCCCTGCCCGACGGCACTACCGTTGTCAAAGCCATACTACAACGCAACAACGCGACTTCCGTTCCAACTTATCTGTACGTCGGACGTTAAGCGTCGCATATGACAGGACGCGGGATATAAGCAGACACGTCAACAGACATCAGCGCCGGCATAGCCTCCGAAAGGCCATGCCGGCGCTGACGCGTATTTTGTATTTCACAGTGGGCTATTCCGGGTCGTAGTAGACTATCGAGCGGGTTTGCACCGAGGTGCTTCCGTCGGGGCTCACGCGTGTACGGCGACGCCAGTTAAGATATGGGTCATAGTCATAGTCGCGGTAATATTCGGTACGCGAAACCGAGCCGTCATTGTATTCGATGCCATGAAGCTCGCCCTTAGAGTCATATATATAATGCATGTGTCCGCGTACAGGATGGTAGACATCGTTGACAAGGCCGTTGCTGCCCCATCCATAGCTGATTTCGCCCCGGCTGGAGCGCTCTCCGGTGACTCGTCCTTTGCCGTCGCGATATATGTTGTTGGCGTTGTGCGTATCCGAATTGTACGTGAACATGCCATCGCGCGTAAAGTCATAACGCTCGACGACGCGGCCGTTATCATAAAGCGTCGCATAGCTGACGCGACCGTGCATATCGCAAAGTATCAGGTCCTTGCTGTTGAAGTTCTTGCGATACTTTATCAGCTCGGGGCTCTCGTAGTATTCAGCGCTCTCGGCAGCGGGGGGAGGCTCCTCCTCACACGGCGAGTATTGCAGC